>Ga0157371_10001820_pt1 | contig 21485 bp, 19 predicted proteins | sample C45metaG_FD_113462 | JGI IMG/M metagenome (GOLD analysis project Ga0157371, IMG submission 113462) | Corn rhizosphere microbial communities from Kellogg Biological Station, Michigan, USA - C4-5 metaG | ecosystem: Host-associated > Plants > Roots > Rhizosphere > Soil | place: USA: Michigan...
CGCACCAGCGGTATCCGCTATTCCGGCGTTTCCAGACGGGCGTTTCGGAAATTCAGGAGTTTGGCGTGCCTGGAGATCGCGGCAGTCCGGAAACCCGGGGATGCGAAAACGCGGTCCGGACCAAAGTCCTGAATTTCCGAAACCCCGGGCATGCGGGGGAGTCGGCGTGCGGCGGTGTCGTCGCGGGGCGGCAGACTGGACGGGTGTACATCGCCCTGAGTTCCGGCCCCGACGGGAATGTCGTCGTCAGCAGGCTGGACGAGCGCGGCGATCTCGACGGTGAGGCGCAGAGCGTCACCGCAGGGATGCTGCCGGCGACTGTGGCGCAGCTCGAGGCCGGGCATCCGCGCTGGGTGTGGGATGACACGCGCCGTTGGTACGCGCCGCTCCTGGCAGCCGGGGTGCGGGTGGAGCGCTGCGTGGACCTTCGGCTGTCGCACACGATCCTGCGCAATTCCGAGTTGACCGCGGAATCCGAACTGGCGCGGGCGCAAGCGAGCTCCTGGGACGGCAATCCGGCCGAGGAGGTCGAACGGCCCGCGGGCGACGCCCTCTTCGAGTTCGAGGAAGCCGGTGACATCGCCGAGGAAGACCCGCTCGAGGAATTCAGGATGCAGCGCAGCGCGATCGAGTCGGCAACAGACCCCGGCCGCCTCGCCCTGCTCCTCGCGGCGGAGTCCGCCGGCGCGCTCGTCGCGACCGAGATCCAGTTCGCCGGACTGCCCTGGCGGGCGGATCTGCACGATGCGCTCCTCACCAGCTTCCTCGGCCCGCGACCGCAACCGGGTCAGCGACCCAGCCTTCTGAACGAGATCCTGGGCCGTGTTCGCCAGGCGCTCGAGGCGCCTGAACTGAACCCGGATTCACCGGCGGACCTTCTCAGGGCGCTGGCCAACGCCGGCATCATGGTCACCTCGACCCGGTCCTGGGAGCTCAAGAAGATCGAGCATCCGGCCATCCCGCCACTGCTCGAGTACAAGAAAATCGCCCGCTTGCTGAACGCCAACGGATGGCATTGGCTCGACGCGAACGTGCGGAGCGGCCGGTTCCACCCCGACTACGTCCCCGGCGGCGTCGTCACCGGTCGCTGGGCGAGCAAGGGCGGCGGGGGAGCGCTGCAGCTTCCCAAGCAGGTGCGGTCGGCCGTTGTCGCAGATGACGGCTGGAAGTTCGTGGTCGCGGATGCCTCGCAACTGGAGCCCCGCATCCTCGCCGCGATGTCGGGCGACCGCGGAATGGCCGAGGCGGGACGATCGAAAGACATGTACGCGGCGATCGTGGACAGCGGAGCGGTAACCACGAGGGCTGAGGCGAAGGTCGCGATGCTCGGCGCGATGTACGGGGCGACGACGGGGGAGAGCGGCAAGCTCATGCCGAAGCTGACCCGCGCGTATCCGAGGGCGATCGCCCTGGTCGAGCAAGCAGCCAGGGCGGGCGAGCGCGGCGAGATCGTGACCACCCGGCTCGGGCGCAGCTCGCCGCATCCGAGCGCCCAGTGGCGGGCCGCGCAGGGTGAGGCGTACGGCGAAACGGCAACGGACGCCGAGCAGAGACGCGCACGCAGCCAGGCCCGCAGCTGGGGGCGGTTCACCCGCAACTTCGTGGTGCAGGGCTCCGCCGCGGAGTGGGCGCTGTGCTGGATGGCGATCCTGCGCCAGAAACTGCACGAGCTGTCGGGCACGGCCTGGCTGACGGATGCCCCGCACCTCGTGCTGTTCATGCACGACGAGCTCGTGGTGCACTGCCCCGCGGATGCCGCGGCCGGGGTGGAGCTGGCCGTCCGGGATGCGGCGGCCCAGGCAGGCAGGCTCCTGTTCGGGGATGCTCCGGTGGAGTTTCCCCTCACCGTCGCGATCGTCGACAACTACGGTCAGGCGAAGTAGCCTTCAGGCGTTCGGGCGGCGCCCGCGCCTCGGACGGATGCCCGAGTAGCCGCGGAAGGAGTCGTTGTCGGCGAGTTCCGCCGTGGCCGCGCCGACCCAGGCCAGCGCGGCGACCGCCTGGGCCTCGCGCGCTACCAGGGCGAGCCGCTGGTCGTGCCTGAGCGCCGTGTCCCGGAGCGATGCCCGAGTGGCAGCGAGATCGCCGTCCCACCAGCGCCGGAACGCCCCGGCGAGCTTGGTGGCCGACTCCGCGTCCAGAGAACTCGTGACGAGAACCTGGTCGAGCATCTCCGTCCACTCGGGAAGGCCGTCCGTGACCGGCTCGCGCATCCATTTTTCGGCGTTGCGCCGCCCTGCCGGGGTCAGGGCGTAGAGGGGCAGGCCGTCGTCTGTCGCTCCGGCGTCCTCGATCTGCTCGGCCTTGGACAGGCGTTCGAGGGTGCCGTAGATCTGGCCGACGTTCACCGGTTTGCGATGCGGCGCGCGGCTCGCCAGTTCGGCGTGCAACTGCAGTCCGTACGCCGGGCCGAGGGTGAGAATGGCGAGCAATCCGTCGCGAACCGACACCGCAACTCCGTTCTCCAAAACTATACGCAGTATAGGGGATCGAGCTGAGCAAAAGACACGGGAATGACACAGTTGTTATTTCGGGGTTGTATCGGGGATAATTCAAACAACGGTTCGCCGTTCAATTTCATACGCTGTACCTGGTTCAGCACACGGGCCATTCCGAGGTCGATGGGGAAGTCGTACCTCAACGGAATGGAGTTATTGTGGCTGCACCAACTGCTCGGGGAGTGCTGTACGTGCACTCCTCGCCTCGCGCGCTCTGCCCGCACATCGAGTGGGCGGCGGGTCGCGCGCTCGAACGCGCCGTGAACTTCTCCTGGACGGATCAGCCCGTGCTCAAGGGTTCCATGCGCACGGAGTTCTACTGGGAGGGCGGCCAGGGCACCGGTGCGGCCCTCGCCTCGGTGCTGCGGGGCTGGGAGCACCTGCGGTATGAGGTCACCGAGGACCCGACTCCGGGCAGCGATGGGGGCCGCTGGATGCACACCCCGGATCTCGGAATCTACTTCGCCCAGACCGACACCGTGGGCAACGTGGTGATTCCCGAGGACCGCATCCGCTACGCGATGGAGATCGCCGGTTCCGATGCGTTCGAGTTGCACCGCGAGCTGCGACTCGCGCTCGGGCAGGCCTGGGATGACGAACTCGAGGCCTTCAGGCATGCGAGCGACGACAGCCAGGTCGTCTGGCTGCACAAGGTCGGCTGAGCCGGGACAGCCTGCGGCGGCGGCAGAGGCCGCTCAGGGGCGGTAGACCCCGAGTATCCGCTGCACATAGTTCTCCGGTGAGAATGCGGTGCGGTCGATTGCCGCGCCGCGGGACATCTCGAGCAGGTGATCGGGGTCGTCGACGAGGGCGACGAGCGCATCGGCCAGACCTCGCACATCCGGAGTCTCGGAGAGGAAGCCGGCGTGCTGCAGCCCCTCCCGCAGCTTCGGGTCGCAATAGAGCACGCCCCGTTCACGGCTCACCGCTTCCGCGATGGTCATCGGCTGGTTGTCGAAGCCGAGGGAGGTCAGCGCGACGGCGGAAGCCGCATCCATGAGGTCGAGCACCTCGTCGTGGGGGAGTGCGCCATGCACCCTGATCTGCGGATGATCCGCGACGAGCGACTTCAACTCGGCGAGCTCCGCCCCGTCGCCGACGAAATCGACGCGGAACCCGTCGTTCGTGCGGGAGAGTGCGTCGATCGCCGCGCGGGCGAAAACGAGCGGGCGCTTGACCGATTCGCAGCGCGCCACCCAGAGAAAGGCGGGTTGGGCTCCCCCGTCCAGCGCAAGGGGCACGGAGGGGCGCGGGGAGGTCGCCACGGGATTCGGCACGAGGGCGATCTCGCCGCGCACGCCCGCGGCAGCGAGATCTCTGGCCTGATGCGCGGAGGGCGACACGACCTCGTCGACGAGGAGCGCCATCCCCAGAGTCAGGTTTCGCAGCAGGTTGTCCGCGGCGCGCTGCGTCAGTCGCAGTCGCGGGATGCGCGAACGGGAGACCAGTTCGAGCCCCCAGCGCAGGAACCAGGCGATGGACGCTTGTGGCCCGCCCTCGCTGGCCCAGTAGAAGGTGTGCACGGTGTGGACGACCCGGATGCCCAGCTCGCGTGCGACTCTCGTCGCCGCGTGGGCGAGGGCGAACTCCGTCTGCAGGTGCACGACATCGATGGCCTGCTCGCGGAAGAAACGGGTGAGCACGGCCCTGTTGCGACGGTTGTTGGGAATGATCGGCAGCTGCAGGCCCGGGATCGTGTAGTTCGGGTGCAGCTGGATGCCGTCATCGACCGTGCGCACCCCGCCGAACCAGACTCCCCGCGCCGCGGAGACCATGACGACCGTGTGGCCGGCCGCCTGTAGCGCGAGTTGCTGTTGGCGCATGGAGGTTTGTGCGCCTCCGACGTAGTCGAGGAAATAGTCGCTGACGATGGCAATGCGCATGAGGAGAGGCCGGGAGGTTCCGGCTCAGACGCTCCTGAATGCGACGACGGCGTTGTGCCCGCCGAACCCGAAGGAGTTGCTGATGGCCAGCAGGGGTCCGTCGCCGAGCGCGCGCGGCGAGGTCACGACATCCAACGGGATCTCCGGATCCTGCTCGGTGAGGTTGATGGTGGGAGGGGCGATGCGGTTGTGCAGGGCCAGGATGGTGAAGATCGCCTCGAGCGCACCGGTTCCGCCGAGCAGGTGCCCGGTTGCGCCCTTCGTCGCCGACACGGGGATGTCGTGCAGCCGTTCGCCGAACGCGACCTTGAGCGCCGCATACTCGGCGATGTCGCCGACCGGGGTGCTCGTGGCGTGGGCGTTGATGTGGTCGACGTCGTCCGGAGCCGCTCCGGCGTGCTCGAGCGCCAGGGCGATGGCTCTCGACGCACCGAGGCCCTCCGGGTCGTTCGCGGTGATGTGGAAGGAGTCCGCGGTGACGCCGCCTCCGGCGAGTTCCGCGTAGATGCGGGCGCCGCGGGCGAGCGCATGCTCCTCGGTCTCGAGAACCAGGCTGGCCGCGCCCTCGCCCATGACGAAACCATCCCGGTCGATGTTGTACGGGCGGGAAGCGGTCTCCGGCGAGTCGTTCCGCTTCGAAAGCGCCTGCATGGAGGAGAACGCCGCGAGGGTGATCGGGTGGATCGCCGACTCGGTTCCCCCCGCGATGATGACATCGGCGAGCCCGAGCTGAAGATGCTCGTAGGCGTTGGCGACCGACTCGGTGCTCGACGCGCACGCCGAGGCGACGGTGCGGGCGAAAGCGCGGGCGTGGAAGCTCATCGAGATCGCGGCGGATGCCGCATTCGGCATGAGCATGGGGACCGTCATCGGGAGCACCCGGCGCGGCCCCTTCTCGCGCAACGTGTCCCATGCGTCGAGGAGGCTCCAGAGTCCGCCGATTCCCGTTGCATAGTCCACGCCGAGCCGCTCGGGGGCGACATCCGGGGATCCGGCATCCGCCCAGGCCTCGCGCGCCGAGATGAGCGCGAACTGCGCGGACGGGTCGAGCCGCTTGGCCTCGGGGCGCTCCAGCACCTCTTCCGGGCGAACGCGCGCCTCGGCCGCGAAGGTGACGGGAAGGCCGTACTGCTCCACCCAGTCGTGCTGGAGGGTGTGGACGCCCGTTTCGCCGGCGAGCAGAGCTGTCCAGGTGTCGGCGACATTTCCACCCAGGGGCGAGGACGTCCCCAGTCCGGTGACAACGATCTTTTTGGTCATAACGGCATCTTTCTCATGACCTGGCGGTCATGCACGGGTGGTTCGCACAGATGGGACAGGAAGAGTGCGCCCTGTCCCATCCGGTGTTACGCCTGTGCGGCGGCGATGAAGCTGACGGCGTCTCCGACGGTCTTGAGGTTCTTGACCTCTTCGTCGGGGATCTTCACGTCGAACTTCTCTTCTGCGTTCACGACAATGGTCATCATCGAGATCGAGTCGATGTCCAGGTCGTCGGTGAATGACTTGCCGAGCTCGACAGCGTCGGTTGCAATGCCGGTTTCATCGTTGATGAGCTCGGCCAGACCGGCCAGAACTTCTTCGGTAGACAATGCCATTGTGATTCTCCTTGAGGGTGTCGTTTGACCGTGAATTAGTTTAGGGCAGGCAGTCGGTTGCGCCGGCCACTAGGGCAGCACGACCACTTGGGCGCCGAACACCAGGCCGGCCCCGAAGCCGATCTGGAGTGCCAGGCCGCCGCTGAGCTCGGGGTGTTCTTGGAGTAGCCGGTGGGTGGCGAGCGGGATGGATGCCGCCGAGGTGTTGCCCGTCGTCGCGATGTCCCGCGCGATGACGACCGACTCCGGTAGCTTCAGCTGCTTCGCGAACTCGTCGATGATCCGCATGTTCGCCTGGTGCGGGATGAAGGCGGCGAGGTCGTCCGCCGTGATGCCGGCCACCTCGAGCGCCTCCTTCGCGACCTTGGCCATGTCCCAGACCGCCCAGCGGAAGACGCTCGGGCCCTCCTGGCGGAGGGTCGGCCAGGCGGCCTTGCCGTCGCGGAAGTCGGTGAGCGTCGCATTCATGCCCACGGTGTCGGCCTTGGACCCGTCCGAGCCCCACACCGGGGCCGCGATGCCGGGCGCGTCGCTCGGGCCGATGACGACCGCGCCGGCACCGTCGCCGAGGAGGAAGGAGATCGAGCGCTCGGTGGGGTCGACGACGTCGGAGAGCTTCTCTGCCCCGATGACGAGCGCGTAGTGGGCGGCCCCGGCGCGGATGAGCGCGTCCGCCTGGGTGACCGCGTAGCTGAAACCCGCACAGGCGGCGTTGGTGTCGAAGGCGGCGGCAGGGTTGGCGCCCACCCGGTCCGCGACGACCGCGGCCATCGAGGGGGTCTGCTGCACGTTGCTGATGGTCGCGATGATGACGAGGTCGATATGGTCGGCTGCGATGCCGGACTTCTCGATGGCCTCGCGGGCGGCATCCGTTGCCAGGTCGACGGCGAGGACGCCGGCGGAGGCCCTCGTGCGGGTGATGATGCCGGTGCGCTGCTGGATCCACTCGTCGCTCGAGTTAATCGGCTCGATGATGTCGGCGTTGGGCACGACCAGGTCGCCGCGGGCGGCTCCGTAGCTGTAGATGCGGGTGAACTCCGCCCCGTGTGCCTGCTGGAGGGTGGGATGAGTCATCGTTCGCCGTCAATCATGTCGTGGGCCGCAGCCAGGTCGTCCGGGCCCTTGATCGCCACCGCGGGGACCGACTTGAGTCCTCGTTTGGCCAAGCCGACGAGGGCGCCGGCCGGCGCGAGCTCGATCACACCGGTGACGCCGGCCGTGGCCAGGGCATCCATTGTTCTATCCCACCGTACCGGCGAGGAGACCTGGCCGACGAGAAGCTCGACGAATTTGTCGCCCGAGGTGACGGCGGTTCCGTCGTGATTGGTCCAGATCGGCAGGGTCGGATCGTGCGCTTCGAGGCCGGATGCCACCTCGCGCAGGCGCTCGACCGCAGGCTTCATATACCGGGTGTGGAATGCGCCGGCGACCTGCAGCGGGATGACGCGTGCGCCGGCTGGCGGGTCGTTCTTGAGCGTTTCGAGGGCGGTCAGCGCCCCCGCCACGACGATCTGGCCGCCGCCGTTGTAGTTGGCCGGTTCGAGGCCGAGGTCGGACAACTTGGCGAGCAGCTCTGCCTCGTCGGCCCCGATCACGGCGCTCATGCCGGTGGGGGCGAGCGCCGCGGCCTCCGCCATGGCGAGGCCGCGTTCGCGGACCAGAGTCATCGCATCCGCTTCGCTCAGGATGCCGGCCGCTGCCGCAGCGGTCAGCTCGCCGACCGAGTGCCCGGCCACGCCGCCGATGAGCTCGCGTCGCCCGTCCAGGAGCGCCGAGAGGGTCAGCAGTCCGGCCGCGACGATGAGCGGCTGGGCGACCTTGGTGTCTCGGATGGTGTCGGCGTCGGAGATCGTGCCGTGTTCGACGAGGTCCATGCCGGCGGCATCCGAGAGCCGTTCGAGTTGCTCCCTGAAGCGGGGTTCGCTGATCCACGGGTCGAGGAATCCCGGTTTCTGGGAGCCCTGGCCGGGACAGACGACAACGATCACTGATCAAGTCTCCTATGCAGGGTTGGTGGGGGCGTGGTGGTCATAGCCTAATAAACGGCCCAGGCTTTGGCGCTGTCCTACAGTCGGGAGCACCGTGCGACCCGGATGTGCACCGCTCAGCGCCTCCGCGGCGGTCCATCCGGTTCCGCGATGGAACCGAGGATGAGCGCGGCCTGCAGGATGAGGGACTCGCGCGCACCCGTGGCATCCCAGCCGATCACCTCGGAGACCCGCTTGAGGCGGTATCGCACGGTGTTCGGATGCACGAACAGCTCCCGAGCGGTCGCCTCGAGGGAACGGCCGTTGTCGAGGTAGCACCAGAGGGTTGCCAGCAGCTCTGTCGAGTGTGCCTGCAGCGGGCGGTAGATGCGGTTGATGAGGGTCGTGCGTGCCAGCGCATCGCCGGCGAGGGCCCGCTCCGGAAGCAGGTCGTCCGCGAGGGTGGGCCGCGGTGCGTTGCGCCAGGAGCGCGCCACCGCGAAGCCGGCGAGCGCGGCCTTCGCACTCCTCGACGCCTCGACCAGCCCGGCGACCTCGTGCCCCAGCACCAGGTAACCGTCTCCGAATCCCGGTTCGAGGGCGCTGGCGATTTCGAGGAAGGACACCTGCGGGTCCGTGGAGCCGTCGGCAGGGTCGGCGTCGTACGGCGTGGCGCGGCCGATCACGAGCACCAGACGGTTGCCCTGAACGCCGATCAGGACATCCGCGTCCAGATGCCGGGCCGTGCGCCGCAGCATGTCGACGTCGAGCATCTTGGGCGCCGTCCCGACGAGCACCGAAACCTCACCGTGGCCGTGCCAGCCGAGGGCCGCGATGCGGGAAGGGAGCTCGTCGTCGTATTCGCCGCTGAGGATCGAGTCCACGACCAGGGCTTCGAGCCTGGCGTCCCACAACCCCCGCGCCTCCGCGGCGCGCGCGTAGACATCGGCGGCGGCGAAGGCGATCTCCCTGGAGTAGAGCAGGATCGCTTCGCGCAGCGGTTCGCCCCTGCCCTTGACCCGGTCTTCGACCACCTCGACCGTGACCTTGATCAATTGCAGGGTCTGGGTGAGGCTCACCGATCGGAGCAACTCGCGGGGGGCGGCGCCGAACACGTCGGCGGCGATCCAGGGAGTGGATGCCGGGTCGTCGAACCAGTGGATGAAGGACGTGATGCCCGCCTGGGCCACCAGTCCGACGGCGGACCGTCGCCCCGGGGGCATGTCGCCGTACCAGGGCAGGGTGTCATCGAGCCGTTTGAGCGTTGCCGTCGCCAGCTCGCCGGAGACGGTCTTCAGCCATGCGAGCGTCTGCTCCTTGGTTTGCGCCACCACTGCCATGCTTCGAGGACTCCGTCCGTCTAGCTCTCGCCACCGGTCGAACCGGTGTTCCCGGCCGACACGTCGTGCAGGCGGTACCTGTCGATCGCCTGCTGGGGGATGGACGGGTCGACCTGTCCGCGCGCAACGAGCGATTCGAGGGTGCGGACGACCAGCGACGGCCCGTCGATCTTGAAGAAGCGCCGCGCCGCCGCGCGGGTGTCGGAGAAGCCGTAGTCGTCGGCGCCGAGGGTCGCGAAGTCCCCGGGGACGAACGGACGCACCTGGTCGGGAACGGCGTGCATGAAGTCGCTGACGGCCACGAACGGACCCTCGGCGCCACTCAGCTTCTGGGTGAGATAGGGAACCCGGCGCTCGTCGTTCGGGTGCAGGAAGTTGTGCTCGTTCGCGGCGAGCCCCTCGCGTCGCAGTTCGCCCCAGGAGGTGACCGACCACACGTCGGCGGCGATGTTCCAGTCGTTCGCGAGCAGCTGCTGTGCTTCCAGCGCCCACGGCACCGCGACGCCCGAGGCGAGCAACTGGGCCCTCGGGCCGGAGTTCTCCGCCCTCTTGAGCAGGTAGATGCCGTTCAGCAGGCCCTCCACGTCGAGGCCCTCCGGCTCGGCCGGCTGCTTCATCGGCTCGTTGTACACGGTGATGTAGTACATGACGTCCGGATGCGGATGACGCCCGCCGTACATCCGCTCCAGGCCCGCCTTCACGATGTGCCCGAGCTCGTACCCGTAGGCGGGGTCGTAGGACACCACCGCGGGGTTGGTGGCGGCCAGGAGCGGCGACTGGCCGTCCGCGTGCTGCAGGCCTTCGCCGGTGAGCGTGGTGCGGCCGGCCGTTGCGCCCATGATGAAGCCGCGCGCCATCTGGTCGCCCGCCGCCCACATGGCATCGCCGGTTCGCTGGAAGCCGAACATCGAGTAGAAGATGTAGACCGGGATGAGCGGTTCGCCGTGCGTGGAGTACGCGGTGCCGGCCGCGGTGAATGCCGAGAAGGCGCCCGCCTCGTTGATGCCGACGTGCACGATCTGCCCCTGCGCGCTCTCCTGGTAGGCCAGGAGCAGCTCCCGGTCGACAGAGGTGTAGTGCTGCCCGTTGGGGTTGTAGATCTTCGCCGTGGGGAAGTAGGCGTCCATGCCGAAGGTGCGCGCCTCATCCGGGATGATCGGCACGATGCGGTGCCCGAAGTCCTTCGTGCGCAGCAGGTCCTTGAGCAGCCGGGCGAACGCCATGGTGGTGGCGATCTCCTGCTTGCCGGAACCGCGGCGCGCGACCTCGTATGCGCTCTCATCGGGAAGCGCGATCTGCGTGTACTTCGTGCGGCGCTCGGGGAGGTAGCCGCCGAGCTCGCGGCGACGCTCCTGCAGGTACTGGATCGCCTCGTCGTTCTGGCCGGGGTGGTAGAACGGCGGACGGTACGGATCGGCCTCGAGCACGGCATCGGTGATCGGGATCTGCATGACGTCGCGGAACTGCTTGAGGTTGTCGAGCGTGAGCTTCTTCATCTGGTGGGTGGCGTTGCGGCCCTCGAACGACGGGCCGAGGCCGTAGCCCTTCACCGTCTTGGTGAGGATGACCGTGGGCTGGCCCTTGTGCTCGGTTGCGGCCTTGAATGCGGCATAGACCTTGCGGTAGTCGTGGCCGCCGCGCTTGAGGCTCCACAGCTCGTCGTCGGTGTAGTCCTTGACCATCTCGAGAACGCGCGGGTCGCGGCCGAAGAAGTTCTCCCGGACGTAGGCGCCGCTCTCGGCCTTGTACGTCTGGTAGTCGCCGTCCGGGGTCACGTTCATGAGGTTGACGAGTGCTCCGTCGTGGTCGCGGGCGAGCAGGCTGTCCCACTCCCGGCCCCAGATCACCTTGATGACGTTCCAGCCGGCGCCCCGGAAGAAGCTCTCCAGCTCCTGGATGATCTTGCCGTTGCCGCGTACCGGCCCGTCGAGGCGCTGCAGGTTGCAGTTGATGACGAAGGTGAGGTTGTCGAGATTGTCGTTCGCGGCCCATTGGAGGGCGCCGCGGCTCTCCACCTCATCCATCTCTCCGTCACCGAGGAACGCCCAGACGTGGCTGTCGGATGCGTCCTTGATGCCGCGGTTGGTGAGGTAGCGGTTGGACTGGGCCTGGTAGATCGCGTTGATCGGGCCGAGGCCCATCGAGACGGTGGGGAACTGCCAGAAGCCTGGCATGAGGTGCGGATGCGGGTAGGAGGGCAGCCCGCCGCTCGGGTGCGACTTCTCCTGACGGAAGCCGTCGAGCTGGTCCTCGCTGAGCCTGCCCTCGAGGAAGGCGCGCGCATACATGCCGGGGGAGGCGTGCCCCTGGTAGAAGACCTGGTCGCCGCCGCCCGGGTGGTCCTGACCGCGGAAGAAGTGGTTGCTGCCGACCTCGTACAGCGTCGCGGATCCCGCGTAGGTGGAGATGTGGCCGCCCACCGCGATCCCGGGGCGCTGCGCGCGGTGCACCATGATGGCGGCGTTCCAGCGGAGCCAGGCGCGGTAGCGGCGCTCGATGTCCTCGTCACCGGGGAAGTCCGGTTCGTTCTCCGGAGCGATGGTGTTGATGTAGTCGGTGGTCGGAACCATCGGCACGCCGAGTTGGAGGTCTTTGGACCGCTTCAGCAGACTGAGCATGATCTCTCGCGCCCGCTGGTGCCCCTGCGTCGCCACCAGGGCGTCCAGGGACTCCTGCCACTCGGCAGTCTCCTCCGGGTCCTGATCGTTGTGGTGTGCCGAATACGGGTCCTGGTCGTTGACCGTCATCTTGACCTCTGCTCTTGTTGGCGGACAGACAGCGCTTCGCTGGCTCTGGGCCGGGTTGCGACCTTCGGGCGGAGTGCGAAGCCCGCCCAATTCTAGTTGTCACTCGCCGGACGGGTGGGACCGCGACGACGCCGGGACCTTCGCCGCGCGGTGCCCGGGGGAGGGACCCGGGCGTCGCTACCCTCGTTTTCATGGCCCTTTACGATTTAGCGAGTGACGCTCTGAGCATTTCGATCAATGAGATCGGAGCGGAACTGAGCTCGCTGCGCGATCATGCCGGGCGGGAACTGCTGTGGCAGGGCGGCCCCGCCTGGAAAAGGCGCGCCCCGGTCTTGTTCCCGATCGTCGGGCGGCTGCCGGGCAACCGGCTCGTGACCGATGGCCGGGCGTACCGGATGACCCAGCACGGCTTCGCCCGCGACCAGCTTTTCGGGGTCGAGCGTCTCGGAGAATCGAGTCTGGAGTTCACCCTCGCGGACAACGAGGAAACGCGGGAGCAGTTCCCGTTCCCGTTCCGGCTGCGGCTGCGGTTCAGCCTGGCCGACGCGACCGTCACGGTGGAATACCGGCTCGACAACCCGGGGGAATCGGTCCTGCACGCCTCGCTGGGCGCGCATCCGGGGTTCCGCTGGCCGCTTCCCGGGGCAGGCTCGCGTGCCGGGCACCGCATCGAGTTCGAGCGCGAGGAACCGGCGCCGGTGCGCAGGATCAGCAAGAAGGGACTGCTGCTGCCCGAGGCCGTTCCGACCCCGGTCGAGCACAGGGTGCTCGAGCTGCAGGATGGATTGTTCGCGGATGACGCGATCATTTTCGATCATCTCGATAGCCGCTCTGTGCGCTATTCCGCTCCCGGTGCCCCCGCCATCACCGTCGCATTCCCCGACTTCCCGCTCCTCGGAGTCTGGAGCAAGGCCCCCGGCGAGTTCGTCTGCATCGAGCCCTGGTACGGGATGACGACGCCGAAGGGTTTCGAGGGCGACTTCAGCACGAAACCGGGACAGCTCGCGCTCGAACCCGGGGGAACGCGGACCCTCGTCCAGAGCATCAGCGTCCAGCAGCAGGTCGAGCGGTAACGGTCCAGCAGCAATGCGCGCTCTGGCGTAGGATTGTCAGTCGTGTTTGCCGGGCGTTCCGACCCGGCCCGGAACGGCCGTCGAGGCCGAAAGGATGCGGCATCATGGCTCTGGAAAATGACACCCAGGCTCCAGACTTCGAACTCGCGAACCAGTTCGGCGAGCATGTCCGATTGAGCGACTTCCGCGGGAAGAAGCCCGTTGCGCTGGTGTTCTTTCCGCTTGCCTTCTCCAGCACCTGCACGGGCGAGCTGTGCGAGTTGCGCGACAACCTCGCGCTCTTCAAGGACACGGGCGTCGAGCTGCTCGCGGTCTCGGTCGACTCCAAGGCCTCGCTGAGGGCGTTCGCCGAGAAGGAGGGCTACGACTTCACGCTGCTCGCGGACTTCTGGCCACACGGTGCCGTCGCCAAGGAGTACGGGGTGTTCCTGGAGCAGAAGGGGTTCGCCAACCGCGCAAGCTTCCTCATCGATACCCATGGCATCATCCGTGCGAGCTTCATCACCGCCCCGGGCGAGGCCCGGTCGATCGCGGCCTACCGTGCGGCGCTGGCCGAGCTTTCTCCCGCCCGCGTCTGAGGCGATCGGCGGCCAGGCTCGTGCGGTGGTCCAGCAGGGCCGTTGGCCGAGCAGGCCGGCCAGGGCCGTATCGAGACCCCCATCTGCACTAGTCCTTCTTGGCTGAACCCTTTCCCGCATCCAGGTGGCTCAGGATCGTCTGTAATTCCTGGATCATGACCAGCTGGCGCTGGTTGATCTCCATGAGCGCCTCGATGCCCTTCTTGGCCGCGACATTCGTGTCGTAGTCATTCTGGGACAGCGCCGCGGCGATGCCGTCCTGCCGCTTCGCGGCGATCAACAGGATGGCGCCCTGAAGCCCGGCCAGCATGCTGAGGAACAGGTTCAGCAGGATGAACGGGTACGGATCCCAGGCGGCGCCGTGCAGGCTGTTGATGAAGGCCCAGACGATCATGAACAGCACGAAGGAGCCCACGAAGGCCCAGCTGCCCATGCCGTTGCGCATCACATCCGCTGCCTTGTCGCCGCGCCCCAGGGTGGCCTTGTGCGCGGAGTGCCAGTCGAGGCGGGGTTTGGGGGAAGGATTTGTCATGCGGCAAAGTGTACGACCGCCCGGGAGGTGGATTTCGGCAACAAAACACCGGGGTTTTTGCCGTTTTTCCCGGCATGGATTCTGCCTGTAAGCTGTGGAGACGCCTTCCCGCGGCGCACGATTTCCGGGGACGCGGGCCTTTAGCTCAGTTGGTAGAGCGCCACGTTTACACCGTGGATGTCATCGGTTCGAGCCCGGTAGGGCCCACTCGACGGTCGTTGTCCATCCCAACGACATCGGAGGTCTACCTCTCGCCCCGTCGGCTCACCATCTCGGCGATCCAGATGGGTGCGAACGGAGAGGTGCAGTTCGGGGGCGTCGGGTAATCCTTGAGCACCTCCAGGCGTTCACCGATGTCGATAGCCCGAACGCGATGCTCGGCGTGCTCGATCCCGATCTGAGCCAGGCAGTGGTTCATCGCCCACTGCAGGCGATCCGGGGCATCCTTCATCTCCGCCTCGATGATGTCGAGCAAGCCAGCCAGGTCGAGGCCCTCTGGCCTCTTCGCCACTCGCTCGGTGGTCAGCGCCCAGCCGGCACTCGCGACCACCGGGTGCGGGTCGGCGAACCAGGCCAGGCGCAGCTCCTCGGCGTGCGGGCTCTTCTTCACCACGTAGTTCACGAGCCAGTCGTGCACCTTGGGAGTACGCGCCTGGCGCACCATGGCGTCCAGCTCGTCACGGTCGAATGCCCTCGGTCGGCAGATCAGGGTCGCCAACAGCCGTGCTGCGGCATCGCCGGTCTCCCACAGCTCGCGTGCGAGCTCGTGCCGGGTCTTCAGCTCCTTCGCGAGCGCCCGCAGCGTGCCGAGGTTAACCCCGTGGTCGTCACCGTGCTTGGCGTTGATCTCGCGGGTCTTCGGATCCTCGAGTGCAGCCAACTCGGCCATCACCTCGGCCACCGTCGTCTCCGCCACCTCAGGCTCCTGTCCATCGGGTATCGGGCTCAGCCTACGGCGAGGACTCGCCCCGAGCGAGGGCGCTGCCCAGAGCCCCTTCTCGACTGGGCTTCAGACCGATGCGGGCTCGCCGGCTTCCTCAGACGGGTCTCCGCTTCGCGCAGCGACCGCGGGGTCGTGCAGGAACGCGGAGAGGATGAGCGCGAGCACCGGCAGCCCGATCAGCACGGTGAGGGTGAAGTGCAGGCTCGTCCCATCGGCGAGCGCACCCAGGATGGGGTTGAACAGGCCGCCGACGGTGACGGCGAGTCCCACAGTGACCCCGCTGGCGGTGCCGATCCGGTTGGGCAGGTAATCCTGCCCGAGGATCACGAAGACGCTGAACGGCACGAACACCGCGATGCCGGTCAGTGCCACGAAGATCAACGCGATGTGCCATTCCGTGACCGTGACGAGCCCGACCATGACGGGAACGCAGAAGGCGAATCCGTATCGCACGGAAATGAGAGGGCCGAAGCGGTCGGCGATCCATCCGCCGAGCAGCGTGCCACAGGCGCCGGCGACGAGGAAGACGGTGAGAGCGGCGCCGCCGATAACGGGGTCTGTGCCGAGGTCGTGGATGAAGTACAGCGCCAGGAACGAGCTCAACCCGAAGAACACGATGGATCGCACTACGACGACGGAGGTCAGCCTGAGGAAGTCCGGCCAGTTGTCCCTGCCCTTCGGCGTCAGCTTCGGGCGGGGACTGCCAACCGGGCCGTCCAGCACCGGGCCCAGTCGCTTCGCCAGGATCAGCGCCATCACCACCGCGGGCACGATCAGGAGCATCGTGCCCTTGAGCCCGAACCAGAGCAGCACCGGTGTCGCGATCAGCGACCCGAGTGCGAACCCGACGTTGCCTCCGAGGGCGAAGATGCTCATTCCGCGGTTGCTGCGGCCGGCCGCACGTCGGGCGGCGCTCGCAGCGGAGGGATGGAAGGCGGCGATGCCGAGCCCGGACACCGCGATCACGAGCCAGGTGACCGCGTAGCTGGAGAACAGCCCGGCGGCCCCGACCCCGAGTGCGGCGGTGGTCATCCCGACCGGAATGAGCCAGCGGCGCGGCTTGCGGTCCGTCCACACTCCGAAGGCCGGTTGGACCACGGAGGACAACACGGTTGCGGCGAGCGTGAGCCCCGCGACCGCCGCGTAGCTGTAGTTCCGCTCCGACACGAGAAACGGGAGCAGTGCGGGCACAACGCCCTGGTACAGGTCGTCGACCAGGTGGGAGGCCGACATCATGGCGACACCGCGCCGATTCACGAATCCACCGCGGCTGTTATGACGCACTCCCTCACCCTGAAAACCCGACCTCTCCTCCACCAACTCTAGGGCAGAGGGCCTTCTGTCATGAGGCGGTGCGGGTCACCGGTCCGGTCGCACTTCGCGGGGAGGGCAGCCGTCAGTTCGCCGGAATGGTCGGGTGGGCGAGAAGCCCGGCGCAGAGCAGTTCGGCGAGGGGGAGGAGGTCCCGGATGCTGTGGCCGTTCGCCTGGTCCGGCGCACGCTCGCCGGATGGATCGCGCAGCGGGCGTCCGGTGACGATCGCACCCCAGGCGAGCACTGCGGCCCGCAGCCTCGTCGGATTGACCGGGGACAGGAGGCTTCCGCGGAGCACCTGTTCTATCGTCGCGTGCAGAGCCCTGCGGTGTGCCTCGAGCGAGAGCCGCACTTCCGCGTGGGTGTGCCCCTCCCGCCAGAGGATCACCCGGAACACGTCCGAGACGGCCTGGATCTGGAAGAACCTCTCGCTGACGTTCAGGAGCGAGGCGACGGGATCCCCAGGCTCGATCAGGGGAGCGGCATCGATGACTCCGTCGCCGAGGCGCTCGTCCACGAGCGCTGCGAGCAGGCCCTTCTTGGTGGGGAAGTAGTAGAAGAGCAGCCCCTTCGGCACGGCCGCTTCCGCCGCGATGGCCGAGGTGGGAGTCCCGTCGAACCCGCGCTCCGCGAAAAGCCGCTCGGCGGCGTCGAGGATGCGATCCCGGGCATCCGTCTCTTCAGAGGCTCGTTTCATCGTGCCTGCTCTTTTTTTCGCGTACTGCCCTCTACCGGTGTGTCGAGCAGAATGATCGGGGCGACAGGCTCGCTGCCGCCCCGGTCGTGGATGGAGGAACGCCCGTTCAGGGGTGAGCCTCCTGATGGGTCTGCATGGCAGGGATGACCGCCCACAGCCCGGCGATAAGCGCAACGGCTCCGCAAATCCAGGATGTCCAGGCGGCGCCGGTTTGAGCCGTGTAACTGCCGAACCACGGCGAGAGGAACAACACGGCTCCCAGCACCGCTTCGATCCATTCCGTGGAGACCAGGCGCGGCATGGCGAGGTTCCACACCCCGGCGATGACGAGCAGCACACCCAGGGTGATCATGAACGCCATCGATCCTCCGGACTGTGTGGTCCAGAGAGTCGACAGGGCCGCATAAACACCGGCGGCGACCGCAACCCAGTCCTGCCATCGTGTCCACTTCTTCATAATTCCAACCTCCTTGCGAATCAGTTGGTTCGTTCTCTGCCGTCAATTTTAGGATTGATTGACCGACCGGTCAATGCCGTGGTTTCGACAGGATGAGCGGGACGGGTTGAGCGCTACCAGGCGCTGACGGGCGCCTTCACGACGGGGACAGGGGTGTAGTGCCAGCGCGAGCCGTTGCCGTAGTGACTGCTCGCCCACGGCGATGCCCAGATCGCCCGCTCGATGACATCGCTCGGTGCGCCGGATGCGAAGGCCGCCTCGATCGCGTTGAAGCCGGGGTTTCGTTGGAGGTTCTCGGCCGCCTTCTGGGCCGCGATCACCAGGTTCGGATAACTGCCGGTGCCGCCGCCGCCACCTGATCCATAGCCGTTGTTCATCGGGTTGTTGCGGTTCCACCAATTGTTCGGGCCGTTCTCCTGCCGCATCCAGCGCACCATCACGGTGACGCTCGCCTCGGTCACCGGCCACCCACCCGACACGAGCACCAGCGTCGCCCAGTCGTAGTTCGTGCCGTTCTTCGCCAGCGTCTTGTATCCGGGCGTGGACAGATAGACGTCCCGTTTCACCTGCATGGCGGCCGCCTTCGCCGAGACGGTGATGGTCTGGCTCGTGGTCGCGGCGGATGCCGACGCCAACCCTGTCGCATCCGTCGGCGTCGGCGGAGCGACCGCAAAGATCGCCGGCAGGCAGAACGCGGCCGCTGCGGCGAGCACCGGGAGCCGCCTCCTCGCCCGCGGGCCGCGCGAGACTGGTGCCACCGGGCGGAAGGTTGAGCGGAAAGGAGAGTGGGGGGTCATGAGACTGCGGTCCTGTGCGGGGCCCTGTGCCGGAGTGCCGGCACGGGACACCAGTGGGTCAGCTGCCGAGGATACCAGAGGCTTCTGGGGCTGCCCTGGGATCGTCCCGCAGATCTAGGCGAGCGTGACCCGGTCGTGGGTTGCGATCCCGAATGACTGGTCGGGGTAGCTCAGACCGCTGAAGTAGAGGTTGTTGTGGGCGACGATCTGCTCGCCGCTGATTTCGACCCCGTCGAAGACGGCGTTCGTGGTCGTATGGCAGTCGCTCACGAGAACGACGTCGTAACCGTCGGCTGCTGCGCGCTGCGCGGTGGTCCTGACACAGTAGTCGGATTGCGCTCCCGCGATCACGAGACGGGAGGTTCCGAGCCTGTCGAGCACGGCAGCCAAATCAGTGCCGGCGAAGGAATCCCGATACTTCTTGAACACGCGGGGTTCATCTGGCCTCGGATCGAGGGGTGGGGCCAGCTGCCACTCGTCGCTCCCTTGCGGCATCTCCGGCTCCTCGTGCTGGACGTAGACGACGGGCGTGCCTTCCGTCCGGGCACGGGCGATCAGCTCAGCCGTGCGGTCCAGCACGCCCTGCCCGTCGAAGCATCCCTCGACGACGCCCACCTGAAGGTCGATGACCAGCAGCGCCGTCCCGTGCTTGCTGTGTTCCCCGTTCATGCCACCAGTGTGCCACGGTGCCGGCCGGGGCCGCCCGGCCGACACCGCGACCGATCAGTCCTCCCGGCCGCTGGTGATCGCCATGCCGTCCCTGATGAGCTCCATCACCCCGGAGTCGGCGAGCGTCGTGACGTCGCCGTCCGGACGGTTCTCCGCGACATCGCGCAGCAGGCGCCGCATGATCTTGCCGGACCGCGTCTTCGGCAACTCCGCGACCACCATGATCTGCCTCGGCTGGGCGATCTTGCCGATCTGGTTCGCCACGTGTTCGCGCAGTTCCCGCACGACGTGCGCGCCGCCGTCTCCCGCTTCGCTGCGCAGGATGACGAAGGCGACGACGGCCTGGCCGGACACGGGGTCGGAGGCGCCGACGACGGCGGCCTCGGCGACCTTGTCGTTGGAGACGAGCGCCGATTCGATCTCGGTGGTCGACAGGCGGTGCCCGGACACGTTCATGACGTCGTCGACGCGGCCGAGCAGCCAGATGTCTCCGTCGTCATCCTTCTTGGCGCCGTCGCCGGCGAAGTACTTGCCGGGGAACTTGGACCAATAGGTGTCGATGTAGCGCTGGTCGTCGCCCCACACGGTGCGGAGCATCGACGGCCACGGCTCGGTCAGCACGAGATATCCACCCGAGCCGTTGGGGACCGAATTGCCTGCCTCGTCGAGAACGTCCGCCGAGATGCCCGGCAGTGGTGTCATGGCGGCGCCCGGCTTCGCGTGGGTCACCCCGGGCAGGGAGCTGATCATGATGGCGCCGGTCTCGGTCTGCCACCAGGTGTCCACCACGGGGGTGGTGTCGTGGCCGATGTGGTGCCGGTACCAGATGTACGCCTCGGGGTTGATCGGCTCCCCGACGGATCCGATCACGCGGAGGGTCGAGAGGTCGTACTTGGCCGGGATCTCGTGGCCCCACTTCATGTAGGTGCGGATGGCGGTCGGCGCGCAGTACAGGATCGTCACCTTGTACTTGTCGATGATCTCCCACCATCGGCCGGTGTGCGGGGTGTCCGGGGTTCCCTCGTAGATGACCGAGGTCGTCCCGTTGGTGAGCGGCCCATAGACGATGTAGCTGTGGCCGGTGACCCAGCCGATGTCGGCGGCGGTCCAGTAGACATCCGTCTCGGGTTTCAGATCGAAGACCGCCCACTGGGTGTACGCACACTGGGTGAGGTAGCCCCCGGAGGTGTGCAGGATGCCCTTGGGCTTGCCCGTTGTTCCCGAGGTGTACATGACGTAGAGCGGCTGCTCGGCATCGAAGTACTCCGCCTCATGTGTCGTGCCGGCCTGCTCAACGGTGTCGTGCCACCACTTGTCGCGGCCATCCGTCCACTCGATCTCCTGGCCGGTGCGGCGCACGACCAGCACGGTGTGCACGTCGGGACATTCGAGGAGAGCCTCGTCGACGGCGGGCTTCAGTGCGGACGCCTTCCCTTTGCGGTAGCCGCCATCGGCGGTGATGACGACCTTCGCCTCGCAGTCGTGGATGCGGCTGCGCAGCGCCTCGGAGGAGAACCCGCCGAACACCACGGTGTGCGGTGCGCCGATCCTGGCGCAGGCCAGCATGGCGACGATCGTCTCGGGGATCATCGGCATGTAGATCGCGACACGGTCGCCGGCCTTGACGCCGAGCCCGACGAGGGTGTTGGCCGCCTGGCAGACCAGATCGGTCAGCTGGGAGTAAGTGATCGTGCGAGTATCACCGGGTTCACCCTCGAAGTAGTAGGCGACCTTGTCTCCGCGGCCGGCCGCAACATGCCGGTCCAGGCAGTTGACGGCCACGTTGAGCTTGCCGCCGACGAACCACTTCGCGAACGGAGGATTGCTCCAATCGAGTGTCTGATCCCAGCGGCGCTCCCAGTCGAGCCGTTCTGCCTGCCTGTCCCAGAACGCGAGGCGATCGGCGGATGCCTCACCGTAGGCGCTCGCCGTCACGTTGGCCTGCAGGGAGAACTCCGCACTCGGGGGAAAGCGCCGGTCTTCCCGCATCAGGTTGGTCAGGGTGGGTTCGATATCCATAGTGCCTACATCGCCGCCTTTGGTGAATTGGTGTCCGGTGTGCCGCATCCGGTCCGGACATCGTATTAGTTAGAACTCTGAACTAAACCGTGCCAGCACAGATCATAGCGAGCGCGAGCGGTCGGTTTCCATTGCCGCCTGCGCCGGGAGTCGGCCCGGAGCTCATCGCACGATCCCTTGACCGGATATTATTCTGGCCCGCTTGCCGATGCAATCCGGGTTACTTCCGGTTGCGCCGTAGACCCGCAGAGTGCGCGCGGGCGCCGAACAGCGAGGTTCGGGGGCGATACCGTGCCGGCTACGGCTCGTCACCCCGACAACGGCGGCTCCGCGCCTTATCATTTGGGCATGGCCGAGAACGACGAAGCGAGCGGAA
>Ga0157371_10001821_pt1 | contig 21482 bp, 19 predicted proteins | sample C45metaG_FD_113462 | JGI IMG/M metagenome (GOLD analysis project Ga0157371, IMG submission 113462) | Corn rhizosphere microbial communities from Kellogg Biological Station, Michigan, USA - C4-5 metaG | ecosystem: Host-associated > Plants > Roots > Rhizosphere > Soil | place: USA: Michigan...
TCGAAGTCCACCGAGGCGGTGAAGCGGGCGACGAAGGCGTCGACGGGTTCGCTGAAGCGTCCGCCCCAGGACTGGTTGGTTTTTTCGCTGCTCATGGATCGGCCTGCTGCTGGGCTTGTCGGTGGAAGGTGAAGGGTGTCGATGATAGCAGTCCCGAGCGGCTTCCGGCCCGAATCAACGGAGGCGACTTGCCGACGAGCGGTATCTGACCCACACTGCGGCTCATGATGCTCGAACGCCGCAAAACCCCCCGGCCGGTCAAGGTCGATGACTTCTTCGTCCCGGCCCTGTGCGAGCCGGAGGCCCTGCTCGTCCTGGTGGTGCTGGCCGAGCTGCTGGTGCTGGTGCTGGTGCTGGCCGAGCCCTTCACCCTGAGGTTCAACTGGATCCGCCTGGCGCTGGTGTCGCTGTTCGTGCAGTGGATCGTGTTGCTCTCGGCGGCGCTGCTGTGCCGCCTGCGACCCTGGCTCGCCCGGCACCGGCCCGTGGTGGCGGGCGGCCTCTGTTGCGCCATCGTGGTGGCCCTGACGCTGCTCTGCACCCTGGTGGCCGACTGGCTGCAACTGGCCGGACCGCTACAGCGGGTCGGCGAGGTGCGGCTGTACATGAGGCATGCGCTGATCGCCTTCATCATGTCCATGCTGCTGCTGCGCTATTTCTGGCTGCAGAGTCAGTGGCGCCGCCAGCAGCAGGCCGAATTGCAGGCACGCATCGAGTCGCTGCAGGCGCGTATCCGCCCGCACTTCCTGTTCAACAGCCTGAACAGCATCGCCAGTCTCATCGCCTTGGATGCGGACAAGGCCGAGCGCGCGGTACTGGACCTCTCGGCGCTGTTTCGCGCCAGCCTGGCCCAGCCGGGCAGCCGGGTGCGCTGGTCCGAGGAACTGGAACTGTCGCGCCGTTATCTGGAGATCGAGCGCCTGCGCCTGGGCGATCGCCTGCAACTGCAATGGGACGTGGACGGGGTGCCGGCGGACCTGCCGATTCCCCAGCTGACGCTGCAGCCGCTGCTGGAAAACGCCCTGATCTATGGCGTCGCGCCGCGCATCGAAGGCGGCCTGGTGACCATCTTCGCCACCTACCGGGACGGGGTATTCGAACTGGTCATCAGCAATCCCTATGACCCCGAGGTGGAGCAGCAACCCCGCCCGCCCAAGGGCACTCGTCAAGCTTTAAGCAATATCGAGGCACGGTTGACGGCACTTTTCGGACCAGCTGCGAGTCTCAAAATCGAACGCCGCGACCAGCGGCATACAACGTCTCTTCGCTATCCATGCGAGCGACTCATGCGGGAAGCCTGAGCTTATGAATGTCCTGATCGTCGATGACGAACCCTTGGCGCGCGAGCGTCTGGCCCGTCTGGTGGGGCAACTGGACGGTTACACCGCCCTGGAGCCAACAGCCACCAACGGTGAGGAAGCCCTCGCTTTGGTTGAAAATCTCAAGCCCGATATCGTCCTGCTCGACATTCGCATGCCGGGCCTGGACGGTTTGCAGGTGGCCGCCCGACTCTGCGAGCGTGAATCGCCGCCTGCGGTGATCTTCGTGACCGCCCATGACGAATACGCGCTCGATGCCTTCCAGGTGAGTGCCGTCGGCTACCTGGTCAAGCCGGTCCGCCAGGAAGACCTTGCGGCGGCCCTGGGCAAGGCCCAGCGTCCGAATCGGATGCAGCTCGCCGCCCTGACCAAGCCGCCGGCCAGCGGTGGCCCGGGCCCGCGCAGCCACATCAGCGCCCGGACCCGCAAGGGAATCGAGCTGATCCCGCTGGACGATGTGGTCTACTTCATCGCCGACCACAAGTACGTGACCCTGAGACACTCCGGCGGCGAGGTGCTGCTGGACGAGCCGCTCAAGGCGCTGGAAGACGAATTCGGCGAACGCTTCGTGCGTATCCACCGCAATGCGCTGGTGTCCCGTGAGCGTATCGAGCGCCTGCAGCGCACGCCCCTGGGGCATTTCCAGCTGTTCCTCAAGGGCATGAACGGCGACGCCCTGACCGTCAGCCGCCGCCATGTGGCCGGGGTGCGCCGCCTGATGCACAGCATCTGACGGCGCTTCCGGGCCGACGACCGGCGCGCAGCGGGGTAGGGTCGCCGGTCGACCTGCTATCATGGCCGGCAATCTGACGTGCCGGTACTGTCCATGCCCCGCGAAATCCGCATCGCCACGCGCCAGAGTGCTCTGGCGCTCTGGCAAGCCAACTACGTGAAAGACTGCCTCGAGAGGGCGCATCCGGGCTTGCGCGTGAGTCTGCTGCCCATGACCAGTCGCGGCGACAAGCTGCTCGACGCGCCCCTGGCCAAGATCGGCGGCAAGGGCTTGTTCGTCAAGGAACTGGAAAACGCCCTGCTCGACGGCAGCGCCGACATCGCCGTGCACTCCATGAAGGACGTGCCCATGGCCTTTCCGGCGGGCCTGGGCCTGTACGCCATCTGCGAGCGGGAAGACCCGCGCGACGCCTTCGTCTCCAATCGCCATGGCTGTCTTGCCGAGCTGCCCCAGGGCAGCGTGGTGGGGACGTCCAGCCTGAGACGCCAGGCCCAGTTGCTGGCCCTGCGACCGGATCTCGAGATCCGCTTCCTGCGCGGCAACGTCAATACCCGCTTGGCCAAGCTCGATGCCGGCGACTACGACGCCATCATCCTGGCCGCCGCCGGGCTGATCCGCCTGGGCTTCGCCGAGCGTATCCGCGAATTCTTGAGCGTCGAGAACAGCCTGCCGGCCGGTGGTCAGGGCGCCGTGGGCATCGAATGCCGGACCGACGATGCCGAGGTCCATGCGCTGCTCGAACCCTTGCACCACTTCGACACCGAACGCCGGGTCGCCGCCGAGCGCGCCCTGAATCGTCGCCTCAATGGCGGCTGCCAGGTCCCCATCGCCTGCTATGCCGTGCAGGAAGGCGAGCTGCTCTGGCTGCGCGGCCTGGTCGGTCAGCCCGATGGCGGCCTGCTCTTGCGCGCCGAGGCCCGCGGTCCGCTCAACGATCCAGCCGCCCTGGGTGTGGCCGTGGCCGAAGACCTGCTGGCGCAAGGCGCCCAGGGCATCCTCGACGCCGTCTACGGGAATTCCGGCGAATCATGAGCGGCTGGCGGCTGCTGCTGACCCGGCCCGCGGAGGAGAATCCAGCGCTGGCCACCGCCCTGGACACGGCGGGCATCGCCAGTGCCAGTCTGCCGCTGCTGGAACTCCAGCCGCTGGCGGAAACCCCCGAGCAGCGCACCCTCTGGCTCGATCTGGACCGCTATGCCGCCGTGCTGGTGGTGAGCAAGCCGGCGGCCCGCCTGGGACTCGCCGCCCTCGACCGCTACTGGCCGCAGCCACCGCTGCAGGCCTGGTTCGCCGTGGGCGCGGCCACCGCGGCGGTGCTCGAAGATTATGGACTGCACGTGCACTATCCCCAACGCGAAGACAGCGAAGGCCTGCTGGCGCTACCGGCCTTGCAGGAAGCCCTGCAACGTCCGGAGCCCGAGGTGCTGCTCCTGCGTGGCGAAGGCGGTCGCGACCTGCTGGTCGAGGCCCTCGGTGCCCGCGGCACCCGCGTCGAGGTGCTCGAACTCTATCGCCGCCAGTGCCCAGGGTATCCTGCAGGGCAGGTGCTAGAGACCCTGGCAGCGGAACGCCTGAATGCCATCATGGTCAGCAGTGGGCAGGGTTTCGCCCATCTGCAGGCCTGCGCGGGTGCGGATTGGCCCGCGGTGCGCCGTTATCCCCTGCTGGTACCCAGTGCCCGTGTGGCCGAACTGGCCCGTGCCAGCGGTTGCGACCGTATCATCGAGTGCCAGGGCGCCAGCGCCAGCGCCTTGATCGCCGCGCTTGCCCATCACCATCCGGATTGACCCTACAAGGAATTGCCGTGAGCGAAACTCAAGCCCCCCGCGCCGACGACGTCTCTCCCGATCCTGTCGTGACTCCCGCCTCGCCACCGCCGGCCCCCCCTCCGACGGGCGTGCGCCGCAAGGGCTCGGGCAAGGCGTCCGGTCTCGCGCTGCTGGCCCTGCTGGTGGCCGCCGGTAGTCTGGGGATCGGTGGCTGGAGCGTCTGGCAACTGCAGCAGGTGCGCCAGGTCGAGCAGAGCCAGGCCGCCCAGGCCGAGGATCTGCGCAGCCAATTGCGCCAGCTGGAAACGCGCAACCAGGCGTTGAGTGCCGATCTGGGCCGCCTGCCCTCGGCCAACGAACTGGAAGAACGCCGTCGGCAGCTCGCGGCCTTGCAGGGCGATCAGCAGCACCTCGCCGAACAGTTCAAGGAGGTGGTCGGCCAGAGTCGCCAGGCCTGGCGCCTGACCGAAGCCGAGCACCTGCTACGCATGGCGACCCTGCGGATGGTCGCGCTGCAGGACGTACCCAGCGCCCAGAATCTGTTGCAGGGGGTCGATGACATCCTCAAGGCGCAGAACGACCCGGCCGCCTTCGCCGCCCGCCAGCAACTGGCCAATGCCCAGCAGGCGTTGCGCCAGCTGCCCGACCTGGATCGCACCGGGCAATTCGTCCAGCTGGCCTCGTTGCGCAACCAGGTGCAGAGCCTGGAGCCGCTGCCGCCGCGCTTCTCCACCACGGTGGCCGACCAGCCCGGCGTCGAGAAGGCCGCGCTGCCGCCGAGCAATGCCCTGCAGCAGTGGTGGCAGGACTTCCGCCAGCGCATCTCCAGCTATTTCCGTATCGATTTCTCCGCCGACCAGCCGATCCGTCCGCTGCTGGCCGAGGAATCCCTGGCCCAGGTACGCCTGGCCATGAGCCTGGCGCTGGAGCAGGCGCAGTGGGCCGTGCTCAATGGCAACCAGGAGGTCTATCGGCTCTCCATCGAGCAGGCCGAGGACGTCCTCGCCGCTCACTTCAACAACCAGAATCCCGACAGCCGTGCGGTCAAGCTGCGCCTGCAGGAGCTGGCCGAGCGTCCGGTCACCTTCGAGGCGCCTGACCTGACGCCGGCCCTGACCGCGCTGCAGGCCTATATCGCGCAACGCCAGCAAATCCAGCCGAACAATGCCGCCGCCGGCGCGGCTCAGGAGAACCGCCCATGAAGCGCCTGTACCTGCTGTTCCTGTTCGCCCTGCTCGTCGGCCTGGGCGTTGCCGTGGTGTTGGCCAAGGAGCCCGGCTATGTGCTGCTGTCCTACAGCAACTTCCGCTACGAATCGAGTCTCTGGGCTTTCCTCGCCCTGTTGGTGGCGGTCTGGCTGGCGCTCTATATCCTCAAACTGGTGCTGGGCGCCCTGGGGCTGACCGGCAAGGTGCTCAATCCCTGGTCGCGGCACAATCGCCAGCGGCGCCTGGAGCAGGCGCGCCACAAGGGCCAGCTGGAGCTGGCCGAAGGCAACTGGAGCGGTGCCCTCAAGCACCTCAAGGGCGCCGCCGAGCACGCCGATCAGCCGTTGTTCGTGCTCCTGGGCGCCGCCCGCGCCGCCAACGAGCTGGGTGATCTGGAAGAACGCGACCGCCTGCTGCGCCAGGCCCGCGAACGCGAGCCCCAGGCCGAGCTGGCCATTGGCCTGCAACAGGCCCGGCTGCAGATCGACCGGGGGCAGTACCTGGAAGCCCGCGACAGCCTGGCGCCGTTGCAGGCCAAGTATCCGAAGAATGGCGAGGTGCTGCTGCAACTGCAGCGCCTGCAGGTCACCCTGCGCGACTGGCCGGCGCTGATCGCCTTGCTGCCGCAACTGCGCAAGCAGCAGGTGCTGCGGCCCCAGGAGCAGGACGACCTGGAGCGCAAGGTGTGGATCGCCACCCTCGACGAGGTCCCGGCCCAGGGCGCGGAATCGGCGGTGGACGCCCAGTGGCAGCAGGTGCCCACGGCGCTCAAGGGCGATACCTCGGTGGTACTGGCCTATGCCCGTCAACTGCGCGCCATCGGCCGTGACGATCTGGCCGAAGAGGTGCTGCACATCACCCTCAACCGCCAGTGGGACGAGCGCCTGGTCGACCTCTATGGTCAGTTGCGTCCCCGTGATGCCAGCCGCCCCCTGCACCATGCCGAGGGCTGGCTCAAGGACCGGCCCCAGGATGCAGTGCTGCTGCTGGCCCTGGGCCGGCTGTGCATGAACAACCAGCTGTGGGGCAAGGCCCGGGAATATCTGGAGCGCAGCCTGGCCCAGCGCCCGTCCGCGGTCACCGCTGGCGAGCTGGCCCGGGTGGCCATCCAACTGGGCGATGTGAACCGCAGCCAGCAGCTGCTGCAGAGCCAATGGCGCGAGTCGGACGCAAGTTCGCTCCCGACGCCCAAGGCCTGACGCTACGCCTCGTCTGCCCGGGTCCTTGAAAGGCGCCCGGGCTTTCACTACCGTAACGTCCCAGTTCCCTGTTGGAGACGGCGTGTCCGTGACTAGTCCCCGCTTCATCTTCCTGTTCATGGCCGCCACCTGTGCGGTGCTCATGGGCGTCGGTCTCTATCTCGAACACGTGGTCGGGCTCGAGCCCTGTCCGCTGTGCGTCATGCAGCGGATCTTCTTCATCCTGGTCGGGGTGGTGGCGCTGATCGCCGGCATCCAGGCGCCGGGCAAGCGGGGGCGGCGCATCTATGGCGTGATCCTGCTGCTGCTGGCCGCCGCCGGTGCCGCCACCGCGGGTCGCCAGGTCTATCTGCAGACGGTACCGGCGGAAGAACTGGCGGCCTGCCTGCCCAGCCTGGACTACATGATGCAGGCCCTGCCCTTCCAGGAGATCATCCGCCTGGTGCTGCACGGCACCGCCGACTGTGCCGAGGTCAACTGGACGCTGTTCGGTCTGAGCATCCCGGAGTGGAGCCTGCTGGCTTTCGTGCTGCTCATGGCCTTGAGCCTGGTCAAGATCTTCCGTCGTCGCTAGTGTGATGTTGCTGACGTTCGCGCAAGAATTGGCGAGTGAGTGTTGTTCGGTTCGGCGCCCCGGGTGGCAACGACGTCCAAGGCGGTCCGCCGCGGCGGAGAAAAAGCGCTGCCAAAATTGGGTAGGTAACTTCTGCAACACCACACCAGGCCTTTCTCCGAGCAACGGCACTCGCCTGGCGAGACGATGTCGGTATAGTTCCTGATAACAGCCGGGCGCCCGTGCCCGGATCGTTTCGTCTGCATAGAGAGCTGCCGTCATGCTAGAAACCTGCCGCAATGCCCAGGAACGCTGGGGTGGGGTCCACCAGCTGATCGACCGCTGGCTGATTGCCCGCCGTGAGCTGGTGACCGCTTATGAAACCCTGGACATGGAACCCCTGCTGGCACCGGTGCGGGAGGTGAGCGAACTGGAGCGACTCTGCGACATGCTGGTCGACTACATGTCCACCGCCCATTTCGAGATCTACGAGCAACTGGTGGCCGAAGCCCGGGAATTCCAGGACGAGCGCGCCATTGAGTTCGCCGACAGCGTCTATCCGCGCCTGCAGGCCCTGACCGACGCCGCCCTGAACTTCAATGATCGCTTCGAGCGCGGGGCCTACCGGGATCCGGGGCTGCTGACCATCGAACTCAAGCTGCTGGGTGAAACCCTGCGCGAGCGTTTCGAGCTGGAAGACTGCCTCATCGAGGTGCTGCACACCTCGCACCAGCAACCGCGTCTGGCTTCGGTCTAGACCCGGATCGTCCGCGCCGCCTCGGCCAGCAGGTCGAGGTCCGCGGCCGCCGCTTCGTGGGGTGCCAGCGCGTGCAGCCAGCCCCCTGGAGCCTGCGCATCGCGGCACGGCCAATGGGCCACGAGTCGCGCCAAGCGAGCGAGTTGCTCACGCTCCGCTGCCAATTCCAGTCCCTTGAGTTGCTCGCGCAGGGCCGCCAGGCTCTCGTCCGCGCCGGACGCTGCCTTCCAGGCCTGTCGTAGCTGGCGCAAGGGGCGCACCACCGTGTCCTGCCAGTGCTGCGCGGCACGCTGCAAGCGGGCCAGCCCCCCGGTGTCCAGCGCGCAGGCGCGCCGATCCAGCCAGAGCGCCGTCAGCACCAGGCAGACATCGGCACCGGCCTCCTGCAGACGCAAACAGGCGCCTTCCACGCCGGGCCGGGCGTATACTGCCAACGCGAATTCCCACAGGTCCTCTTGCATGTCCGCCTCCCCGTTCGTGGGTGGTGGAGCTGCTACACTCCGCCGCCATGATCCGACTACAGAACCTTACTCTACAGCGTGGTCCCCAGCGCCTGCTCGAAAGCGCTGAGCTGACCCTGCATCCCGGCCAGAAAGCCGGTCTGATCGGTGCCAATGGCGCCGGCAAATCCAGTCTCTTCGCCCTGCTGCGGGGGCAGCTCGGGGCCGACGCCGGCGACTGCCACATCCCGGCGGCCTGGCGCATCGCCCACATGCGCCAGGAGGTGGATACCCTGGAGCGGCTGGCGGTGGACTATGTGCTGGATGGCGACATCGACTTGCGCCGCATCCAGCGCGAACTGGCGGTGGCCGAAGCGGCCCAGGACGGCAACGCCCTGGGCCGGCTGCACGCCGACTTCGAGGCCGCCGACGGCTATACCGCCGATGCCCGGGCGCGCAAGCTGCTGGCCGGACTGGGCTTCACCGCCGCGCAGATGGAACGCCAGGTCGGCGATTTCTCCGGTGGCTGGCGGATGCGCCTGAACCTGGCCCAGGCGCTGATGTGCCCCTCGGACCTGCTGCTGCTGGACGAACCCACCAACCACCTGGACCTGGACGCCATCCTCTGGCTGGAAGACTGGCTCAAGAGCTATCCCGGCACCCTGATCCTGATCTCCCACGACCGTGACTTCCTCGATGCCGTGGTCGATCACGTGGTGCACCTGGACCAGCAGAAGCTCGTGCTCTATCGCGGCGGCTATTCCAGCTTCGAGCGCACCCGCGCCGAACGCCTGGCGCAGCAGCAGCAGGCCTACGACAAGCAGCAGGCCCAGCGCGCCCACATGGAGAAGTACATCGCCCGCTTCAAGGCCCAGGCCACCAAGGCGCGGCAGGCGCAGAGCCGGATCAAGGCCCTGGAACGCCTGGAAGAGCTGGCGCCGGCCCACGTCGACTCGCCCTTCGAATTTGCCTTCCGCGAGGCGGACAAGCTGTCCAGCCCGCTGCTCGACCTGGCCGAGGGTCGCCTCGGCTATGGCGAGACCACCATCCTGCATCCGGTCAAGCTGCAACTGGCGCCGGGGGCGCGCATCGGTCTGCTCGGCCCCAATGGCGCTGGCAAGTCGACCCTGATCAAGACCCTGGCCGCCGAGCTCGAACCCCTCGGCGGCCGGTTGCAGCGGGGCGAGAACCTGGCCATCGGCTACTTCGCCCAGCACCAGCTCGATTCCCTGGACGCCAAGGCCAGTCCGCTGCTGCACCTGCAACGCATCGCCCCGGGCGAGCGCGAGCAGAGTCTGCGCGACTTCCTCGGCGGCTTCGACTTCCGCGGTCCGCGCTGCGACGAGGTGGTGCTGAATTTCTCCGGTGGCGAGAAGGCGCGCCTGGCCCTGGCGCTGATCGCCTGGCAGAAGCCCAATCTGCTGCTGCTGGACGAACCGACCAACCACCTGGACCTGGACATGCGCCTGGCCCTGACCCTGGCGCTGCAGGAGTTCGCCGGGGCGGTGCTGGTGGTTTCCCACGACCGTCATCTGCTCAAGAGCACCACCGACGAATTCCTGCTGGTGGCCGACGGCAAGGTGCAGGCCTTCGATGGCGACCTGGAGGACTACAGCCGCTGGCTGGTGGACTTCCGCGCCCGTCAGGAGCCGAATCTCGCCGCTGGCGAGGGTGGCGCGCTCGACAAGACCGATCGCAAGGCCCAGCGCCAGGCCGCCGCCGCCCTGCGCCAGCAGCTGGCGCCGCTGAAAAAGGCCGCCGACAAGCTGGAGGCCGAACTGGGCAAGGTGCAGGAAAAACTCGCCGGCCTGGAAGCCCGGCTGGGTGACAGCGGGCTCTACGACGCGGCCCGCAAGGAAGAGCTGCGCCAGGCGCTGGCCGACCAGGCCGCCGCCAAGACCCGCGAAGCCGAGTTGGAAGAGCAGTGGCTGGAGGCCCTGGAACGGCTGGAAAGCCTGCAAGCCGAGCTTGAGGGGGCCTGATGACCGAGTGGCTGCACACCTGGCTGCCGGATTGGGGCGATTACCTGCTGGTGGCCGGTCAGGTCGCCCTGGTGCTGCTGATCGGTTACGTGCTGCAACGCATCGTGGCCCGCGCCGTCACCGGCCTGGGCGAGCGTTATCCGTTGCCGCCACAGATCGTGCTGGGGCTGCGCGGCACCCTGCGCTGGCTGATCATGGGCAGCGCTATCCTCATGGCGCTGGAGCGCTTCGGGGTATCCGCCGCGGTGCTCTGGACGGCCATTTCCGGCTTCGTCGCCGTGGCTGCCGTGGCCTTCTTCGCCATCTGGAGCGTGCTCTCCAACCTGTTCTGCGCGGTACTGATCTTTACCGTCGGACCTTTCCGCCTGGGGGATCGCATCGAGGTGCTGGACGCCTCGGACAAGCCGGGCATCAAGGGTCGGGTGGTGGCCATCAACATGCTCTTCGTGACCCTGCAGGAACTGGACGACAACCAGGAAAGTACCCTGGTACAGATCCCCAACACCCAGTTCTTCCAGAAGTCGGTCCGTCGCTGGCGCGATGCCGACGGGTCCTTCGATTTCCATCTCGACAGGTGAGCCCATGAGTCTGCAAGTCTGGACCGGTTTCTTCATCGCCTGCTGGATGATCAGCCTCTCACCCGGAGCGGGGGCCATCGCCTCCATGAGCGCCGGGGTGACCCTGGGCTTCCGCCGGGGCTACTGGACGGCCATCGGCCTGCAACTGGGGCTGGCGCTGCAGATCGCCGTCGTGGCGGTGGGCGTCGGCGCCCTGCTGGCGACCTCGCAACTGGCGTTCACCCTGATCAAATGGTTCGGGGTGCTCTATCTCGCCTACCTGGCGATCCGCCAGTGGCGCGCAGCGCCCATGGATCTGGGGGCCCAGGTGGCGGACGAGCGCGCGCCGCCGCGGATCGGAGCGCTGCTGCTGCGCGGTTTCCTGGTCAACGTCAGCAATCCCAAGGCGCTGATCTTCATGCTCGCGGTGCTGCCGCAATTCGTCGATCCCCAGGCGCCCCTGACCGCGCAGTACCTGATCATCGCAGCGACCATGATCACCGTCGATCTGATCGTGATGGCGGGCTACACCGGCCTTGCCGCCCGGGTGCTGACCCTGCTGCGCACGCCGCGCCAGCAGCGACTGACCAACCGGGTCTTCGCCAGCCTGTTCCTCGCCGCCGCGGCGCTGCTGTCCACGGTGCGCCGCGCCGCGCTCTGAAGCCGGTCGCTACCAGGCCACCGGCTGGCCCTGCCAATCCCAGAAGCTGCCGGTCTCGGCCGGGGTGCGTGCGGCCAGCACCTCCAGCAGCCGCTCGGCGGCATAGCCAGGAGTGAACAGCTTGTCGGCCGGTACCCGCGCCTGGAAGGGGCGCGACAGCGCGGTGTCGGTGGTGCCGGGGTGCAGGGCCAGCACGCAACTCTGGGGGTTGAGCCGCGTGAGTTCAATGCTGGCGCAGCGCAGCCCCTGGTTGAGCGCGGCCTTGGCCATCCGGTAGCCGTACCAGCCACCCAGCTGGTTGTCGCCGATGGAGCCGACCCGCGCCGACAGCGCGGCGATCTGACAGGGGTGCCGGCCCTTGAGCAGCGGCGTCAGCTGACGAATCAGCAGCAGCGGCAGCACGGCATTGGCCAGATAGCTTTCCAGCAGGCCGGCCTGGTCCACCTGGGCCAGGCTCTTCTCGGCGCGGGCCCGCTCGCCTTGCAACAGGCCCGAGGCGCACAGCAGCAGATCCAGCCGCGGCGTCTCGTCCGCCAGGCGAGCCGCCAGATCGGCCTCGACCAGCGGATCGACATCGAGACGGCGTAGGCGCGGACCATGCTGGCGTGCCAGGGCGGCGAGGCCCTCATGGGCTTCGGCTCGCCGGGCGCAGGCCCAGACCCGCGCGACATCGTCTCGCGCCAGCAGCTGCTCGCACAGGGCCAGGCCGAGGCCGCCGGTGGCGCCGTATACCAGGGCCTGGGCAGGTTGCTCCAGGCGTTGCCAGAAGGTCATGGGGAATTCCCGTCAGGTCGCTATCCCTGTCCGACCGCGCCGCTGCACTGGGGTGCGCCGCCACGGCACGGTATCCTGGGCTTTTGCCGGAGAAATCCCCGTGATCCTGTGGATCGATGCCGATGCCTGTCCGCGTGCTGCCAAGGAGTTGGTCTGCAAGTTCGCCCTCAAGCGCAAGCTGGAGGTGGTGCTGGTGGCTGGCCAGCCGCAGATCAAGCCGCCCTTCGCCTGCGTGCGCCTGGTGGTGGTGCCCAGTGGGCCGGATGCCGCCGACGATCACCTGGTCGAGCAGGCGCAGCCGGGCGACCTGGTGATCTGCAGCGACATTCCCCTGGCCGATCGTCTGGTGAAGAAGGGCGTGGCTGCCCTCGACCCGCGTGGCCAGGAATTCGACGAGCGCAACATGGGACAGCGCCTGGCCCTGCGCAATCTGATGACCGATCTGCGCGACCAGGGCCAGATGGGTGGAGGGCAGGCCGGCTATGGCGAACGTGATCGCCAGGCCTTCGCCAATGCCCTGGATCGGCTGCTCACCCGTCTCCAGCGCAACACGGCTGGCTAGCTGTGGCCGGCCAGGTGCGGCCCGCTAGGACGATACGGTCGCGATGGCCGGTTGCTGCAGCCAGGTGCGCAGTTGCGGCAACGGTATGGGCCGGCCGAACAGGTAGCCCTGCATGAAATTGCAGTCGTTGGCCTGCAGGAACTGGCGTTGCTCGACGGTTTCCACCCCTTCGGCGACGACATTGAGGCCCAGCTTGTGCGCCATGGCGATGATCGCCGCCGCGATGGCCATGTCGTTGCTCTGCTTGGGAATGGTGCGGACGAAGGCGCGATCCACCTTGAGCGAGTCCACCGGCAGCCGGCTCAGGTAGGCCAGGGACGAGTAGCCGCTGCCGAAATCATCGATGGACACCCGCACGCCCAGGGTACGGATCTCGCCGAGCACCTCGACGGCCACGTTGAGGCTGTGCATCAGGGCGTTCTCGGTCACCTCGAGGATCAAGGCCGAGGCTGGCAGATCCTCGGCCTGCAGCGCCCGGGCAATGGACTGTGGCAGCAGGCGATCGCTCAGATTCAATGCCGAACAGTTCACCGAGACGCGCAGGTTCGCATAGCCCTCACGGTGCAGCTGAGCGAGATCGGCGCAGGCCTGGCGCATGACCCAGCCATCCAGCTCGGCGATCAGCCCGGTTTCTTCGGCGACGCGAATGAAACGCTCGGGGCTCAGCGGACCCAGGACCGGATGCTGCCAGCGCACCAGGGCTTCCAGGGCCACCGGTTCTCCCGCGGGATCGACGATGGGCTGATAGGCCACGTGCAGGCCGCCCTGGGTCAGGGCATGGCGTAGATCCATTTCGAGGCTGAGCAGGTCGTCGGCGTTGCGCTGGAGTTCGGTGGTGAATCTCTGGCTGCGATTGCGCCCGCTGCGCTTGCAGTGGCCGACCGCGAGGCCCGCACTGCGCAGCAACTGGCCGGCATTGGCGCCATCCTGGGGATAGTGGGCGATACCCAGGCTGAAGGTCATGGCGATGCGTTGTCCGGCCAGCTCGAAAGGCGGGCGCAGCTGCTCCAGCAGACGCAGGGCCAGGGGCTGGCTGTCGCCGCGGTGACCGAGGGGCAGCAGCAGGCTGAATTCATCGCCGGCATAGCGGGCCAGCGGCAGGTCGTTGTCCAGCACCGCGCGGATCCGCTGCGCCATCTGGATCAGCAACTCATCGCCGAGGGCATGGCCGAGGCTGTCGTTGATGCGCTTGAAGTGATCGATGTCGAGCATCACCAGGGCGAACTGCTCGCCGGTGCGTGCCTGGCCGATGGCCCGGTCGACGGTCTGGATGAAGCTGGCCCCGTTGAGCAGGTGGGTGAGGGGGTCGTGCAGGGTGATCTGGTCGAGGGTGGTCGAGACCCGCTCCAGTCGCAGGCGCTGGGCGTGGAAACGCTCGCCGGCCCAGGCGGCGAGGAGGCCGACCATGATGATGAACAGGGTGCCGAGGGCGATGCCCATGCCCAGCTCCAGGTGCTGGTTCACTTCCGCCAGGCCATCGGGTTCGAAGCCGATGGGCACCGCCAGGGTCAGGGCGGCCATGCCGGTGAAGTGCATGGAGACAATGGCGAAACCCAGCCCCAGGCTACCCAGCAGGCGCAGCCAGATGGTCCTGAGACCAGTCCTGCCCCGCAGGCGGAAGGCCAGCAGCAGGGCGCCCAGGGAGGCGAGGCTGGCGATTACCACCGACACCACTACCAGCAGCGGATCATAGAGCTGGATGGCCACCGACTGCATGGCCAGCATGCCGGTGTAGTGCATGGTGGCGATGCCCAGTCCGGCGGCCAGCGAGGCGAGCAGGTACTGAGGCGCGCTCAGGGATTCGCGGCCGATCAGGTGCATGACCGTATAGGACACGGCGATGGCGATCAGCAGCGAGGCCAGGGTCTGTAGCGGGGCATAGTGCACATGGATGCCGATCTTGAACGACAGCATGGCGAGAAAATGCATGGACCAGATACCGCCGCCCAGGGCGACGGCGCCGATCAGCTTGGCCAGCTCGCTGCTGCGGCGGGAGCGGCTGTTGGTCACCCAGTCGGCCATGGCCAGGGCGGTATAGCCGGCGGCACTGGCGATCAGGTACGACAGCAATACGAGTAGGTATTCGTACTCGTTGGCAACCATGACCTGATGGCCAGGGGGAAGCAAGGTGGAGAAGTTCAGCATGCTCAATCGCCAGCTTGCCGCGCGGGGCGTTAAAAAGGTTGATGCTCAAGGCATCGGCAGCGGCAGCCGAGCCTTTAATCCGTTCGATAGGCGTACCGGATAACGGGTAGTCTGGCAATCAGGCCTTGGGCGTGCGGCTGCGTCGCCACAGCCAGAGCAGCAGGCCGATCACCACCAGGCCGCCCAGTACCATCAGTTCATAACGCTTGAGATTGCCCAGCACCCCTTCGAGGACGGCGCCGAAATGATAGGCGGCATAGCCCAGCACCGTGGCCCAGACGATGGCGCCGATGCCGTTGAGGATCAGGTAGCGCGCCGGGGGATAGCCCGAGAGGCCGATCGCCACTGGCATCACGGTGCGCAGGCCGTAGACGAAGCGAAAGCTCAGCACCCAGAGATCCGGGTGGCGCCGGATGTGCGCCAGGGCCTTCTCGCCAGCGGCTTCCCACTTGGGTTTGCGCGCCAGCAGCTTGCGCCCGTGGCGCCGACCGAGGAAATACCACAGCTGGTCGCCGGCATAGCTGCCGCAAAAGGCGACCAAAATCACGGTCTGGATATTCATGTAGTCGCGAAAAGCGAGAAAGCCGGCCAGCACCAGAATGGTTTCGCCTTCGAAAAAGGTGCCGAGAAAAAGGGCGAAATAGCCGAAATCGTGGAGGAATTGCTGGAGCATTCGGCGCTACACGAGGTGGATAAAGATGGCGCAGCCTACCCCGGTTGGCGTCTGGAAAGAAAGTGTGACGGACTTCCATCCGCCGGGCGCCAGGCGTTCAGCCCAGGATTTCGCTGCGACCCTGTGTCACGCCGGGTCCGGACGGCGTCTGCCTTGGATAGGCGCTATAGGCACACCATATTGTCATCTGCTGTTACCAATCGGTCATGATTGTGGCCTATAACCCATCACACTGACCCGTGATCCGGGTCTGGGAGTCGATCGTGAGTTTTACCCCCATCAACCGTAGCTACCCTGCCACTCGCATGCGTCGTCAGCGCCGCGACGAGTTTTCCCGTCGTCTGATGCGCGAGCATGTGCTGACGGTGGATGACCTGATCCTGCCGGTGTTCGTGCTCGACGGCGAAGGCTGCCGCGAGGCGATTCCCTCGATGCCCGGCGTCGAGCGGCTGTCCATCGACCTGCTGCTGGAAGAGGCCGCAGAGCTGGTGGCGCTGGGGATCCCTGCGGTCGCCCTGTTCCCGGTCACCCCCAGCGAGCGCAAGTCGCTGGACGGCGCCGAGGCCTACAACCCCGATGGCATCGCCCAGCGCGCCACCCGCGCCCTGCGCGAGCACTTCCCCGAGCTGGGGGTGATTACCGACGTGGCCCTGGATCCCTTCACCACCCACGGCCAGGATGGCATCCTCGACGAGCGCGGCTACGTGCTCAACGACATCTCGGTCGAGGTGCTGGTCAAGCAGGCGCTGTCCCATGCCGCCGCCGGGGCCCAGGTGATCGCTCCGTCGGACATGATGGACGGTCGCATCGGCGCCATCCGTGCCGCCCTGGAAGACGCCGGCTATCACAACGTGCAGATCATGGCCTACTCGGCCAAGTACGCCAGCGCCTACTATGGGCCGTTCCGCGACGCCGTCGGTTCGGCCGCCAACCTGGGCAAGGGCAACAAGGCCACCTACCAGATGGATCCGGGCAACAGCGACGAGGCCCTGCACGAGATCGCCGGTGACCTGGCCGAGGGTGCCGACTCGGTGATGGTCAAGCCCGGCATGCCCTATCTGGATATCGTGCGCCGGGTCCGCGAGGAATTCCGCGTGCCGACCTTCGTGTACCAGGTGAGCGGCGAGTACGCCATGCACATGGCCGCGATCCAGAACGGCTGGCTGTCCGACGCTGTCATCCTCGAATCGCTCTTGGCCTTCAAGCGGGCCGGGGCCAACGGCATCCTCACCTATTTCGCCAAGCGCGCCGCCCAACAACTTCGCCAGGGGCCTTCGCGTTCCTAAGGAGCTTCAATGAGTAGCCAGGGTTTCGTCGAAACCGATCTGCAACAGCCCGTCACCGCCGAGTCCCTGGAGACACCGGAGGAAGCGATCACGCTGGACGCCGAAGCGATTCCGGCGGTGATCGAGACACCGGCCGTGCCCGCCGTGCCGGCGGCCAACGTGGATGACAGCAGCCTCTACATCCATCGCGAGCTGTCGCAGCTGCAGTTCAACATCCGGGTGCTGGAACAGGCCCTCGACGAGTCCTATCCGCTGCTCGAGCGGCTCAAGTTCCTGCTGATCTTTTCCAGCAACCTGGACGAGTTCTTCGAGATCCGCGTGGCGGGTCTGAAGAAGCAGATCGCCTTCGCCCGCGAACAGGCTGGCGCCGACGGCCTGCTGCCGCACCAGGCGCTGGCGCGCATCAGCGACATCGTCCATGGCCAGGTGGAGCGGCAGTACGCCATCCTCAACGACGTGCTCCTGCCGGCCCTGGCCGAGCAGCAGATCCGCTTCATTCGGCGGCGCTACTGGGATGCCAAGATCAAGGCCTGGGTGCGCAAGTTCTTCCGCGACGAGATCGCGCCGATCATCACCCCCATCGGCCTGGATCCGACCCACCCCTTCCCGCTGCTGGTGAACAAGAGCCTCAACTTCATCGTCGAGCTGGAGGGCATGGACGCCTTCGGCCGCGACTCGGGCCTCGCCATCATCCCGGCGCCGCGCCTGCTGCCGCGGATCATCCGGGTGCCGGAGGAGGTCGCCGGGCCCGGCGACAACTACGTCTTCCTGTCCTCGATGATCCACGCCCATGCCGACGATCTCTTCCCCGGCATGAAGGTCAAGGGCTGCTTCCAGTTCCGCCTGACCCGCAACGCCGATCTCTCGGTGGACACCGAGGACGTCGAGGACCTGGCCCGCGCCCTGCGCGGCGAGCTGTTCTCGCGCCGCTACGGCGATGCCGTGCGGGTCGAGGTGGTGGACATCTGCCCGAAACACCTCACCGATTACCTGCTCAAGCAGTTCAATCTGGGCGAGAGCGAGCTGTACAAGGTCAATGGGCCGGTCAACCTGACCCGGTTGTTCTCCATCACCGGGCTGGCCAGCCACCCGGAGCTGCAGAGCGCCCCCTTCACGCCGACCATTCCCAAGCTGCTGCAGAAGAAGGACAACCTCTTCAACGTGCTGGGCAAGCTCGATGTGCTGCTCCTGCACCCCTTCGAGTCCTTCACCCCGGTGATCGACCTGATGCGCCAGGCCGCCAAGGACCCCAACGTCCTGGCGATCAAGCAGACGCTTTACCGCAGCGGCGCCAATTCCGAGATCGTCGACGCCCTGGTGGACGCGGCGCGCAGCGGCAAGGAGGTGACCGCGGTCATCGAGTTGCGCGCACGCTTCGACGAGGAATCCAACCTGCAGCTGGCCAGCCGCCTGCAGCAGGCCGGCGCCGTGGTCATCTATGGCGTGGTGGGCTTCAAGACCCACGCCAAGATGATGCTGATCCTGCGCCGCGAGAACGGCGAGCTGCGCCGCTATGCCCACCTGGGCACCGGCAACTACCACGCCGGCAACGCCAAGCTGTACACCGACTACAGCCTGCTGACCGCCGACGTGGCCCTCACCGAGGACGTGCACAAGCTGTTCAACCAGCTGATCGGCATGGGCAAGACCCTGCGCATGAAGAAGCTGCTGCACGCGCCCTTCACCCTGAAGAAAAACCTGCTGGAGATGATCAACCGCGAAGCCGTGGCGGCCAGCGAAGGGCGTCCGGCGCAGATCATGGCCAAGGTCAACGGCCTCACCGATCCCAAGGTCATCCGCGCCCTCTACAAGGCCAGTCAGGCCGGGGTGAAGATCGACCTGGTGGTGCGCGGCATGTGCTGCCTGCGCCCCGGCGTGCCGGGCGTCTCCCACAACATCCAGGTGCGCTCCATCATCGGCCGCTTCCTGGAGCACAGCCGCATCTACTACTTCCTCAACGGCGGCGACGAGAAGCTCTATCTCTCCAGCGCCGACTGGATGGAGCGCAACCTCGACATGCGCGTCGAGACCTGCTTCCCGGTGGAAGGCAAGAAGCTCATCAGCCGGGTCAAGAAGGAGCTGGAAGGCTACCTCACCGACAACACCCAGGCCTGGGTGCTGCAGGAAGACGGCAGCTACGTCCGGCAGTCGCCCACCGGCAACCAGAACGCCCGCAGCGTGCAGGCGACGCTCCTGGAGCGGCTGGCCAGTCCGGTGGTGAATACGCGCTGAGGGTTTGGGCCCATGCCGTCATGGGCCCTGGCCGTTCCGTAGGTTGGGCTGAGCGCCAGCGAAGCCCAACGTTGCGGGGCTTCAACTGTGCACTTTGTGTGTATGGGTGCCCTGGCGGATTATCGTGTTTTGCTGATGGCTCGTGTTTCGCTTGGCCAGCGACTTACTTTTCTTTGCTTGCGGATCGCCGCCCGGTGCAAAGAAAAGTAAGCAAAAGAAAGCACACCCCAACAGCTCGGCCCTCCGCTACGCTTCGGGTGATTCGCTCCGCTCACCCTTCGGGCCAGCCTGCGGCTGTTACTCCGCTTCGCTACGTCTCCCTCGTTCCGGCGCCGCTCCAGGGGCACGGCACGAGCCTCCTGCCCCTCGCGCCTTGCTCGGCGTCCTGCCTCGCATCCCCTTCCGCAATACCTGCATTCGGCCTCACTGACGGGGGACGGGACGCCAGCCTGAGGTTGCGGTGTTTGCAGGCAGAGTCAGAGTGACTTGTAGCGTGGAAAACCGCGCAGCGTTTTCCACTGGCGCGTAACGTCGGTCCTTGTGGACAAGGCTTCGCCGTTGTCCACGCGACGGGTTACGAGCTGTTTATGGTTCTTCAACCAACACTTTCAGGCTTGCGAATTGCCCTGTTCAGGAGGGCGAGCGCCAGTGTCGTGGAGTGGGTCGAGCCGCATGGATGCGGCGAGAGGCCTAACGGGCCATGGACGGCCCGTGTAGGCCGGCCCCGGAACGGCGCTGGCGTGAGCGAAACGTAGCGTAGCGGAGTAACAGCCGTAGGCTGGCCCGAAGGGCGAGCAACGCGAGTCACCCGGAGCGCAGCGAAGGGCCGGATGATCAGGGCAAGCGGTTTTGGTTACTTTTGTCCGAGACGCGTAGTCCGAGACGCGTAGTCCGGAGCGCGCAGCCGCGACTGAAAAAAGTGAGTCGCCCGGGTGGGCGAAACAAGAACCATCAGAGCACTCGATAGACAGCCAAGACGCACTGCTGAAGCCCGCAGCGTTGGGCTTCGCTCTCGCTCAGCCCAACCTACGAAAATCACCTCACGCTCAACTTGTACCCCACCCGTTCCAACCACTGGGCTTCCTGTTCGAAGTCGGCCTGGGTCAGGGGGTTTTCTTCCAGCCAGCCATCGGGGAACTGCACGTCCAGGCTGCGTTCGCCGGCGCTGAGCTGGACGTCCGGGATGCTCTTGTGGCGGATGTGGTGGAAGAGGATGGCGAAGCGCAGCAGCAGGGTCAGGCGCAGCAGCGGCTCGCCTTCCGGACCCAGCTCCTGCAGGCGCTCCAGGGGGATGTTGCGGCGATGGCCACGCACCAGCAGCGCCAGGGCCTGCTGATCGCGGCGGGAGAAGCCGGGCAGGTCCGAGTGTTCGATCAGGTAGGCGCCGTGCTTGTGGTACTGGTAATGAGCGATGTCCAGGCCCACGCCGTGCAGGCGCGCGGCCCAGCGCAGCAATTCGGCATGGTTCTCGTCGGTCAGGCCCCAGGCGTCGGCGACCTGCGCCAGGGACTTCAGCGCGCGCTTTTCCACCCGCTCGGCATGGCGCTGGTCAACGTGGTAGCGCTCGGCCAAACCCTTGAGAGTGCGTTCGCGGACATCCTCATGGCTGTGTCGGCCGATCATGTCGTAGAGCACCCCTTCGCGCAGGGCGCCTTCGGAGAGGTGCATCTCCTGCAGCTCCAGGGCCTTGAACAGGGCTTCGAGGATGGCCAGGCCACCCGGCAGGATGGCGCGCCGATCCGGTTTCACGCCATCGATGGTGAGCAGGTTGATGTCGCCCTGCTTGAGCAGCTTGCGCTTGAGCCACTCGATGCCGTCCGGGGTGATCTCGCCATTGCCGCGCCCGGCGGCCTGGATCGCCAGGGCCACGGCGCGAATGGTGCCGGAGGCGCCGAGGGCCTGGTGCCAGCCCATCTCCCGCAGCCCCTGGTCGATGTTCATCAACTCCAGGCGGGCGGCGGTATAGGCACGGGCGTATTGGGCCGCGGTGATCTTGCCGTCGGCGAAGAATCGCTTGGTGAAGCTGACGCAGCCCATCTGCAGGCTCTCGCGCTGCAGGGTCTCGAAGCGCTGGCCGATGATGAACTCGGTGCTGCCGCCGCCGATATCGGTCACCAGGCGGCGCCCCGGTACATCGGGCATGGAGTGGGACACGCCCAGGTAGATGAGGCGCGCCTCCTCGCGACCGGAGATGACCTCGACCGCATGGCCGAGCACGGCCTCGGCGCGCTGGATGAATTCGGCGCGATTGCGCGCCTCGCGCAGGGCGTTGGTGCCCACCACCCGCACGGCGCCACGCGGCATGCCGGCGATCAACTGGGCGAAGCGGCGCAGGCAATCCAGGCCACGCTGGATGGCCTCTTCGCTGAGCAGGCGCGACTCGTCCAGGCCGGCGGCCAGCTGGATCTTTTCGCCCAACCGCTCAAGGATGCGGATCTCCCCATGGGAATTGCGTGCCCGGACGATGTGAAAGCTGTTCGAGCCCAGGTCGATGGCGGCGATCAGTTCATGGGGTTCGGCTGGCGAAGGCTGCATCTGGAGGCTCTCGGCGATAAACCGCGCCATCGTGCCAGCTAGCCGGTGACGGCTTCAAGCGCACAGCGGTTACGGTTGCGCAAAGTGGCAGAAAAAA
>Ga0157371_10001823_pt1 | contig 21467 bp, 16 predicted proteins | sample C45metaG_FD_113462 | JGI IMG/M metagenome (GOLD analysis project Ga0157371, IMG submission 113462) | Corn rhizosphere microbial communities from Kellogg Biological Station, Michigan, USA - C4-5 metaG | ecosystem: Host-associated > Plants > Roots > Rhizosphere > Soil | place: USA: Michigan...
ACAAAAAACAGCGAGGAATAATCCATGCTCGAAGTCATTAACGACTTCCTCTCAGGGAAAGTACTGATCGTGCTCATTGTCGGGCTCGGTAGCTACTTCACGATCCGCTCGCGTTTCGTTCAACTGCGTCACTTCTTCCACATGTTCTCGGTGTTCCGCGACAGCCTCAAAAGCAGCGCCGGGCAACTCAGTTCGTTCCAGGCCCTGATGCTCAGCCTCGCTGGCCGAGTGGGTGCAGGCAACATCGCCGGTGTCGGCATCGCCGTAACCTTGGGTGGTCCAGGTGCAGTCTTCTGGATGTGGGTGACCGCACTGGTCGGCATGTCCAGCAGCTTCTTCGAATGCTCCCTTGGTCAGCTGTATAAACGCGCCGATGCCGATGGCACCTACCGCGGCGGTCCGTCCTATTACATCCAGCACGGCCTGCAGAAGCGCTGGTTGGGCATGATCATGGCCTTCCTGTTGCTGGTGACTTTCGGGTTTGCCTTCAATGGCCTGCAATCCCACGCCGTGACGCACTCGCTGAACAACGCGTTCGGTCTCGACACCACCTGGACCGGCCTGGCCCTGGCGGTATTGCTGGGCCTGGTGTTCGTGGGCGGGATCAAGCGTATCGCCAAGGTCGCTGACCTGCTGGTACCGGTGAAAACCCTGGTGTACATCGGCGTGACCCTTTATGTGATCGTGCTGCAATTCGATCACGTTCCGGGCATGTTGATGACCATCGTCAAAAGCGCCTTCGGTCTGGATCAAGCCTTCGGTGGCCTGATCGGTAGCGCCATCGTCATGGGCGTGAAACGTGGCGTGTTCGCCAACGAAGCCGGTTTGGGCAGTGCGCCGAACGTGGCCGCCGTGGCCTCGGTCGAGCACCCGGTGGCACAAGGTGTGGTTCAGGCTTTCAGCGTGTTCCTCGACACCTTCGTGATTTGCACCTGCACCGCGTTGCTGATTCTTTTGTCGGGTTTCTATACCCCAGGCTTTGAAGGCGACGGTATTGCCCTGACCCAGAACTCGCTGGCCGCCGTGGTCGGTGACTGGGGCCGCAGCTTCATCTCCGTGGCCTTGTCGTTGTTCGTGTTCACCTCGATCCTCTACAACTACTACCTGGGCGAGAGCAACCTGCGCTTCCTGATCGGTGAAAACCGCAAGGCGCTGATCGGCTATCGCGCACTGGTGCTGGTGTTGATCTTCTGGGGTGCGATTGAAAACCTCGGCACGGTGTTCGCCTTCGCCGACATCACCATGACCCTGCTGGCGTTCGTGAACCTGATCGCGCTGTTCCTGCTGTTCAAGGTCGGCATGCGCATCCTGCGTGACTACGATGACCAGCGCGCGGCCGGCATCAAGACGCCTGTGTTCGACTCGAGCAAGTTCCCGGATCTGGACCTGGACTTGAAAGCCTGGCCCGCCAATCCGCCCGCTGTCACTCCCAAGTCCGCAGCACAGCCGCAAGGCGTACCCGCAGCGCAACGCTGATCGGTGAATGACGGGCGCATCCCCTGCGCCCGTCAGTTAAAGTGCACAACTTGTGGGAGCAAGCCTGCTCGCTCCCACATGTCATCTCTTGTGGAGACTTCCCCATGGTTGCCAATTCCTTTCCTGCCGCCCAGCACGTCATGGTGCTCTATACCGGTGGCACCATCGGCATGCAGGCCAGCGCCAACGGCCTGGCCCCGGCGTCCGGTTTTGAAGCGCGGATGCGTGATTACCTGCACAGCCAGCCTGACCTGGTGGTGCCGCAGTGGCGCTTTCGTGAAATGTCGCCGCTGATCGACAGCGCCAACATGTCTCCAACTTATTGGCAGCAACTGCGTGAAGCGGTGGTCGACGCCGTTGATGTTCAAGGCTGCGACAGCGTGCTGATTTTGCATGGCACCGACACCTTGGCTTACAGCGCAGCAGCCATGAGCTTTCAGTTGCTCGGCCTCCATGCCCGTGTGGTGTTTACCGGCTCGATGCTGCCTGCCGGCGTGACCGACAGCGATGCCTGGGAAAACCTCAGCGGCGCACTGGTTGCACTGGGCCAAGGTCTGCCACCGGGCGTTCATCTGTACTTCCACGGTGAATTGCTGGACCCGACCCGTTGCGCGAAAGTGCGCAGTTTCGGGCGCCATCCATTCAAGCGGCTTGAACGTCAGGGCGGCGGTGTGAAGGCCACTTCGCTGCCGACGCAATTGACCTACAACCAACCGAAACAACTGGCCAAGGTCGCCGTGTTGCCGCTGTTCCCCGGCATTGGCGCCGAACAGCTGGACGGTGTGTTGAACAGTGGTATTCAAGGCCTCGTGCTGGAGTGTTACGGCAGTGGCACGGGGCCGAGCGACAACCCCGAGTTTCTCGCCAGCCTGGAGCGGGCGCGGGACAAAGGCGTTGTGGTGGTCGCGGTAACGCAGTGCCATGAAGGCGGCGTTGAGTTGGATGTGTATGAGGCCGGCAGTCGCTTGCGCGGTGCTGGCGTGTTGTCGGGTGGCGGCATGACCCGTGAGGCAGCGTTCGGCAAATTGCATGGTTTGCTGGGGACCGGACTGGACACCGCCGAAGTTCGCCGACTCATCGAGCTCGACCTCTGCGGCGAACTGAGCTGACACAACACCAATCCCTGTGGGAGCGAGCCTGCTCGCGATAGCGATATTCCAGACTCACTGATGCTGGATGTGCCGACGCCATCGCGAGCAGGCTCACTCCTACAGGTTTGTTGCTCGGCATATAACTTGCTGCGGTTCCAGCATCCAATGGCTGGAACCACCCATGCTCCACTCCCACCTCACCACCCTCAACGCCGTCTCACTGGTGCTCAACACCTTCAAGGCCGAAGGCCTGTCCAGCGAAGCGCTGCTCGCGGGAAGCGGCATCAGCGCGGCAGATCTGAGTCGGGCGGACACGCGCATCACCACCAACCAGGAGATGCAGGTCTGCGCCAACGCGGTCGCGCTCAAGCGTGACATCGGCCTGGAACTGGGGCGGCGCATGCATGTTTCCTCCTATGGCATGCTCGGTTATGCGCTGCTCACCAGTGCCACCTTCGGTGACGCGTTACGGCTGGCGATGCGTTATCCGGCGCTGTTGGGAACACTTTTCGAGTTAAGCCTGGAAAGCGATGGCGAGCGCGTCTGGTTCGTGGCCGCCGATTACCGGGAAAGTCCGGCGATGGCCGTATTCAATGCCGAATTTTGCCTGGTGTCCTTGAAAGTCATCTGCGACGACTTGATCGGGCATCCGCTGCCATTGCTGGCGGCCCGCTTCGAACATGCCGCTCCCGATTACGAGGCGACCTACGCGGAGCACTTCGATTGCCCGCTGCACTTCGACGCGCGGGACAACGCGTTTGCCTTCGACAAACGCTGGCTCGACCTTCCCCTGCCGCTCGCCGACGTCATCACCCACCAGGCCATGGCCGAACGCTGCCGCAAACAAAACACTGAGTTCACCGGGCGTCAGGCGTGGCTGGGACGAATTCGCCAACTGCTCAGCGCCCAACTCAATGCGGCGCCCGGCCTTGAAGGATTGGCCGAGCAGATGAATTGTTCAGCGCGAACGCTGCGCCGGCATCTCAAGGACCTGGGGTGCAGTTACCAGGAATTGCTCGACGAGCTGCGGTTTGAACAGGCCAAACATATGCTGTGTGAAGACCAGATGCCGATCTACCGGATCGCCGAGGCGCTGGGCTTCAGCGAGACCGCGAGTTTCCGCCATGCCTTTGTGCGCTGGAGCGGTGTCGCGCCGAGTCAGTTCAGGCCACACGGATAATCCGCTCCCAGTGGTTCACCAGTCCATGCGCTGAACCGGGGCGCCCCCGCGCCAATAAGGGGCGAATTTCGGTCATGTATTTTGGCCATATTTATCCCCTTTTGGCCTTTCCTGCCGTTCTCCGAATCGCGCCGCGCCGCAAGACTGTGTTCAACCGAATCAGCCTGCGGAGAACAAGAAAATGCTGACGATCTACTCGGACGATCACCACCTGCACCACGGCCGTTGCGAATTGATGGACGGGCAATTGATGCCCTGCTTCGAGATGCCCTCGCGTGCCGACCACGTATTGCAACGTGTGCAAAACCAGAACCTGGGTCCGGTCCAGGCGCCGCAGGATTTTGGCCTCGAGCCGATCGCGCGCATCCACAGCCGCGACTACCTGGATTTTTTCAAAGGTGCCTGGGCACGCTGGACCGAATTCAACACCGACGGCGACTTGCTGCCCTACACCTGGCCGGCCCGCACCTTGCGCCGGATTCTGCCGACCAGCCTGCACGGCCAGCTCGGTTATTACAGCTTCGACGGTGGCGCTCCGATCACTGCCGGCACTTGGCAAGCGGCGTACAGCGCAGCCCAGGTTGCCCTCACCGCACAAGCCGCCATCCAGAACGGCGCCCCCAGTGTCTTCGCCCTGTGCCGTCCGCCGGGACACCATGCCGCCAGCGATTTGATGGGCGGTTATTGCTACCTCAACAACGCCGCCATCGCAGCCCAGGCCTTCCTCGACCAAGGCCATAAAAAGGTCGCGATTCTCGACGTCGACTATCACCACGGCAACGGCACGCAATCGATTTTCTATGAGCGCAGCGATGTGCTCTTCACTTCGATCCACGGCCATCCCGAAGCCGAGTTCCCGTTCTTCCTCGGCTATGAAGACGAACTGGGCGAAGGGGCCGGTGAAGGTTTCAACTTCAACTACCCTTTGCCCGCCGGCAGTGGGTGGGACAGCTGGAGCGTCGCGCTGGAACAAGCCTGCAAGGAAATCGAGAAATACGGCGCCGACATCGTTGTCGTGTCCCTGGGTGTCGACACGTTCAAGGACGACCCCATCTCCCAATTCAAGCTCGACAGCCCGGATTACCTGGCGATGGGCGAGCGCATCGCGGGCCTCGGCAAGCCAACGCTGTTCGTGATGGAAGGCGGGTACGCCGTGGAAGAAATCGGCATCAACGCCGTGAATGTTCTCGAAGGTTTTGAAAGCGCCCAATGAGGAATTAGAACAATGAACAGACTCAAGCGTTTTATCGCCCCGGCACTGTGCGCCACAGTGCTCAGTGGCGCCGTCCATGCTGAAGAGCGAACGTTGCGCGTCTACAACTGGTTCGACTACATCACGCCCAAGGCCCTGGAAGATTTCAAGGCGCAGAACACCCAGACCAAACTGGTCTACGACATCTTCGACACCAACGAAGCGCTGGAAGCCAAGCTCCTGACCGGCAACTCCGGCTATGACGTGGTGGTGCCGTCCAACGTGTTCCTCGCCAAGCAGATCGAAGCCGGCGTGTTCCAGCCACTGGATCGCAGCAAACTGCCGAACTGGAACCACCTCGATCCCAAGCTGATGAAGCTGATCGAAGCCAACGACCCGAGCAACAAATTCGCCGTGCCGTACATGTACGGCACCATCCTGATCGGCTTCAACCCGGACAAGGTCAAAGCCGCCCTGGGTGACAACGCGCCTGTGGACAGTTGGGACCTGATTTTCAAGGAAGAAAACATCAGCAAACTCAAGCAGTGCGGCGTCGCCCTGCTCGACTCGCCATCGGAGATCCTGCCGCTGGCCCTGCAACACCTTGGCCTGGACCCCAACAGCAAGAAGCCGGCGGACTACGACAAGGCTGAAGCGCTGTTGATGAAGATTCGTCCGTACATCACCTACTTCCATTCCTCCAAGTACATGGCCGACATCGCCAACGGTGACATCTGCGTCGCCGTCGGTTATTCCGGCAGCTTCTCCCAGGCCGCCAACCGCGCCAAGGAAGCCAAGAACGGCGTCATCGTCGACATGCGCCTGCCAAAAGAGGGCGCGCCGATCTGGTTCGACATGCTCGCCATCCCTAAAGGCGCGAAGAATCCGGACGATGCCTACACCTTCATCAACTACCTGCTGCAACCGCAGGTGATCGCGCCAGTCAGCGATTTCGTCGGCTACCCGAACCCGAACAAGGACGCCACAGAAATGGTCGACCCGGCCATTCGTAACAACCCGAATCTGTACCCGACCGAAACAGCGATGGGCACGCTCTACACCCTGCAACCGTTACCGCGCGATGCCGAACGCGCACGGACCCGGGCCTGGACCAAAATCAAGTCCGGGACCTGATTTTCCCTGCCAAGATCAAAGACCCGCGCGATGCGGGTCTTTTTTTGAAGGCATAAACAGTTACCACCCCGGGCGCCTGGCGCCCCACTACCGTAGGTGCAATCAAGAGGTTCTTCTCGTCCTCCTCGCTGCTCCAAGGTAACCATCATGAGCAATATCCTCCCATCCGAGTCCCTGGATGACACCACACCTTTAGTAGAAAAAAGTGAGCTGATCAGACAGATCAGTCACGGTCCTTTGCCGAAGAAGGTCGCCTCACAGCTGTTGAGCCAGGCGTTGGGAACGCTCTATCCGCAACTGAACATCGACCCGGACCAAACGACCATCGCTACACCGCAATGGGAAGTTTTGAACGATCAGGTCGAGGCAGGCCCGATCGAATTCCAGTCACTGACCTTCACACTCTTGCGCAATAGCCTGTTCGGCACAAAAGCCAATTACCTTGAAGGGCAGCATTTCCTGACACTGGAACCCGACGTCAAGAACCCGGTTCACCTCGCGGTCAGCATCGAGGAAATTGCCAAGGTGCTGAACGACACAGCGCCGCAGCTGTTCATCGAGCTGCAACGTCAGCAACTGGAGTTCTGGAACCACAAAGGCAGGAAAATGGCTCGCTGGCTGGAGCTCTCCGACTCATTGCGCAAAACACTGGACGTGCAATCGGTCAAAGGCTGGGACGCCGATGAATGCGCTATGGCGCGTGCAGTGTTCAACGATCCGGATCGAGCCACCCGTCAACATTCAATCAGCGGGCTGTCGGCGATCCAGGCATGCCTGATAGATATTGATACCGTTGAAAACGACGTCGCCAGCCATCTGTTGATCGGTGGCGCCCTGGTGCTCAGGGCCACCCGTGGTAAACGCCAATTGCTGGTGATGTACACGATCGAGCGCGGTTACGAGTCCTTCGCTTCAATAGAGCAACTGGGCGACTCGCTGCCCGCTCGCCTGGACGATCAACCCACGGGAAGGGCGCTCAGGTGGCAGTTGTTCGAGCCTGACGGCAACGTCTTTGACCACATGGCCTGGGCGTTAGTGACGTCGCAACTCGATGCAATAGACTCGATGAGGTCCATTGATGCGCCTGCCGGTGACGCCACTTTGCCCGAGACCGGGCTGGACACCCTCGAATACGCTCGCTTCCAGCATCTGGATTCGGCCATTCCCGACTGGTTGCGCGACGCATCGACCACCGATATTCAAGACTATGGTCGTTACATCAGCGCGCTGGGCATGCTCTATCGGGAACCGCACAACAAAGCCGCCAGAGCCGAGATCCCCTCCATTACCGACTATGCACAACGCCTGATGCGTGAGGCGATCATCGCTGATACACGTGCCATCGGGGCCGCGAGCCTGCCGCTGGATGATCTGCGGATCCGCGTCACCAGCAGCTTCACCGCCGATAATCTGACGCTGCCCAATCCCCTCGACCAGCGCATCGAAACCCTGGCCGACTTCGCGCTGGAAAACGAGGCGCCCTACATGGCGACGGTTTTTTTCATCCGCGACCATCCGCTGCCGCAATGGCTGACGCCTGCATTTCTCTCCAGCCTGGCGGCGCAGGTCAACGTCGGCGACGCGTACCCGATGCTGATCAAGCGCAAACTGATCGATGACCCTGTCGAATCCCGTCGCCAGGAATCTTTCTACTGCGATCAGTTGCGTTTGCTGCTGCCGCTTCTGGCGCTGGAGGGCAAGGTCAAACAAGAGGCAGGGATCGATGAACACGGCTATCGATACGTCAGGGAGTTGTTTGATCCCGACAGCGAAAAAACCAGGTCCATTGCCATCTACCCACTCACGCTGACACCGCAACATCGCTTGATCAGCGCCAGCGACACAGTCGCAAACATGTTCATCATCAGCCCACGAGATGCCCGCAGCGGCCCTTGTCTGCTTTATCGCCCGATGCTGGACCAGCCCTTGTTGCAGTTTCCCTCCAGGCAAAATCTGCTGTACGCACTGCACCAACCCGGCGAACTCAGAGACTCGCTACTGGCATGGCTGCCCGACAAAACCCTGAGCTTTGAATACGCACAGTCTGTTTTCCCGGTGGGCCTGCCTTCCCCCTGGCTGGTGGCCGAACAGCTGGTCAATCCATTGCAGCGCGCGGAACGGTTCGGGCGCGTGGTGTTCGAGAGTGAAGAAATCACCGGTAATGTCCTGTCGGTGCTGTTCAAGAGCAATGCGCAGGCATTGGTTGATCTGGCTGACCGCCAGTCGCAATCGAATGCCGAACGACGCTGGAGCCTGCTCAAAGACAGCAGCTGGGCTTTGTTCAACGCTGCATCGAATGTCCTCAGCGGCGCCGTTGGAACGGCCGTCTGGGTATGGCAGAGCATCAACGAGATCCAAGAGGCTCTCGACGCCAGCGACAAGGGCGACAGCTTTATCGTGTGGACTTCCGTCTCGGACATTCTCCTGACCCTGGGCATTATTCTCAGCCATCACGCCGTGCTGCGACGCAAAACGTTATCAGGCAAAACACGGCGTTCGACGGAGAAAGAAATCACGCCGAAAAACGAGCCTGGCACCATCACCTTCAACCCCGTCCCGCTGTCCTCGGAACTTGCGCCGGAGCACTACTCCTCACTTGAAGTCGCGGGGGCCGTGCCACGTCGCACACCTGTGGCGCTGGGCGCCTGGCTGGATACATTCAAAGTCCCGGCAATCGATATCGCGGCCGAGAACGTGACGGAGGTGAACGAAGCGCCTCCCCATCTCTACCAACTCGACGACAAACAGTTTGCCAAGGTTGGCGATCGATGGTTCCAGGTCCTCGTCAACGAGGACGGACAGGCTTGTATTGTCGACCCCAGCCACCTCAGCCGAACTGGTCCGCCACTGGTTCATAACAGCACAGGGCAATGGTTTATCGACCTGCGGTTACGCCTGCGCGGAGGAGCCGGGAATGTGTTCAGCAAACCCCAGGTCGCCGCCGGCGAGCTGCGCAAACATGAATTGGACAAGGTTCTGGAAATCTTCAAAAGCCAGGAAACACAGAGCGAAACCGAGCTGACGGCGATGCATACCGATATTCAGAAAGCCGATAGCCAAGACTACGACCGCTTATGCATGGCCTATGCGCAAAAACTGGACACGATCATCGGCGGGTATCACAAGGCGTTGGAACAACTGCAGGAATGGCGCACGTTGGGTGGATCGAAGAACTATGTCTACGACCTGCTGCGCATGAGCACCTTGCTGCAAAAGAATCTCGCGTTGTGGTTTGTGATCAAGAAAAACCAGTATGCCCAGGCCACCCACATGCTGAGCAACTCAGGCAAGACAGATCCGCTGCCGCTGGAGAGCTACATCAGCAGGATCCAGCAGGCGACCGACTTGAGCCACGAAATGGTCGATAAACTCGCACTGTCGAGCTCAACGCTTGAGGGTATGCGCGCCGCCGGACGAGCCGGTATCGAGCAATCACTGAAAATAAGGAAACTCACGCCCTCCTTCACCGCTCTGGATCTCAAAGCCAATGAGATCGGCATGGCCCAGGAGTTGTGCATTCAAGAGCAAGCCAGTCCGATGATGTCCCAGGCGCGAGACGCCGTCGGCAAGATTGTCGTGAGTGCCGCCCATGCCGCCAATCAGCTGGTGGACCTGATAAAAGCTGCCGATGCCCCCCACCCTGTGCAGGTGCCTGTCGAAGCGGTGAGCCGTTTGGTGGATGCGTTCGCCGATGCCGATCAGCGTATTCAGGAGCTACCTGTCACTTACCCTGGCCTGGTCAGGCAACCCCGGCTTGATCATCTGCGGGTGCTTATTGCCGAGTTCGAACAACTGGCACAGGACCGACTTCAGGCGTTGTTGCCAGAGCCGCAGGTGGTGCGAAAACCGGCAGAGCGAGGCCAACACGGTCCTTCACGGCAACCGGTCAAAGTGCGCAAGACCCGCCCGCGCGCCCACACCCGCACTGACGTGGAGAACACCACGGACGAGCCCATCAAGCCCATCGCATTGACCCGCCAATTGCCACCCTCGGCCCTCGATGACAACGGGGTTATCGAGGCCAGCATTGAACTGAACCTCAATACTCGAGAGTTCATCACCCAGACGCGCAAAGATGCCCTGCGTCCACGGCGCATCCCCGCCGACATGCAGGATGTGTTTGATCAACAGGCAGTCAAACTGGAGCACGGCGCCAGCCAGGTGGATCAGGTCATGATCCGGATCAGCAAAGCAGGGGGAACGCCCCCGCCAATCGCCACGCTCAGCCTGGAACTGCGTGAGGCGGCCCGCCGGATGCGTCAAGAAGGTGTTGAGGTGCGAGCGCGCCTTTACCAAAAGCACAAACCGACGCAAAGCGCTTTCAAATGGCTGCATGAGAACCGACAACTTGAGATCCGCCGCGATGAACGAGGACGCATCCAGACCAAAGGCTTAGGCGACGTTTTCCAGGAGTACCGGATTCTCGACAAGGCAACCAACCAGGTATTTTGGCTGGCGCATTTTCACTATGACGCGCTCGACAGCCCAGCGGATAGCCCTACGGCGGCACACTTGAAAGTCTCGGATGACTGGCTCAAGACCCTCGCCCCTGAACAACAGCACGGCTTGAGCAGCGTCGAGCCGATTGATGGCGTCCTGCGCAAACTACTCGACCCCGACCTGCGCCAACTGTTTCTAGGTCTGGAACCACAGAGCGAGACCTTAGAACAGCGTGATTAACGCCAGACCTTTTCCAAGCGAGCGAGTGCTGCGTTGATCGCCGCTTCGGGCACCGCGGCAAATCCCAGGACCAGGCCTGCACGCTGGTCCACCGGTGTTTGTGTATCGGGCAGCCAGTAGCTGCTCAGTGCATTGATCTCGACATCGACGCTGGCGGCTTGCTCGATCAATTCGCGTTCGCGGGCCTGCGAGTCGACCGCCACCGTCAGGTGCAAGCCTGCTGCGACACTCGGCAAGCTGCCGATGCCGGGGATGTTCTGCGGCCAACCGGCCAACAAGGTATTGCGCCGGCCAAGGGCTGCACGGCGCATGCGGCGGATGTGGCGCTGAAAGTGCCCCGCGCCCATGAACTCGGCCATTACCGCCTGGGTGCTCACTTCCGAATGTCGAACATCCACCGCCCGGCGTTGCGAGAAGGCCTGAACCAGGCCGGGCGGCAGCACCAGATAACCCAGTCTCAACGCCGGGAATGCAACCTTGCCAAAGGTCCCGACATACAGCACCCGCCCCTGCCGATCGAGGGCCGCCAGCGGTGCCAGCGGCGCGCCGCTGTAACGGTATTCACCGTCGTAGTCGTCCTCGACGATCCAGCCTTGGGTACGTTCGGCCCAAGCCAGTAATTCAAGGCGTCGCGCCAGGCTCATCACCACACCGGTCGGGTATTGATGCGACGGCGTCACATAAGCCAGACGACAATCGTTGAGCCCGTTCAATTCGGTGCAATCGATGCCCTCGGCGTCCACCGCTACACCGTGCAAACGCGCCCCGGCCACCGCGAACGCATGCCCCGCCGCCCGATACCCCGGATTTTCAATCGCGACGCCATCGCCAGGCTCTACCAACAGCTGTGCACAAAGGCTAATCCCCTGCTGCGCGCCACTGGTGATCACTATTTGCTCAGCCGAACACTGCATGCCCCGGGAGCTGCGCAAGTACGCGGCGATCATGCCACGCAAGCGCTCATCCCCTGCCGGATCGCCGTAACACAGCTGCTGCAGATCCGGTTTTCGCCAGAAAGCCGCATTCAGCTTGGCCCAGACCTCGAAAGGAAACAGATCGAACGCCGGAACGCCAACCCGAAATGCCCGGGGAGGACCACTCGGCGGCAGCGCCAAATGGTTCTTCTCAACGCGCCCCAAAGCCCCACTGTGGATAACTTTACTGGATGAAACAACAGGTAAATCCAGCCAATTTGTGGATAAGGCTGTGGGTAACCCTGTTGACAACCCTGTGGATACTTTTGTGGATAATTTTTTTACCGGGAGCGCGGTTTGCGGCAATTGCGCCACGTAAGTCCCGTCGCCGACACGCCCTTCAATAAACCCTTCGGCGTAAAGCTGATCGTAGGCACGGACCACGCTGTTGCGGGAAATTGCCAGCGCCTCCGCCAGATCCCGGCTGGCCGGCAATCGCGTGCCGCTGGCCAGTCGTCCGTCCAGCACCCGCAGGCGCAACGCCTGATAGAGCTGTCGACTCAAGCCCTGGCGACGATCGAGTTCGATACCGGCGGGGTTGAATGAAAGAGAAAGCGGCGCCTGGCTCATGGCAATGGACCTATGAAATTGGTCATTAATGGCTCTTACAACAGACCAATAGCCTGCCTAGGATGCAGACATTCGCCAAGGAATTTTTTCTATGTACAACCCAAACGGCTTTGCCATCAACGATGCGGACGAACTGCACCAGCAGATCCTCGGCACCCGCCTCGCCATGGTAATAACGCACGGCGAGCAAGGCCTGCAGGCCAGTCATCTGCCATTGCTCTTTCGTCCTGACGAGGGCCCCAATGGCACCCTCTACGGCCACTTCGCCCGGGCCAATCCGCAGTGGAAAGAATTGCAGGACGGTGCTGAGGCGCTGGTGATTTTTGCCGGTGCGGATGCCTACGTCAGCCCGGGTTTTTACCCGAGCAAAGCCGAGCACGGCAAAGTCGTGCCGACCTGGAACTACGTCGTCGTACACGCTTACGGCACGGCCGAAGTGTTCAGCGATGCCGATCGTCTGCTTGGCCTGGTCAGCGCGCTGACCGATCGCCACGAGGCCAACCGCGCTCAGCCGTGGAAAGTGGCGGACGCGCCCGCCGACTACATCGACGGCATGCTCAAAGCCATCGTCGGGTTTGCCCTGCCGATCCAGCGCCTGGAAGGCAAACGCAAGCTCAGCCAGAACCGCAGCACCACAGACATCGCCGGCGTGCGCGAAGGCCTCGCCGCCAGCCCTGACGTCCACGACCAGGCCCTCGCCCACTTGATGCGTTAAGGAAATGAACATGAGTCAGATTGAAATTCGCCAGGTCAGCGCCGACGATCACGCCGCCTGGTTGCCGCTGTGGCAAGCCTACCTGCACTTCTACAACACCGAGTTGCCAGAGGCGGTTACGCACAGCACCTGGCAGCGCATGCTCGACCACAACGAGCCGACTCATTCCGCTTTGGCCTGGCTCGATGGCAAAGCGGTCGGCATGGTGAACTTCATCTACCATCGCTCGAACTGGAGCATTGAAAATTCCTGCTACCTTCAAGACTTGTTGGTAGTGCCGCAAACCCGCGGCACTGGCATCGGGCGAAAATTGATCGAATTCGTTTACGCCACTGCCAAAGAGGATGGCTGCTGCAAAGTCCATTGGCTGACCCACGAAACCAACGCCACTGCGATCCAGCTCTACGAGCGCATCGCCGAACGCCCCGGTTTCATCCAGTTTCGCAAAGCCCTTTAACGTTCAAGGAGAACAACATGTCGACTTCACTCGCCAACTGGACAGGCGTCCCGGCGCCATCGGTTCAAACCCTCGAAGGGCGTTTCATCCGCCTGGAGAAACTCGACCCGGCGCGTCACGCCGATGGATTGTGGAAAGCCCTGCAAGGCCCGGGCTCAGACCCGAAACTCTGGGACTATTTGCCGTACGGGCCTTTTCCTGAGCGCAGCGCGTTCAACGACTGGCTGAACAATCATGCGGCCAACAGCGACCCGTATTTCTTCAGCGTGATCGACCGGGCCAGCGGTGACGTGCAGGGCATCCTTAGTCTGATGTCGATTGTTCCTGCCCACGGTCGCATTGAAATCGGCCATGTAACCTTCGGCGCGCCGATGCAGCGCTCGCCAAAAAGCACCGAGGCGATTTACTTGCTGGCCAAGGAGTCGTTCGCACTGGGTTACCGGCGCCTGGAGTGGAAGTGCAACAACGGCAACGCCCGCTCCAAGTACGCAGCGGAGCGCTTGGGGTTCAGTTTCGAAGGTGTGTTCCGCCAGCACATGGTGGTCAAGGGACAGAACCGGGACACGGCGTGGTACTCGATTCTGGACTCGGAATGGCCGGCGATTGGCGCCGGGTTCGAGCGGTGGCTATCCGATGAGAATCAGACAGAGTCAGGGCAGGTGAAAACTCTCGCCGAGTGCCGCACCTGATGATCGTTCCCACGCTCTGCGTGGGAATGCATCCCGCGACGCTTTTTGGGGCGGACGCGGGGCGATCTTTCAGGCGAGTTTCTGGGCCAACACTGCGATGTGCTCCGGCCCTATCCCGCAGCAGCCTCCCAAATGGCTGGCGCCGCGTTCCTTCCAGTCCGCCGCCCATTGCAGATAACCTGGCGGATCAAGGTCTTCGCGCAGCGGATCAAGACCGTCGTTGGCGGTGGCCTCCTTCGGTTGTGGCGGGAAGGCGTTGGCGTACGCGCCAATGTGAATCTTCACCCCCAAACGCTCGAAGGTTTCCCTCGCCGCATCAATTGCAGCCCCGATGACTTCTGGCTGGCTGCAGTTGAACAGCAATGTCTCGACGCCCAACTCGGCAGCCACCTCAGCCGCTTCAGAGACCGGTTCCCCGGAACGTAAACGCGGCACTTCGTCCGTGTCTTCATCCTTCAAGGTAAACGATAGCCAGAACGGCTTGCCGTCCTTCGGCAGACCCGCGTGAATCGCCCGCGCCTCGACAATCGAGCTCTGGGTTTCAGCCAGCCACAGGTCGACATGCGGTGCCAGCCCCGTCACCAGGGGGGCCAGCAATTCAGTCACCCGGGCAGCATCGAACAGATCCGGGCGGTAAGAGCCGAATAGCGGCGGCAATGAACCCGCCACCCGCACAGCCTTGCCCGAGGCAGTGGCGGCACGTCGGGCCAACTCACCTGCGAGTGCTGCCAGGGCCTGACCTTCAGCGGCAAAACGCTCTTCGCCAATGTGAAACGGCACCACCGCATAGCTGTTGCTGGTGATGACGTCGGCGCCAGATTCGATATAAGCCGCATGCACCGCTTCCACCGCTTGCGGCGCTTCACTCAAGGCCAGTGCCGACCATTCCGGCTGCCTGAACGGTGCTCCTCGGCGTTGCAACTCACGACCCATGCCGCCATCCAGAATTACCGTATTCGCTGCGTCCATATGCTTTTTACTCATATGCTTATGAAAATAACTCACTACCAGAGTCGCCCTTATAACTATTTAATACGCACCACCCGGTTAATAACAACCATTTTTTTATCAGGGATCGACTGTGAAATTCCAACCACTACTGGCCCTGGGCCTGACGATTCTGGCTGCCTCCACCCAAGCCTTTGGCGGCGCCACGCTGGATCGCATCGAGCAAAAGAAAGAACTGGTGGGCGTGTTGATGGAGAGCTATCCACCCTTCTCGTTTCTGAATGAGCAGAACCAGCTGGCCGGTTTCGACGTGGATGTCGCCAAAGCCGTGGCGGATAAACTGGGCGTCAAACTGCGCCTCGAAACCCCGTCGTGGGATGTCATCGCCGCCGGCCGCTGGAGCGGGCGCTACGACATCTGCGTCTGCTCGATGACCCCGAGCAAGGCTCGCGCCGAGGTCTTCGATTTCCCGGTCGAATACTACGCCTCGCCAGCGGTGATCGTGGTCAACGCCAAGGACGACAGCATCCATAGCGCCAAAGACCTGAGTGGCAAGAAAGTCGGCCTCACCAGCGCCTCCAGCTACGAAAGCTATCTGAATAAAAACCTGGTGATCGAAGGCGCCGAAGACACCCAATTGCAGTATCCGTTTGAAGATGTGCAGATCGCGCCCTATGACACCGACAACGTAGCGTTCCAGGACTTGGGGCTAGGCGCTGGCGTGCGGCTCGATGCGATCCTCACCAATCTCGTCACCGCGCAACCACGTCTGACCGAAGACAAACGCTTCAAACTGGCCGGTGAGCCGCTGTACTCGGAACCAAACTCGGTCGCCATCGAAAAGGGCGATGCACAGTGGGACGCCAAGGTGCGTGAAGTCTTTGCGCAACTGAAACAGGACGGCACCTTGAGCAAACTCTCGCAAAAATGGATCGGCGCCGACATCAGCAAATGACTTCTTTCCCGACACCTCCTCAGCCACCGCAACCGGTGGCTGAATCCAGGCTGCGGCGAATCTTCGGCTTTCGCACGCGGCTATACCTGACGTGGGCGGCGATGTTCGGTTTGTTCGCCAGTTTCTTCCTGAGCTTCGACCTGAAGTTCTCGATCATCCTCGACAAACTGCCCAATCTGATTGGCCTGCACCTGGCGCCAAACGGCTTCCTGCAAGGCGCGGCGCTAACACTGTTTTTGTGCCTGTGCTCAATCGTGACGTCGTCGCTGCTGGGTTTCATCACCGCCTTGGCACGACTGTCGAAAAGCGCTGTGGCCTTCGGCATCGCAAGTTTCTACGCCTCGTTCTTTCGCGGCACGCCGCTGCTGATCCAGATCCTGCTGATCTACCTGGGCCTGCCGCAACTCGGCATCGTCCCGGGTGCCATCGCCGCCGGCATCATCGCGCTGTCGTTGAACTACGGCGCCTACCTCAGCGAAATCTTCCGCGCCGGCATCCTCGGCGTTCCCCACGGCCAACGCGAAGCCTCCCTGGCGCTGGGCATGCGCGAAACCGTGATTTTCTGGCGCGTCACCCTGCCCCAAGCCATGCGCACCATCATTCCGCCGACCACCAATCAATTCATCTCCATGCTCAAGGACTCGTCACTGATCTCGGTGATGGGCGTCTGGGAAGTGATGTTTTTGGCGCAGTCGTATGGACGGTCGAGCTATCGGTACATCGAGATGCTGACGACCGCGGCGGTGATTTATTGGGTGATGTCGATTGGGCTGGAGCTGATTCAGGCGAGGATGGAGCGGCATTACGGGAAGGCGTATTTGAGCCGTAGTTAGCAAAAAGTCGCAGCCTTCGAATGTTGTAGATGCCGTCTTGAATGTCACCGAGCAATCTCAAGTTTCGGATAATAGGGTGGCCTGACTTGAGCAAGCGCAATCGACATTGCGTACAAACAGTGTCGATTCAGCTGAGATCACGTCGAACCCGCACCACGCCCATCTTCAATCCAAACGGTCGGAACACCGAATTCAACGATTTCAGCGTCTGATTCCCTTCCCCATGTTCGATATGCACCAGCGTGCGCACCGAGACTTTGCACATCTTGGCAAACTGGGTCTGGTGCAGGCCTGTGACTTCCACCCGCAAGCGACGGACTGCCTCACCAATCTCAAGAGTGCCTTGGGCCAGCGCCTCTTGAATGCTTTCTATGAGCACTGTGCGCTCGGCAACCGTCATGCTCATTTCAGGTCCCACTCTTTCAAACGCTGCTCCAGATTTTTCAATGCAATTCGCGGGTGATTCATTGTGGCGTCGGGCAATCCGCTGTCAGTCAGAATGTCCGGGAGTGCCAACAAGTGTCTGGCATCTTCCCGCAGGCGTTCAAAAGAACCCGGTAAATCAATTAGCGCTGCCAGCGGATCATTCGGATCAGCGATGTCGGCCAATGCCTGGCACACACCACGCCAATTTACATCCCCAGCCCTCTCCAATTCTTTTGGCCACTTGGTGGTTCTTGTGACGCCTTCGTCGTCCATCACCATTGGCGCCAAGTCGTAGATCGGTGCCAGGCGAAACGAGGCCGTATCGCGGATGATCGCGGTATTGCGCCCGTGGTTATCTGAGTTGCCGAGGATTTTATTGAGCAGATCCCGACGCAGGTAGTCAGCAACGAGATTCGGGATTTGGTCAGCCTGCCCCGCATCACGCCATAGCCCCGCAAGCAGCCGGATAACTTCCATGTGGTCCATCGGGCTACCGGGCGTGGTTATTTGCGCCAGAGAGTAGATCGACTCCACGGCAAAACGCTCGACACCCTGAAGGGTCACTTGTCGATCAAAACGGTGCATCCACAAGCTAGGTTTGGTTGCCTCCTCCAAGGCCAAGCCCTGTTCTGCCACCGTTTCGATGCCCAGCTTTTGTAGTGCCTTGTAGTAGTGGTACTCACTCCTGAGGATGTCCTGATCGTTGCGGGTTCCTTTGCCACGAGAAAACTTCACGAACCAGTGCTGGGTGACCGCTGCGTCGTCCAATACTGCGTCGGGATATAAATTTCCGTCCTTACCCTGAGCCAACAAAAGTTTTGGAGCCTCGCCACCAGCCCCCGTAGCCCCCCCAATTGCTGCGCCCTGCTCATAGGCATATTCGAGAAACCGGTTATCACGACTGATGACGTCCTGGCGTTTAAACCCTATAGGCTCGCGCTGATCTACTGCCTCGGCGGATTCCTTTATGCGCATATTGCCAATCGGTGCCGGAGTGCTTCTGGCCAGTAAATAAAGGTCGGCACTGACGTCAGCAGGTTTGTCGGGACCTAGGTGTGCCAGAAGAAACCTCTTGGCTGCACCGGCAGGAGCAATGTCATGCAGAAAGGCTGGCGCGTTAGACCGCTTACCCTCGAAGTCCAAAGGAAACCTGGCACTCACTGCCTTGGCAAAGGGTGACCCAATATCTTCAATGCTTTCGACGAGATAGGGTGTTTCGTAGCCGAAATTACATCGACTTTCGAAACCTTTTTCCGGGCTGTCGAAGTTTAAGTCCATTGCGTCGCGCCAGATCCCTGCGGCGAATATCTGTAACGTCAGGGTGTACATACCGTCATCACCTGCATTTGAATGCATATTCAAGAGCTATTTTGGTCTTCAGATGCAATATAGTGCATTTCTCTCAACACTAGCGAACCAAAAAATGCAATAAAATGCATTTATGGCACTTTATTGTTCGTCTGAAACGCAAAATAATGCAGATATCGTCGATTTCGACTCTGGACATGAGTTTTTGATTTTGCGAAAGCCGGCAATGTCTCGATGAGTTGTGAGAAAGGTCGCCGATTCGACTGGCTAAAAAACCGCTGTTACCCGGCGAGTCGTCATTTTCGACACCATGATTTGACAACACCTGCACACCCGCCAGAACCGCCTGACATCGGCAACGAAGCGTTCTCCTTAGAGTTTGGCCTCTTCTCAATAGAGGCAAAACTCAATGTTCGCTCAACACAGATTCCGCCCACACCACTTGGCGCTGGCCATTGCGCTGGCAGTGGGTTGCACTGATTTTTCATATGCCCAGCAGACAGTCGTCGATGCCGGCACTCCTTCTTCTGAAACTCCGGAGCAGCTCACCGCGCAGCTCGAGGCTTTTATCAACCACCCCGACACAACCAAGACTTCCATAACCAGAGCAGTAGACGGGTTTAACCGGGCTTTCAGCGAAGGAAACGACCTTGTCACCGTATCTGGCCGAGGATCCCTTACCGGCGTTGTTGACGGTCGTGGCGGGACCAATTTCCTGCAGCTTGATACGGCAAGTGGCGGCACGCTGGGCGAGAGTCGCAACTTCGAAGGCCTGGAACTCAAACGAAGCACGTGGACCGTGAACAGTCCAAATGACTTCAAAACGGGTGTATGGGTGCGCTCCCGAGCAACACTCATCAATGACGGGGGTATTGAAGGAGGAGCGTTGATCCAGGGTTCTCTTGTTAACACAGGCAGGATCGGAGGCGGCGTAACGGTGCAATCAGGTGGCTCCCTGACCAACTCGGGGATTGTCATGGGCGAGGTGCTGGTTGATGAAAAAGGTGTTTTCGCCGGTAATGGTCGAGTCGGGGCATTGCAGGTCAACGGCCGTTTCTCCGTCGACAAGATTCACGGTGCACCGACAGTGTCGGGCGATCTGAGGCTTTCCAAAACGGCCGAACTGACCTACGAGGTCGACGCCGACCGCAAAAGTGCAACGGTTGTAGTCGACGGCACCGCCAGTCTGAGGGACGCGACGCTGAACATCGTTGCCTCACCGGGCGACTACCCACAGGTCAGTACAAACACCATCCTTGAAGCCGATAGAGTCGAGGGGAGATTTGGGAAAATCCTCAATAACCTTGCGTTTTTAACGCCCGAGGTTGAATACGAAGAGAAGAAAGTCGATCTGATCCTTACCCGTAACGACTTGCCTATCGAGGCTTTCGCAATCACCGAGAATGGTGAAGAGTTCGCCCGAAGCATCGAAGAGCCGATCGACATACCGCAAGCACAGACTGCACCTGAGAATGCTCCCCTCGTCGCTGAAGCGCTGACTCCATCTACTGCCGCTGATGCGCCGATCACCGCCTCAGCTCCTGCGACAGCAGCAAACCCCGCCCCCTCGCCAGCACAACCCGCCACGCCCACCAATGCCGCTGTTGTCGCGCTGCTCGGCACCGATATACAAACCGCCTCTCATGCAATCGAGCAACTGGCCGGCAGCAACAACGCCAACCTTGCGAAGGCAACCCTCAACAGCGACAGCCCGATCAGCTCAACCCTGCTCTCGGCCATGCGCCAAATGGACAGCACGGCAGGCTTTGGCAATCAGAAAAATTCTCCGCGCACAGCCGCAGGCAGTGAACAAAACGGCAGAATCTGGCTGCAAGCACTAGGTCACGGCGGAACGCTGGATCGCGACAACGACCCTCTGAAACATTCCACCCAAGGCTTGGTGATGGGCGCCGATTGGCGCATCGATGAGCAATGGCGTATCGGCGTGATGGCCGGCAAATCCGACACTCGCCTGGACAGCCGTGACCTCAACGGCGATCTCGACAGCTGGCATCTGGGCGCCTACGCCCAGCGTCAGAATGGTCCTGTGGCGCTGCGCCTGGGCGCGACCTACAGCAATCACGATGGCAGCACCAAACGCCGTGTTGCCTTCAACGGTTTCAGCGACCGTCCGCAAGGTCGCTACGATGCCAGCACCCAACAGGCCTTCGCTGAAGCGGGCTACAACCTGGGCCGTGCCAACGTCAGCATCGAACCGTTCGCCAGCCTCGGTTACCAACGCTATCAGCGTGACGGCTACACAGAAAAAGGTGGCGCCGCAGCATTGAAGGTCCAGGGCCAGACCCAAAACAACCTGAACAGCACATTCGGCTTGCGGCTGGCGAAGCTCAACACCCTGGATAACGGCATGCAACTGACCCCACGATTCAGTGCCGGCTGGAAGCACACTTACGGGGATGTCTACAGCGATACCCGTCAGCGATTGGTAACAGGCGGAAAAAACTACAGCGTTTACGGTTCACCGCTGGATCGGGACAGCTTGCTGGTCGATGCAGCGCTGGACCTTGGGCTGTCGGCAAACCATACGCTTGGCGTCGGCCTTAATGGTGAGTTCGGCACCGACAGCCGAAACCATGGCGTAACGGGTCAATGGCGGATGAATTTCTAAGCCGAAAATCCGGGCGAAAAAAAAGGGGAGCACATGCCCCCCCGAGGTTTAAAGCGGTCAATCGAGGCTGTTAACTCAGCCTTCGATCTCGATCAGGATTTCGCCCGGATTTACCCGGTCGCCCTTGGCCACGTGGATGGCGGTGACTTTGCCGGCGATGGCCGATTGGACTTCGGTTTCCATCTTCATCGCTTCGGTGATCAGCACGGC
>Ga0157371_10001825_pt1 | contig 21451 bp, 17 predicted proteins | sample C45metaG_FD_113462 | JGI IMG/M metagenome (GOLD analysis project Ga0157371, IMG submission 113462) | Corn rhizosphere microbial communities from Kellogg Biological Station, Michigan, USA - C4-5 metaG | ecosystem: Host-associated > Plants > Roots > Rhizosphere > Soil | place: USA: Michigan...
AGCGAGTAGTGCTCGAGGACGGGGCGGGTCGAGGTGCCCTCGTGCAGCTCGGAGACCGCCTCCTGGCGGCGCTTGGTGAAGCCGAGGAAGGCGGCGAGCATGCCGGTGCAGAGGATCAGCCACTCGGAGGCATGGGCTTCGACGGCGCTGGCGCCGGCGGCGACGCGGAGGATGAAGAGGCCCGCCAGGGTCATCACGTCGACGATCACGATCTGCTTGAGGCCGAGGCTGTAGGCCATCTGCGCGACCCCGTAGCCGATCGCCATCAGGCCAACCTGCCAGTTGACGGTGAAGGCGATCGCGACGGCGACGACGGCGAGGGCCGGGGCGATCGCTTTCGCCGCGCTCTCGGAGAGCTCACGCGCCGCCAGCGGGCGGAAGCGCTTCTTCGGGTGCTTGCGGTCGAGTTCGACGTCGATCAGGTCGTTGACGAAGTAGCCAGCGCTGGAGATCAGGCAGAAGGCGACGAAGGTGATGAAAGCCTCCAGCACGTCGTGCGGCTGGTTGAACTTGCCGGAGAAGAGCAGCCCGGCGAAGACGAAGACGTTTTTGATCCACTCCTTCGGCCGGCCGGTCTTGATCGCGGCCTGTAGCGGCGAGCGGCGCGGCACCACCTCGCCCGTCTCGGGCTCGTGCGACTCGGTCGGGGGCACCGGCACGGTGGGCTGTTCGGAGGTGATCGTTTCCATCGAAGAACGCGGCTCAGGCACCTTCACTAGCTACCCGGCCAGGCAATGAAGTCGCGAAAGGGTAGCGCCGTGGGATGTCAAGCCGGGTCGAGCAGTACGCCCGGGTTGAGGATTGCCGCAGGATCGAGCTCGGCCTTGGCGGCTCGGAGGGCGGCGGAGAACGGGGCGGGGCGCTGGCGGTCGTACCAGGGGCGATGGTCGCGGCCGACTGCGTGGTGGTGGGTGATCGTGCCGCCCGCGCCGATGATCGCCTCGGAGACGGCGGCCTTGACCTCGTCCCACTGCTCGACCTCGCCGCCCCGGACCGCCGGCGCCAGCACGGTGAAGTAGGGAGCGACGCCGTCGGGATAGACATGGGTGAAGCGACAGCTGACCCGCGGCGATCCCGGCCCATCAGCGGCAACCCCGCTGGCCTCGGCAACCGCCCGCCGAGCCGTCTCCATCACCGTCGCGTGGAACTCCTCGAAGCGGTCCCAGGTGATCGCCGTCTCAAACGTCTCCGAGAGCACCCCGCAAGCGACAAAGGTGTCCCGCAGGTACGGAGCGAGCAGGAACGCGCCACGCCACGTGTCCACGGGCCGATCAGTCGAATCCGCTCCGCTGACGGGACGATTCGACTGACCAGGCGGCGCATTTCGGCCCGTCGGCGTGTGGGGTTGGACTTTTCGTCGCGTCGGCGAGGTAGTTCGGAGCTCGCCGGGAGTGCCGCCATGCGTCCGGGCTATTTCCAGCGCTTGGGTCATCGGGGCGTCTACAGGTTGGCTCGCGGACTCGAAGCCCAGGAGCAGGAGGTGGCTTTGGCCGTTGCCGGCGCCGGTTAGGCCGGCCTCGTCGGCATCTAGGAGCCGGCAGTTGGCGGGGTGCAGGCCCGACTGGGCGATCTCCCGGACCGCCTCAACCGCGGCGCCGAAGTCGTCGAAGGTCACTGCCACCGATGCCTTGAACTCGGGCCGCGGGCGAACGCGCACCCAGGCCTCGGCGATCACGCCGAGGATCCCCTCCGAGCCGACCAGCATCCGGTCCGGCGAAGGGCCCGCGCCCGACCCCGGCAGCCGCCGGCTCTCCCAGGTCCCCCGCGGGGTAATCGCCCGTACCGACTCGACCAGGTCGTCGATGTGGGTCTCGAGCGTCGCGAAGTGCCCACCGGCCCGGGTCGCGATCCAGCCGCCCAGGGTCGAGTACTCGAACGACTGCGGGAAGTGGCGCAGCGTCAGCCCGTGCTCACGCAGCTGGTCCTCCAGCCCCGGCCCGGTCGCCCCCGCCTGGATCCGGGCCGCCAGCGACGTGGGATCAACCTCCACCACCCGGTCCAGCCGCCGCAGGTCGAGTGAGACCACCGGGCGCTCCCCCAGCCGCGGCTCCACCCCACCAACCACGCTCGTCCCACCACCAAACGGAATAACCGCCGCCCCCTCGGCCTCCGCCCAGCTCAGAACGGTCTCGATCTCGGACTCGTCCTTCGGGAAAGCAACAAGGTCCGGTGGGTTCTCGAACTTCCCATAGAAACCGCGAACCACATCGCGGTAGGCCTTTCCCAGTGAGTGCGCCACCCGCTCGTAGTGCCCATCAGAAAATAAATCCCCAAAAGCCGTAGGCCGCTTCAACCGAGGCTTCCGAAGCTCCACCGCCTCCAGCGGCACCGGCTCCTTCACCTCACCCCCGAACCCGAAGCGCGCCCGAGTACCTTCCGCAGCCTCCCTCAGCTGAGTCGCGGTCGGGACCTGCTCCTCGTACCCCCACCCCCAGTGCTTGAGCCGGCGCTCGCTCACCAGCCCAACCTACCTCGCTACCAGTGCACGCCTTTCATCAGGTGCGCGAAAGCAACGGCCTCGGTCGAAGGCGCTTTGTCCCGCGCCTCCTCTTTCTTCCCTTTAGCCGCCTGAGAATCCGGAAACAGCTTGTAAGCCGTGTTCAGAATCGAGTCGCTCGCTTTCGGCGCCACCGCGTACATCAGCTCGCCCATCGTCCCCAGCCGCGTCGCCACCTTCTTCGGCCGCTGGATCATCGCCTTGGCGATCATCTCGGCCGCCTCCTCGGGCGTGATCGCCGGGAACATGTCGTACATCCGCGTCGGCGCGATCATCGGCGTCCGCACCAGCGGCATGTGGATCGTCGTCAGGTGGACGTTGTCGTCGACGACCTCGGAGGCGATCACCCGGCTGAAGGCATCGAGCGCCGCCTTCGAGGCCACGTAGGCGGAGAACCGCGGCGGGTTCGTCTGCGTCCCGATCGAGCTGATGTTGATGATGTGGCCGCCCTTGCGCGCCCGCATCGCCGGCAGCAGCGCCAGGATCAGCCGCACCGAGCCGAGGTAGTTGAGCTGGATCGTCCGCTCGAAGTCGTGGTAGCGGTCGTAGGAGAGGGCGATCGAGCGGCGGATCGAACGGCCGGCGTTGTTGACGAGGATGTCGACGTGGCCGTGGTAGGCCAGCACCTCCTCGGCCATCCGCTCGATGTCCTCGATGTCGGAGAGGTCGCATTGATGGATGTGGGCGGCGCCGCCGCCGGCGACGATCTCGTCCTTGGTCTCCTCGAGCTTGTCGAGCGAGCGGGCGACCAGCAGCACGGTCCCGCCCGCGTCGGCGACCTTGACCGCGGTCGCTTTGCCGATCCCCGAAGACGCCCCGGTGATGAGGACGATTTTGCCCCGCACCGCCGCCGAGAGCGAACGGTCGCGGAAGAGGTCGGGATCGAGGTTGCGCTCCCAGTAGTCCCAGACCCGGGTCGCGTAGGACTCGAGCGGCGGCACCTCGATCCCGGAGCCTTTCAGCGCTTTCTGCGTTTTCGTCGAGTCGAAGGTAGTCGGGTAATCGATGTAGCCGAGCACCTCCGCCGGCAGGCCGAGTTGGTCCAGCGCGACCTGCGCCGCCCGCTTCGCCGGCGGGAACAGCTTCAGCGCCGTCCGCACCGCCCCGGTCGCCGGCTCGGTCACCTCGCTGTCGAGCCGCACCGCCATCTGCGGCGCGTCGGCCGCCTTGGCGAAGATGTTCATCACCTCGCCGGCCGTATGCGGGCTGGGGTCAGTGAGGTGGAAGGCGCGGCCGTTCAAGCGCGGTTTGTGGGCGAGGAAGTCGATCGCCGCGGCGACGTAGTCGACCGGGACGATGTTGATCTCGCCTCCTTCGATCCCGAGGAAGGGCAGCCAGGACGGCGCCACCCGGCGCAGCCGCTGCAGGCTCTTGAACATGAAGTACGGGCCGTCGATCTTGTCGATCTCCCCCGTGCGCGAGTCGCCGACGACGATCCCCGGCCGGTAGACCCGCCAGGGCCGCTGGCACTCGTCGCGGACCAGCCGCTCGGACTCGTGCTTGGTGCGGAAGTACGGGTTGTTGTCGAGCTTTTCGGCCTCGTCGAACATCTCCTCGGTCCAGACGCCCTTGTAGAGGCCGGCGGCGGCGATCGAGCTGACCTGGTGGAAGCAGCCGGCCTCGAGCGCCCCGGCGAGCTCGATCGCGTGGCGCGTGCCCTCGACGTTGGCGATCTCCTGCGCCTCGGCGTCAGCGGTCAGGTCGTAGATCGCGGCGAGGTGGAAGAAGTGGTCGATCTCCCCCCGCATCGTCAGCAGGTCCTCCTCCGAGACACCGAGTCCAGGCTGGGACAGATCCCCGGTCACCGGGACGATCCGGGCGCCGTCGGCGCCGAGGCTGGTCCGCAGCTCCTCCAGGCGGCCGCGCGAGCCCGCCCGCACGAGGGCATACACAGTCCCTTCTCTTTGCAGCAGTTTCTCGACCAGGTTGCGGCCGATGAAGCCCGTGGCGCCGGTTATGAAATAGCTCATCGCCTTGCAGGGTATCTCCCTTGAGCTGCCCGTAAACCTCTTTCCTTAGACTGCGAGCAAGAGATGCCAGAGACGGCCACCGTGCAGATCCCGATGCCCGAGATGGGCGAGTCGGTGACCGAGGGCATCGTCCTCGAGTGGCACGTGGCCGAGGGCGACGCCGTCAAAGAGGGTGACACGATCGTCGAGGTGTCTACCGACAAGGTCGACGCCGAGGTGCCGGCGCCCATGGACGGGGTGATCACCAAGCTCGTCGCTCAGGTCGACGATGAGGTCCCAGTCGGGGCTCCGTTGGCTGAGATGGAACCGGGTTCTGGCGAGGGACAAGGCGCTGGGGGCGCGGGTCCTGTCTCCGATACGACCTCGTCGCCGACCGGCGACGATCCCGCATCGTCGCCACCCACGCCAGATGCGTCTAAAGCTGCGGGGACCAACGGTGGTGGTGGCAACGGCAGCGCTGATGTGAGAGCTACGCCGCTTGCTCGGCGGGTTGCCGATGCCAATGGGGTTGATCTTGCTTCGGTTAGTGGCTCGGGACCCGGCGCCAAGGTGACCAAAGAGGACGTTTTGGCTCATGGCGACGGCGGCGGCAATGGGGCTGTAAGTGTTGCTCCCGCCCAAGGGGAGGCGAAGCAGCTTCGGGGCGCCGCCGCGATGCTCGCCAACGCGATGGACGAAAGCCGGGCGGTCCCGACTGCGACCTCGTTCCGCACGATCGCTGTGGACACGCTGGACGCCAAGCGCAAGGCAATCAACTCGGTCCTGAAAGAGCGGGGGTTGAAGGTCTCCTTCACCCACCTGACCGCCTGGGCGATCGTCGAGGCGGCTAAAGATTTCCCGGTAATGACGCGGGTCTTCGCCGAGCAGGACGGCAAGCCGCACGCGATCGAGGGCAGCCCGGTCAACCTCGGGATCGCCGTCGACGTCGAGAAAAAGGACGGCTCCCACAGCCTCATGGTCCCGGCGATCAAGGGCGCCGATGGGCTCGGCTTCGCCGGCTTCCACACGCGCTACGAGGAGCTGATCGTGAAGACGCGGGAGAACAAGCTGTCCGCCGACGACTTCCAGGGCACCAACATCAGCCTCACCAACCCGGGCGGGATCGGGACGATGGCCTCGGTGCCGCGCCTGCTCTCGGGCCAGAGCGCGATCATCGCCACCGGCTCGATCGCCTACCCGCCGGAGTGGCTCCACGCCTCGCCCGACCGGATCAAGCAGCTCGGCGTCTCCAAAGTAATGACGCTGACCTCGACCTACGACCACCGCGTCATCCAGGGCGCCGAGTCGGGCGCCTTCCTGCGCCGGATCGAGCAGCTGCTGCAGGGCGAGGACGAGTTCTACGAGTGCGTCGTCAAAGACCTCGGCTTCGACGACCCCTCGTTCGTCACCAAGGCTCACCCGGCCAGCGCCTCGGCGCCGCCGCTCTCCGCCGCCGCCTCGAGCGCCGAGGTGACCACCGCCCCCGGCCAGATCGACGAAGAGCTGCTGCAGGCGGTGCAGGCAGCAACCTCGCTGCTGAAGGCCTATCGCACCCACGGCCACCTCGCCGCCCACCTCGACCCGCTTGGCTCCGAGCCCAAGGGCGACCCGGCGCTGCAGCCCGAGAACGTCAACCTCACCCCCGAGCTGATGGCGAAGATCCCGGCCTCGATCCTGCGGATCGGCGTCCCCGGCGAGAGCCTGCTGGAGGCCCTCCCGCGGATGCGCGACGCCTACTGCGGCACGATCGGCTACCAGTTCGAGCACCTCTCCTCCCACCAGCAGCGGCTCTGGCTGCGGGAGATGATCGAGACCGGGGCGCACCGCCAGCCGCTCACCGACGAGGAGAAAAAACGCCTGCTCGACCGGCTGATCGACGTCTTCCAGTTCGAGCGCTTCCTCGAGAAAGCGTATTTGGGCCAGAAGATGTTCTCGATCGAGGGGCTCGACGTCATCGTGCCGATGCTCGACGAGGCGGTGACGCTCTCGCAGCGTGCCGGCGCCGATGAGGTCGTCTTCGGGATGGCCCACCGCGGCCGCCTCAGCGTCCTCGCCCACAACCTCGGCCGCCCGGTCGAGTCGATCCTCGCCGAGTTCGAGGGCTCGAAGCAGATCGACGCGGTCAAGGCGGTCGCCGCGATCCCCCACGGCGGCACCGGCGACGTCAAGTACCACTACGGCCACCGCGGCACCTACGAGACCGCTGACGGCAAGAAGATCTCGGTCCGCCTCTCCCCCAACCCGAGCCACCTCGAGTTCGTCGACCCGGTCGTCACCGGCGGCGCCCGCTACCTGCAGCAGGACTTCGAGGGGCCGAACCTCACCCGCGACCCGAAGCGAGCGGTGCCGGTCCTGCTGCACGGCGACGCCGCCTTCCCCGCCCAGGGCGTGGTTGCCGAGACCCTCAACCTGCAAAACCTCGAGGGCTACACGACCGGCGGCACGATCCACCTGATCCAGAACAACCAGGTCGGCTTCACCACCGACCCGAGCGAGGCCCGCTCCACCCCCTACGCCGCTGACATGGCGAAGGGCTTCAACGTCCCGATCATCCACGTCAACGCCGACGACGTCGAGGCCTGCATCGCCGCGGTCCGCCTGGCAATGGCCTACCGCGACCGCTGGTGCCGCGACGTCGTCATCGACGTGATCGGCTACCGCCGCTTCGGCCACAACGAGACCGACGAGCCCGCCTACACCCAGCCGACGATGGCGGCGAAGATCAAGTCGCACCCGCCGGTCTCCGAGCTCTACGCCGAGAAGCTGATCGAAGACGGGACCGTTTCCGCCGAGGAGGTCGGCAAGACCTCCGACGAGCGCCACGCGGAGATGAGCGGCGCCCTGAAGGGGCTGCGCGAGAAGATGGAGGCGGGCGATTACTAGGACCCGACCGTCACCGGCACCACCCAGACCGGCGAACTGCTCGACCGCACCGCCAGCCCGCCCGTCCACACCGCGGTCGAGGCGGAGAAGCTGCGGGCGATCAACGAGGCGCTGCTGAAGACGCCAGAGGGCTTCAACGTCCACCGCAAGCTGCGCCGCCCGCTCTCGCGGCGGACCGAGGCGCTAGAGAGCGGCGCGGTCGACTTCGGCCAGGCCGAGGCGCTCGCCTTCGGCACCCTGCTGACCGAGGGCGTCCACATCCGCCTCACCGGCCAGGACACCGAGCGCGGCACCTTCTCCCACCGCCACCTCGTCCTCCACGACGAGAACACCGGCCTCAAGTACACGCCGATCCAGAACCTCGAGGACGCCTCGGCGCCGTTCGAGCTCTACAACAGCCCGCTCTCGGAGACCGCCTGCCTCGGCTTCGAGTACGGCTACTCGGCCGCCAACCCGAACGCCTTGGTCCTCTGGGAGGCCCAGTTCGGCGACTTCGCCAACGCCGGCCAGGTGATCATCGACAGCTTCATCGTCGCCGGCGAGTCGAAGTGGGGCCAGCAGACGCGGCTGACCCTGCTGCTGCCGCACGGCTACGAGGGCTCGGGCCCTGAGCACTCGAGCGCCCGGATCGAGCGCTTCCTCGCCCTCGGCGCCGAGGGCAACATCCGCATCGCCAACCCGACCACCGCCGCCCAGTACTTCCACCTGCTGCGCCGCCAGGCGCTGATCAAGAAGCCGCGGCCGCTGATCGTCTTCACCCCGAAGGGGCTGCTGCGCCTCGACCGCGCCACCGCCAGCCTCGAGGAGCTGACCGACGGCGAACTGCAGTTCATCCTCGACGACCCGACCGCGGCCGAGCGCAAGGACAAGGTCGAGCGCCTCGTCCTCTGCACCGGCAAGGTCTACTACGACATGGACGCCTCCGAGCGCCGCGGCGACGCCGAGAACGTGGCGATCGCCCGGGTCGAGATCCTCTACCCCTTCGCCAAGGAACAGCTGGAGCGACTGATCGCCTCCTACCCGAACCTGAAGGAGATCGCCTGGGTCCAGGAGGAGCCGCGCAACATGGGCGCCTGGAAGGTGATGAGCCGCCGGATGCCGAGCGTCCTGCCCGAGGGCGTCGCCCTCACCTACATCGGCCGCCAGGGTCGCGCCAGCCCGGGCGAGGGCTACTCAGGCGCCCACGCGCGCGAGCAGGAGCGGATCGTCCTCACCGCGCTCACCCCGAGCGCTTAGATGGCGCGGGCGCCGTTCGAAAAGCCCGTCCCGGGCGAGCTGTTCGTCTGGGTCAAGCGCGTTTCCTGGATCGAGCTGGCGATCTTCAGCGGGCTGATCGCTTTCTGGCTGCTGCCGGGCCTCGAAACCGAGACGATGCTGTTCGGCTGGGCCCACGGCTTGGGCTTTGTCGGACTCTGCGTACTGATCTGGATCGCTTGCATCCGCCGCGAGGCGCCCTACACCCTGCTCGCCGCCACCCTGACCCCGGTGGGGCCGGTCGGCAGCGTGATCGGCATCGAGCTGATCGAGCGTAAGGGCTGGGGAATCGAGAAACACGGTGTTTCAGGCAACCGGGTGACGCAAACCGCGTCTGAACGCTCCTAAAACGCTCGACTGCGCTTGACCGTGGGTGTTCGAGCCGCTATAGCTAAACCCTGACTGTTCCTCAGGGCAGTCCCGCCAGGGGGAACGGCCGCGTCGGCATCCCTCCCTGGCTACCGACGCGCTAGGTGCAGTGAGGGTCGCGCGGACCCCCCTGCCTCCCGCGGCCCCCGCTGCGCCTACCTTTTTTGCTGCTTCAGGGTCCGCAGCACGGTCTGGAGGATGCCGCCGTTGCGGAAGTAGCCGACCTCGTTCGGCGTGTCCAGGCGCACCGTGGCGGTGAACTGCTTCTCGGCGCCGTCGTCGGCGCGGGCGGTGACGGTCACCTCTTTGGCCTGGCCGTCTTCGAGATCGCCGACGTCGAAGGTCTCTGCACCGGTGAGGCCGAGCGAGGCGGCGTTCTCGCCCTCGGCGAACTGCAGCGGCAGCACCCCCATCCCGATCAGGTTGGAGCGGTGGATGCGCTCGTAGCTCTCGGCGATCACGGCGCGGACGCCGAGCAGCTTGGTCCCCTTGGCGGCCCAGTCCCGTGAGGAGCCCGATCCGTACTCCTTCCCGGCCAAGACGACGAGGGGAACGTTTTCGCCTGCGTATTGCATCGCGGCGTCGTAGATCGTCGTCTCCTCCCCGTCTGGGCCGTCGCCATTGAAAAAACGGGTGTAGCCGCCGGCTTTCTCGACCAGCTGGTTGCGGAGGCGGATGTTGGCGAAGGTGCCGCGGATCATCACCTCGTGGTTGCCGCGCCGGGCGCCGTAGGAGTTGAAGTCCTTGACCTCGACGCCCTGATCGAGCAGCCAGCGGCCGGCGGGGCTGTCGCGTTTGATCGCCCCAGCGGGCGAGATGTGGTCGGTGGTGATCGAGTCGCCGAGCAGGGCGAGAGCGCGAGCGCCGCTGATCGGCTCGACTCCGGGCGCCTGCGCGGGCATTTCTTCGAAGAAGCTGGGGCGGCGGACGTAGGTCGAGTCGGGCCAGGTGTAGCGGTCGCCGGCGGGGACCTCGACGGCGTTCCACATCTCGTCGCCGGCGAAGACCTCGGCGTAATTGCGCTCGAACATCTCCGAGGCGACGGAGTCGCCGACGACCTGCTTGATCTCCTCGGCGCTCGGCCAGATGTCACGCAGAAATACGGGCTCGCCATCTTGTCCCTTGCCGAGCGGCTCGGTGGCGAGGTCGATGTCCATCCGCCCGGCGAGGGCGTAGGCGACGACCAACGGCGGGGATGCGAGGTAGTTGGCCTTGACATGCTGGTTGATCCGGCCCTCGAAGTTGCGGTTGCCCGAGAGGACCGCGCAGACCGTCAGGTCCTCCGCTTCGACCGCCGCGGCGATCTCCTCCGGCAGCGGGCCGGAGTTGCCGATGCAGGTGGTGCAGCCGTAGCCGACGAGGTTGAACTGCAGCGCGTCGAGGTACCCGGTCAGCCCCGCCTTCTCGAGGTAGTCGGTGACCACGGTCGAGCCGGGCGCCAGCGAGGTCTTCACCCAGGGCTGGCGCTGCAGGCCCTTCTGGACGGCGTTGCGGGCGAGCAGGGCGGCGCCGATCATCACGCTCGGGTTGGAGGTGTTGGTGCAGCTGGTGATCGCGGCGATGACGACGTGGCCGTGGTCGAGCTCGACCTCGGTCCCGTCGGCGAGGGCGACGGCGGTCGCGTCGGAGCTGCGGATCGTGTCGAGGGCGACGCCGCTGACCGCCGGCCGCGGCTTGCTGCCGTTGTCGTCGTGGTCCTCGGCGGGCGGGTCGGAGGCCGGGAACGACTCCTCGATCGCCTCGTCGAGCCCGGCGCTCATCTGCTTGGCGGCCTCGGGGTCGAACTCCTGCATCACCTCGAGGAAGGCCTCCTTGGCCTCGGCCAGCGGCACCCGGTCCTGCGGCCGTTTCGGGCCGGCGATGCTCGGTTCGACATCGCCGAGGTCGAGCTCCAGGAGGTCGGAGAAGGTCGGGTCGGGGCTCTGCTCGTCCTGGCCCGGGTCGTGGAACATGCCCTGCTCGCGGGCGTAGGCGTCGACCAGTTCGATCGTCTCGGTCGGGCGGCCGGTGAGGTCGAGGTAGCGCAGGGTCTCGGCGTCGACCGGGAAGATCGCACAGGTCGAGCCGAACTCCGGCGACATGTTGCCGAGGGTGGCGCGGTCCGCGAGGCCGAGCGTGTGCATGCCAGGGCCAAAGAACTCGACGAACTTGGAAACGACGCCGCGCTCACGCAGCATCTCGGTCACGGTGAGGACGAGGTCGGTCGCGGTCGCCCCCTCAGGGAGCTCGCCGGAGAGCTTGAAGCCGACGACCTGCGGCAGCAGCATCGAGATCGGCTGACCGAGCATCGCCGCCTCGGCCTCGATCCCGCCGACGCCCCAGCCGAGGACGCCGAGCCCGTTGACCATCGTCGTGTGGGAGTCGGTCCCGACGAGGGTGTCGGGGTAGGCCTGCACGACGCCGTCGTTCTCGCGGCTGTAGACGACCTGGGCCAGGTACTCGAGGTTGACCTGGTGGCAGATGCCGGTCGCCGGCGGGACGACGCGGAAGTTGTCGAAGCTCTGCTGGCCCCACTTGAGGAACGAGTAGCGCTCGCGGTTGCGCTCGAAGTCGCGCTCGGCGTTGACAGCGAAGGCGCGCTCGTTGCCGAAGGCGTCGACCTGGACCGAGTGGTCGATCACCAGGTCGACGTCGACCAGCGGGTTGATCGCCGCTGGGTCGCCGCCGATCTCCTCCATCGCGTCGCGCATCGCCGCCAGGTCGACCACCGCGGGAACGCCGGTGAAATCCTGCATGAGGACGCGGGCGGGCTGGAAGGGGATCTCGACGCTGGGCGTGGCCGCCGCGTCCCAGGAGGCGATCGCCTCGACGTCGTCGGCGCTGACCGAGATCCCGTCCTCGAGCCGCAGCACGTTCTCTAGGAGGACCTTGATCGAGTAGGGAAGACGGGCGACGTCGAACTTCTCTTGCAGCGCGTCCAGCCGGTAGATCTCGAACTCGCGCCCGCCAACTTGGAGGGTGGACCGGGCGCCAAAGGAATCGCTGCTCACGACTCCATCCTAGGAAACTCTCAGCGCTTGTCGGTGGGATGCCCTTTGGCGATCGCTTCGGCGGCCTTCTGCCCGGTACTTCCGCTTTGGGCGCGCACGCTGATCGCGGGACTCACCAGGGCGAAGTGGGCGGCTGCTCGCTGCTGAAGAGGGGCGACGGTTATCTCGGCCTTGTTGGTTTCGATCGTCTTGACAGTCGCTGCGCCTACCGCCTCCGGAGTCGTGGTGCCCATCCCGGGCGGGGGCTTGCTGCCGGCGTCGGCGAACATGCCGGCTTCTCTGACGAAGCCTGGGGAGACGATCGAGACTCCTACCCCGCGGGGGGCTAGGTCGCCTCGTAGGCCTAGGGCGAAGCCGCGGAGGCCGAACTTGGTGGCGTTGTAGATCGAGCTGCGGGGGCTGGCGGCCTTGCCGCTGAGTGAGGAGACGAAGACTAGGTGGCCGCTGCCGGCCTCGGCCATCGACGGGTAGAGGGCGCGGGCCATCAGCATTGGCGCCTCGAGGTTGACGCGGAGGGCTCGCTTCACCTGCTCGGGGGTGAAGTCGTTGAGCCAGCCGGCGGCGGGGAGGCCGGCGTTGGCTATGAGGATCTCGGTGCCTGCGGCTTCGGCGGCGAGGCGCTCGGCAGCGTCGGGGTCGGCTAGGTCCGCCGGCAGGACCGTATGGCCGCGGCCGGGGAGTTCTGCGGCCAGTTCTTCCAGGGCCTCCTGCTTGCGAGCGCTGAGGGATATCTGGGCCCCGCGCTCCGCCAGAGCCAGCGCGATCGCCCTTCCCAGGCCGCCGGTTGCCCCCGTGAGGAGCGCTTTTCGGCCCGAAAGGTTCATCCCAAGGCGCAAGCTACCAGCGTTCGCGTCGAACAGATTGTCAGTGGGAGCGGCCTTTTCGACCAAATATTTGCGTTTCGTGAGCACGCCGCCGGGTAATGCGCTACATTCCCCGCGTTCGATAACCGGAACGCCGAATCCCAGGCGCGCTGAGCGCAACGGGAGCGGGGGAACCACGTTTTCGGGCCGAGTCCACCGATCAGGTGGAGGCGCAAGCTCCTTTCGCGCTAGGCCGACAGCTAACCCCGTAGGCCGACGAAGGAGAATCGGTTTGCGCCACAACTTGAGGTTGGCTGGGCTTGCGCTCGTGCTTGTCCTATCCGCCATCGCAGTATTCGGCCCAGGCAGCGCCTCCGCCCGTTGCAGCGGCGGCGGCCTCTCCCCGGCCGAAGTCGACGTCTGCACCCCGACGGCGAAAGCGCACCTGCTGTCGAACGGGATGCTGATCCCGCCGGCCAGCGCGCCGCCACGGGTCAAGGCCGTGATCGCCGCGGCCAACAAGATCCGCACCAAGCCCTACATCTGGGGCGGCGGCCACGCCCGCTGGGCCGACCGCGGCTACGACTGCTCCGGCTCCGTCTCCTTCGCCCTCCACGGCGGCCACTTCCTCGAAAGCCCCCTTCCGTCCGGCCCGATGGAGAGCTGGGGCGAAGAAGGGCCAGGCCGCTGGATCACCGTCTGGGCCAACGCCGGCCACGCCTACGCCGAAATCGCCGGCTACCGCTGGGACACCTCCGGCGACGAAGGCGGCGAAACCGGCCCCCGCTGGCACGCGGAACTCCGCGACAACGTCGGCTTCGTAGCCCGCCACCCGGCCGGCTACTAGAGAGAAGGGCCGCCGGAGCGGCCCTTCGCAGTACAACCCTGATCCTCCCCCTACGTCAGGAGATGGTCAGCTTCGTTCCATTTTCTGTTGTCGCAAGGGTGGCCGAGCCGGTCAGCATCCCGCTCGTGGGGCAAAGAAAGCCACCACTGACAAGTTTGACGCCGCTTCCCGCCTGAGTGTTCCTGATCGTCAGCCGGGTTTCCGTTCCGCCTGTGGTGAAGTCTCCCTTGAGCGTGCTTGTGCTTTCGTATTTGCATTCCCCGGCGGTTGTCGACCCGATCGTAAATTTGACTGGGCCAAAGGTGCCGCAACCGCCGCCCCCTACCTGACCTTCGTCTTCCGCCATCACCGGCGTCGATTTGATGCACAAGGGCGTATTCGTGACTGTGATGTAGACGTTGCCAAAAGAGCCTGTGCACTCCGGGAGATTATTATCGGCGCTAACAGCTCCGGTACCGGCATAGGTTGCCGTCGTGATTTCCCCTTCAACCGTGCTGCTGGAGTTTTTGAGCACTTTGCCGCTTGCTTTGGCAGTGCTGCAGCTAAGGATGCTGGACCCCGATGTCGACGTGAGAGTGGGATTAACAGTCGAACCTTCGATCGATGCGCCCGTCGGAACGAGCGACCCGCTATCTGTGAGCTGGGGATCATTCGCCGCCGAGGCACTCCCCGGCAAGGCGAAAGCAGTCAACGCAGCAAACACCAAAGTAGCGATAGTGAGCTTCCTATTCATGCGACACTTCCTTCCGTGTCATCCGGAAACCGGATGGTCTTGCTCCCGGGGGCGCGGTTGGACCTATGCCTCCGGGAGTTTTCTTTCGACCTTTTGGCCGCTAGTTAGTCAGGATCTATAGAGTCGCTACGAGAGCGTCAAGGGAGGTGGAACTTCCAAGAAGATCCTCCCAACGCCTCCTGCCCTCCTCGCTTCGACCCGATTACGAGCCTGGTTCAACTCGAAGTGCCAGCTCAGAGGCGCTTTTCGCGTACGGGGGCGTATCCGCCCTCGCCGCCGGTCCTCCGGGTGCCTTCCGGCACTCGACCTACACAGGAGTATGTTTTGACATCCTCGAGAGGCGTTCCCGAAGGAAGCTTCGCTTCTATCGCTTGAAAGGGCTATGCGCCGCTGCGGCTAAGCCACCCGGGCCACTTTGTCCTTGCTTTCCGCACCGCTCCGGATAACTTCCCAGGCATAGAGGGAGCAGCTGCAGACATTCGTTTGTCCAACCTCACCAAGAGGTACGGCGAGGTGGTGGCGGTCGCGGGGATCGACTTGGAGATCGCCCAGGGGGAGTTCTTCACGATGCTGGGGCCGTCGGGCTCTGGCAAGACGACGACGCTGCGGATGATCGCCGGCTTCGAGGACCCGACGAGCGGCACGATCGAGCTGGCCGGCGAGGACGTCGGTGGGGTGCCGCCGTACGACCGGGCGGTCAACACGGTCTTCCAGGACTACGCGCTCTTCCCCCACATGCGCGTCGGCGAGAACGTCGAGTACGGGATGAAGGTGGCGCGGACCGGCAAGGCCGAGCGCGTCAAGCGCCGCGAAGAAGCGCTGGAGATGGTGCGCCTGCCCGACTACGCCGGCCGCAAGCCGGCCGAGCTCTCGGGCGGGCAGCGGCAGCGGGTGGCGCTGGCGCGGGCGATCGTCAACCGTCCCAAGGTCTTGCTCCTCGACGAGCCGCTTGGCGCCCTCGACCTGAAGCTGCGCGAGGAGATGCAATCAGAGCTGAAGACGATCCAGGGCGAGGTCGGGATCACCTTCGTCTACGTCACCCACGACCAGGACGAGGCGCTGACGATGAGCGACCGGATCGCCGTCTTCAACAACGGGCGGATCGAGCAGGTGAGCGCGCCGCTGGAGCTCTACGAGCACCCGGCGAACGAGTTCGTCGCCGGCTTCGTCGGCGTCTCCAACCTGCTCGAGCGCGACGGCGAGCGGGTGACGATCCGCCCGGAGAAGATCGAGCTGCTCGGGCCCGGCGCGCAGGCCGACGGTCTGCGGACGGAGAGCGGTCGCATCGTCGACGTCTCCTACGCCGGCTCGGTCACCCGCTTCACGGTCGAGCTGGAGTCCGGGGAGAGGCTCCAGGTCGTCAGGCAGAACGTGGAGAGCGCGTCCTCGGGCGCGCCGTGGAGGCAGGGAACCGAGGTTTTGGTCGGGTGGCGACCCGAGCATGCGGCCGCCGTCGGAGGGAAGTCAACGAAACAGGAGGTAGCACCATGAGGAAGAGGGATGGCAGTCCCGCCCGCACGGCGTGGCTCGTCCTCGCCGCCCTTGTAGTCGGCATGCTCGCGATCGCCGGCTGTGGCGGCGGGAGCAGCGACACGACCGGCGGCGGGAGCAGCGAAGAGGCGCTGCAGAAGCTCGGCAAAGGGGAGGGACAGCTAAACCTGATCTCCTGGGCCGGCTACGTCGAACCCGAATGGACCAAGCCGTTCGAACAGAAGACCGGCTGCAAGGTCTCCGACAAGGAAGCCGGCACCTCCGACGAAATGGTCGAGCTGATGAAAACCGGCCAGTACGACGGCGTCTCGGCCTCGGGCAACGCGACCGCGCGGCTCGTCGCCGCCGGCCTCGTCGCCCCGGTCAACACCGATCTCGTCCCCAACTACAAGACGGTCTTCAGCGACCTCAAAAACCAGCCGTACAACACCTTTGAAGGTGTCAACTACGGCATCCCCCACGGCCGCGGGGCGAACCTGCTGATGTGGAACGGGAACGACGTCAAGCCGGCGCCGGACTCCTGGGACATCATGTTCGACCCGAAGATGGCCGCCAAGTACAAGGGCAAGATCAGCGTCTACGACGAATCGAGCTACATCGCCGACGCCGCCATGTACCTGAAGTTCCACGAACCGAAGCTGGGGATCGAAAACCCGTACGAGCTGAACGAAGAACAGTTCAACGCGGCAATCGAACTGCTGAAGGAACAGCAGCCGAACGTCGGCGAATACTGGTCTGAAGCGGCCAAGCAGATCTCCGCCTTCGCCGGCGGTGACGTTACGGTCGGGACCACCTGGCAGTACCAGTACTTCGCCCTCAAGGGCGAAGGCGTGCCGGTCAAGGCGAGCCCGGCGAGCCAGGGTTTCCTGCCGAAGGAGGGTGCGACCGGCTGGTCTGACACCTGGATGATCGCCAAGAACGCGAAGCACCCGAACTGCATGTACGAATGGATGAACTGGATCATCTCGCCGAAAGCCAACGCCCAGGTGGCGGAATACTTCGGCGAGGCGCCGGCCCAGGAACTCGCCTGCAAAGAAACCAAGAACCCGAACTTCTGCGCCGAATACCACGCCGAAGAACCGGACTTCTGGAAGCGGGTGTACTACTGGGAAACGCCGCTGGCCGACTGTGGCAACGGCGAAGAAAACTGCAAGGACTACAACGACTGGGTGAAAGCCTGGACGGAAATCAAGGGCTAGTAGTCCTGCTGGCTTGAACCATGTCGTCTGAGGCGGTTTTGGAGAGGAGGTCGGTGGGCCATCGGCTCGCCGGCCTCTTCCAGGGCCGTCGGCGCCTGCAGATAGGGGCGCTCCTCGCTGGCCCGGTGGGCTGGCTGGTGATCGGCTACCTGGGCTCGCTCGCCCTACTGCTGGTCGCCGCGTTCTGGTCGGTCGACCCGCTGAGCGGGCTGACGATCAAGAGCTTCACCCTCGAAAACTTCGAATCGCTGTGGAACGAACCCGTCTACCGGACGATCGTCTGGCGGACGATCCGCACGGCGCTGCTGGTGACGATTACCGACGCCGTGATCGCCTTCCCGATCGCCTTCTACATGGCGAAGCTGGCGAGCCGCCGCGGCAAGGCGCTGCTGGTGGTCGGGATCCTGCTGCCGCTGTGGTCGAGCTACCTGGTCAAGGTCTACGCCTGGCGGACGCTGCTCTCCACCGGCGGCGCGATCAACTGGGCGCTGGAACCGCTCGGCTTGCACGGCCCCGGCTACGGGACCACCGCGGTCTGGCTCGTCTTCAGCTACCTCTGGCTCCCTTACATGATCCTGCCGATCTACGCCGGGCTGGAGCGGATCCCGGACTCGCTGATCAGCGCCTCCGAGGACCTCGGCGCCTCCCCCTTCACCACCTTCCGCCGGGTGATCCTGCCGCTCAGCTTCCCGGCCGTGGTCGCCGGCTCGATCTTCACCTTCTCGCTGACGCTGGGCGACTACATCACCCCGCGCCTGGTCTCAAACGACCAGTTCATCGGCAACGTCATCTACTCCAACATCGCCAACAACCAACCGTTCGCGGCGGCCCTGGCGATGGTGCCGATCGTGGTGATGATCGCCTACCTGCTGGTGGCCCGGAAGCTGGGGGCGTTCGAGCATGTCTAGGTGGCGGCGATGAGGCTCTCGAAGCGCGCACGGGTGCTGCTCCGGATCGCGGTCGCGGTCGGCCTCGCCTTCATCTACATCCCGCTGATCGTGATCTTCATCTACGCCTTCAACTCGAGCAAGATCCTCGAGTGGCCGCCGCCGAGCTTCACCACCCACTGGTTCAGCCAGGCGTCCAAGAACGAAGCCGCGCGTGAAGCTTTCTTCACCTCGATCAAGGCGGGCATCGCGGCGACCACGATCGCGCTGGTCCTCGGCACCCTCGCCTCGCTGGCGGTGGCGCGGCAGCGCTTCTTCGGGCGCGAGACGATCTCCTTTCTGGTGATCCTGCCGATCGCCCTCCCCGGCATCGTCACCGGCGTCGCGATCAGCAACACCTTCACCCAGGTGCTGAACGTGCCGCTCAGCCTCTTCACCGTGATCGTCGGCCACGCCACCTTCTGCATTGTCGTCGTCTACAACAACGCCGTCGCCCGCCTGCGCCGCCTCTCCGGCTCCTACGAGGAGGCCTCGGCCGACCTCGGTGCCCACACCTGGCAGACCTTCCGCCACGTCACCTTCCCGGGGATGAAAAGCGCCCTCATCGCCGGCGCCCTCCTCGCCTTCGCCCTCTCCTTCGACGAGATCATCGTCACCAACTTCACGATCGGCGCCGGCGAACAGACCCTCCCCATCTGGATCTTCTCCAACCTCTTCCGCCCCCACGAACTCCCAATCGTCAACGCCGTAGCCGTGGTGATGGTCCTGATCTCGATCATCCCCGTCTACCTAGCCCACCGCCTAGGCGGCGAAGAGGCCGGCGCCCCGGGCAAAGGTGGGGGCGGCGGCGTCGAGACCGAGGCCACCGCCGTCCCATAGCCTCCTCGGGGCTTGAAGCCGAGTAGAAGAACCTGGCTGCCGGACGAGCTGATCCTGGCTCTCGACCTCTACGTCCGCGAGCGCTGGGACCCTGGTCCCGAGAAGCTGGACGAGCTGAGCGCCCAGCTGCGCGCGATCCCGATCGAAAGCGAGCGCGCCGAAGACCCCAAGTTCCGCAGCCGCGGCGCCGTCGCAGACGGGGCGCCTCGCGTGCGAGGCGTGCGACCTCGACTTTGGAGAGCGGTACGGCCCGCGAGGCGCCGGCTACATCGAGGTCCATCCCTGAAGCGGTGCGGCGTTCGCCCTGGTCGGGACACATACCCGTAGAAGGACGAACGCCGGTTGAGTTAGTGCCCGGAGACGTGGAAGCAGGCCACGTCGTACTGCGACTTCTCGCTGTAGTGCTGGCCTCCCGTCCCGCCTTCTTCGCTGTTGATTTCCGGCTCGTTGAAGGGTGAGCCGGGTGAGGAAGACGAGTGGCCCGGAACGCGACCGCCTTCCGCCTCGATTTCCTGGCACGACTGGCTCGGCGGTCCCTTGCCGGCGGGGTTACCGCCTCCGGCGAGGGCCGAGGGGACGTAGACACCGAGGACGAGAGCACTGATGATGGCTGCGAGCAGCAACCGTCGCATGACGTGCTCCTTTCGATGGTCCGGCTGTCAGCCGGTTACCGGTTCTACGTTCGCCGGGCAATCGAGGTTCAGCCGGTCAGGCTCAGGGCGACTCTCTCTTCCTCAGCAGTTCCCGGATCTTTCCGATCAGGAGCTGGTGGAGGTCCAGCTCCCAGTAGGAGACGAAGCGCTCGCTTAGCACGCGCATCTCGTTCTGATCCAAGCGACCGAGCGGCTGGGTCGCATCAACGGCCGTCTCGTTGAGGCGAATCGGGGCGCTGATCATCGCCGCCGACTCTTCCTCGAGGTCGGGGAAGCGCTCCGGTTTCAGGTGGAACAAGCCCGGCTGGCGCTGCTCCCTCACCTGCTGGGCCTCATCATCGTCCAGCGTCGACAGCCGAACCAGGCGCAGTCCGGACAGGTCTCCGGTCCGAGGATCGATGCGGTCGGAGAGGAGGAGGACGGGACGGGCCTTGGCCTCGACCACGAAGCGGAACTCGGCGTCGCCACCTTTCCGCAGGCCATCGATGATCGTCTTGGCCGATGGAACCTCGACCGGAGGCCTGTCTTTGACGAAGACGTGGAACGGCGCTTGCGGCGTATAGGGCACGACGGCCCAGTACACCTCGCCGGTCGCGAACGTCAAATCCCGAGCAGGCGCCGGACCGACGCCTCGTCTTCGATCAGCTCGCCCTCGCGGGACTCGGCGACCGCATGAGCTTTGGCGGCGGCCTCAGTCAGCTCGAACCCGGCCGGCCGGGCCGCTTCCTCCAGCATCTGTACACGACTCTGCAGCTCAGCGAAGTCATCGGGATGGAGGATCACGGCCTTGACGCTGCCGGCGCTGTAGCGCTCGACGAGATAGGCGTTGCCCACCTCTGGTTTGGGCACCCGCACGTCATTGCTCTTGATCGGAACGCTCTTCAACTCCATGCTCCCAAGGTAACACCGCTGCCGGACGGCTTCAAGAGAAGTCGTACGACTTTGTCTCGGCTACAGCGGGATGTTGCCGTGCTTGCGCTTCGGCTGGTCGACGCGCTTGCTTTGCAGCATCCGGAGGGCGCGGATCAGCTTGGGGCGCGTCTGGCGGGGCTCGATGACGTCATCGATGTAGCCGCGCTCCGCTGCCGAGTAGGGGTTGGCGAAGTGGGCTTTGTAGTCGTCGATCAGTTTCTGGCGGCGCTCGTCGGGGGTGGGCGAGTTGGCGATGTCTTTGCGGTAGATGATGTTGACGGCGCCCTCGGGGCCCATGACGGCAACCTCGGCGGTCGGCCAGGCGACGTTGTAGTCGGCCAGCATGTGCTTGGAGTTCATGACGTCGTAGGCGCCGCCGTAGGCCTTGCGGGTGACGACCGTGAGCTTCGGCACCGTTGCCTCGGTGAAGGCGTAGAGCAGCTTGGCGCCGTGGCGGATGATCCCGTTCCACTCCTGGTCGGTGCCCGGGAGGAAGCCCGGGACGTCGGTGAAGGTAAGGATCGGGATGTTGTAGCAATCGCAGGTGCGCACGAACCGGGCCGCCTTCTCGGAGGCCTCGATGTCGAGCACGCCGGCTAGGAACGCCGGCTGGTTGCCGACGATCCCGACCGGATAGCCGTCGAGCCGGGAGAAGCCGCAGACGATGTTTTTGGCGAAGTGCTCATGGACCTCGAAGAACTCTTCGTCGTCGACGACGCGGGCGATCACGTCGCGCATGTCGTAGGGCTTCTGCGGGTCGTTGGGGACGAGCGTGTCGAGCGCCTCGTCTTCGCGCTCGGGGTTGTCGCTCGGCGCGAACCGCGGCGGCGCCTCGAGGTTGTTCGAGGGCAGGAAGCTCATCAGGTAACGCACGTCCTCGAGGCAACTCTCCTCGTCCTCGGAGGCGAAGTGGGCGACACCCGACTTCGAGTTGTGGCTCATCGCCCCGCCGAGCTCCTCGAACTCGACTTCCTCGCCGGTTACGGTTTTGATCACTTCCGGGCCGGTGATGAACATGTGCGAGGTCTCTTTGACCATGAAGATGAAGTCGGTCATCGCCGGCGAGTAGACGGCGCCGCCCGCGCACGGCCCCATGATCAGGCTG
>Ga0157371_10001828_pt1 | contig 21446 bp, 12 predicted proteins | sample C45metaG_FD_113462 | JGI IMG/M metagenome (GOLD analysis project Ga0157371, IMG submission 113462) | Corn rhizosphere microbial communities from Kellogg Biological Station, Michigan, USA - C4-5 metaG | ecosystem: Host-associated > Plants > Roots > Rhizosphere > Soil | place: USA: Michigan...
CGCGCTTTATTGACCCCCTCCTTTGCAACAAATGAGAGGGTATACCGCTTCCATTCCTTGCTGTCTGGCTGGATCTTTCCTGTACCCAAAACAGCACCCTTTTCGCCGATCAAATCGACCCGAATAGCTGCAGAGCTGCCTTCATGCTGGCGCGCAAGGATGGAGAAGTTGTACTGTGCATCTTTCTTAATACCCATACCGCGGAATCCAACATTGGATAAGCCGTATTCACCCGTACTGGACTCCAGCTGTACATACCTGCGGTTTGCGGGATTGGTGTTCCCGCGGTTCAGGATCAGATAGCTGCCTTGTGCCTTGTCGCCTTTCTGCTCTTTCCAGCCCATCATGGGCACCTCGATCTCAAAGGAGCGGTTCAGGACCAGCTCTGCGTACAGGCCACCATCAGCCCCAAGATTAATGTCTTCAAAGAACAGGCCCCACATCGTTGGTGATACCTGTGCTTTGATCTGGTTGGCTTTAACAACAAAGGTTTTCTGATCCTGTGCCTGCACAACTGTCGATGCGAAAAGCATCGCTGCTGCAGTGGCGTATAATTTCAAATGTTTATTCATGATTATTTCAATTCAAGTTCCACTACGGACAAAGGAGGAAGATCTGCAGATAGCTGATTTCCGCTTTTCTTTGCGCCGTTAAATGCCTTCGCAACGATCTTGTTCGGATTGTCAAAAGAGTTGTAGTCGTTAAACTTCTCTGAAGTTACAATGCGTCCTGAAACTTTTGACCATTTTAATCCATTTAAGCTGGTGCTGATGTTGATCTTCTTTTTTGGATCTATGTTTACCAGGGTGATGTGTACCGTTCCGGTAGAGTCGATAGAAGCCGATGCATTTATAGCAGGCAAGCTTTTACCATTCAGGGTGTAGCTTGGGCTTTTGAACTGCAAAGGGATCAACTTGGCATCCATATGCACCTTGTATAGGTCAAAGACGTGATAGGTTGGCGTAAGCAGCATCTTCTCTTTTTCAGTCAGGATTACAGCTTGCAACACGTTGACGGTCTGAGCCAGGGTAGCCACTTTAACGCGGTCACTATGGTTGTTGAAGATGTTCAGGGTAGAGCCAGCGATCAGCGCATCACGCATACTGTTTTGCTGGTACAAGAATCCAGGATTTGTTCCAGGCTCCACGTCAGTCCATACGCCCCATTCGTCCACCACCAATGCCACCTCCTTTTTCGGATCATATTTGTCCATGATCGCTGAATTCAACTTCACCAGGCTGTCCATAGCCAACCCGTTCTTCATGGTATTAAAATATTGATCTTCTCCAAACACGGTTGCAGAACCCTTCTTGCCCCAATCGCCTGTTGGCAGGGTGTAATAGTGCAACGACAATCCCCACATGGAATGCAAAGGAATGTTTTTCATTAACACTTCTGTCCAGTTGGTATCGAATCCATTGGCTCCGCTGGCGATCCTTTTTAGTGGCGCACCCGGATAGTTTCTGGCATAGGTTGCATATCTTCTGTATTGGTCGGAGTAAAACTCAGGTGTCATATTTCCACCGCAGCCCCAGCTCTCGTTCCCTACGCCCCAGAAAGTTACCTTCCAAGGCTTATCGCGGCCATTTTGCTTTCTCAGGTTGGCTAGCGGACTAACGCCATCGAAGTTCAGGTACTCTACCCATTTAGCCATCTCTTCAACGGTACCACTTCCAACGTTTCCGGCGATGTATGGTTCTGCACCAAGTAATTCACAAAGTTCAAGGAATTCGTGGGTACCAAAGCTGTTATCTTCTACGACCCCGCCCCAGTTTGTATTGACCATTTTCGGACGGCTGTCACGCGGACCGATTCCGTCTCTCCAGTGGTATTCATCTGCGAAACAGCCACCCGGCCATCTGAGATTAGGAATTTTTATCTTTTTTAGCGCATCTACAATATCCAATCGGATGCGGTCCTTTTTTGGAACATTTAAAGCTGGATCTACCCAAAAACCATCATAGATACAACGGCCCAGGTGTTCAGAGAAATGTCCATAAATGTGTTTACTGATGACGGTCTTTGCATTCGCGGTATTGAGGTCGATTGACACTTGGTTTTGTGCCTTTAGATTGACGTTCATACCCAAATACAAAGCCAGAAAAGAAAGTGTAACTTTTTTCATAATAGCAATTTTAGGTTATTCCGGCAGCCTTTTCCATTGGTCTAGATTGCGACAGCCGTATACTTGGTTTTTTAAAGATAGGATAAATACAATAAATGTCAAATTAACGATTAAAGAATTTAAATGATATGCAAAAGCCCCCAGAAGGGGGCTTTGCTTTTTCTTATTGCTTACCTGATTGTTTATTCAGGTATCTAAACTATTTAAGCTGGATCTTTTCAGCAGGTGAATAAGCCAGCTCAGATACGCCGGCTGTTTTCACACCTACCCGGACGTAAACGGCGTCCGCATTGGCAAGGGATGCCGGAATGGCAACACTCAGGGTAAGCGGCTGAGCAACGCTCGGAATTTGTGCAGCACCTAATGAAGTCACCGCATCCTGGTTGAAATCATCCACCAAAGCGGTACGGAAAACATATAGACGTACAGCCTCCAAAGGATTGGTTGTCGTTATCGTTTCGATGGTTGCTGTCGCAGTAATGCTCGTACCGCTCTTCTGATAAGTTGCAGATTTCACGATCGAATACGGCGTAACCGGCATGTCGACAATCGTATTTCCACTTATTTTCACATCCAACGAATCGGTATTGTTCACCCATGGACCAACGCCGTTTTGACGGGTCATTTTGTAGTTGCCATCAAACAGAAGTGCCGAGAAGCTTCCATCTTGCGCTACATACACCGGGATCTTCGAGAAAAACGCATATCCATGCTGCCAAAGCTCAAGTTGAACACCATTTGATCTAACGCCAATCGGCTGTCCGTTATATACAACCCTACCCGTCATTTGCGATTTGGGTGGTTCATAATTATCCTTGGTGCAGCCTACACTTCCCACTGTAAGCACCATCAGAAGTAAATATATAAATAGGTTATTTTTCATAGTTTCTCTAGTTAAAAGGGTTTTGAACAATTTTTGGATTGTTATTGATCACGCCCTGATCAAATGACGAATAATAGTTGAAGATCTGAAAAAATCTTGGTGCACGGAATCTTGGAGCAACCAATTTCACAAATACATACTTACCATCTCTTGGATCTCCTGGGCGCACCACGCGGTACGGATACAAGGCATAAACAACAGAGTTTGGATTGCTGGCACTTCCGGTCCAAACCTTGTCTGCTTGTCTCCATCGTTTTAAATCCCAAACCCGGTGATCTTCAAAGGCTAACTCATTACGTCGCTCGTTGCGGATCTTTTCCATCGTCAATGTGGCAGTGGTTAAGCTGTTTGGACCAAAGCCCGCCCTTTCCCGCAGGGGATTGATGTAAGTAAGCGCAGAGTTCACCTGACCAAGTTCCATTGAAGCTTCAGCAGCGTTCAAGTAGATTTCACCCAGGCGAAACCAAACCCACCATACATCGCTCTGGATCCCGCGGGTTGATGCACCACCATTTGCATCAATGTATTTTCGCAGGTAAAAACCTGTGTTCGTCACTTCCTGAATCGACCGATGTGGACCTGAAGCTGCGATCAATAGCTTATTATCCGTATAGTTGATACCTAGATCGGCGCCTTCTACAGTCTGGTAGGCGTTTGAAGCTGCATCCCATCTCATCACCCCAGCCTGCATATCGACAGTAAGACCGCGGAATGGCGCACCTGGGTAAATCACAGTACCATATAAACGCGCATCTTTGTTCGCGAAGATATCGGAAGGTTTATCGTAATAGATGTAATCAGAGTTATCCGCCGTACGCAGTTTTAACGCACCAGGTGTTCCATCCAGATAATCATAGTTCTCAACCAGGTTCAGTGACGGTGTTACGTTAGATGAACTTAAGTTATCCTCACGCAATCCCCTGGCGATGTTATCATAGGTAAACAAGTGCTTTTTCGCCTTGCTGGTTAAGAAATCACGTACGAAAATAACCTCCGGGTTGTTTGCTTTCTTTACCACAGCCTCATAAAAGTTCTCTCCTAAGTTTGGATTACTTTTATACAGCGCGTAAGGACCTGCGAGTACCTCTTTAGAAGCATCCAAAGACTTCTGAAAGTATTCGTTTGCACGATTGGCTGGAATACCAACTTCTCCGCCCGCAGTTACTATGTTTGGCGTTAACAAGGCATTGTATTTCGCAATGGATCCAGCGTACAACATCGCGCGACTTTTCAATGCCATGCAGGTGTACGAGTTGGCACGACTCTGGCTTGTACCGTTCCCGATCTCTGTTTTGATCGCGTCCAGCTCAGAAGCGATGAAGTCATACACTTCAGCTTCTTTCGCACGCGGCGTTTGCAGATAGGTTGGATCTCCACCAAAATCGTAGATCATCTGGGTCGTGATTAACGGCACACCACCCATCCTTTTCACCATTTCAAAGTACATGTATGCACGAATAAACCTGAATTCAGCTTTCAACTGAACCTTTTGGGGATCCGACAGTGTTCCCGTTCCGAACTTGTCGACGTTCTCAATGGCCAGGTTCAGGTCTCGAATGAAACCATAGTCGTACATACGCCAGCGATCGCGGTTGTAGTTGACAATGTTGTTCCGGCCTTCCTCATTGGAAAATCCGGACCACATGGCATCATCATAGTCGGCCATATTCCGCCATTGGGAGCCAGCCTGATCCGTCAAACCCATATCTGTTGGGAGACGATTATAGTAATTGGCCAGCAAGCCTGTAATTAACTTTGGATCTTTCCACAACTGCTCATCGGTTACAATGCTTGTGGGTTGCCGCTCCAGGTACTCCTTTTTGCAGGCACTAAAACTCAGCAGGAAGGCCAAGCCTAATATTTTATATTTTGATGTGTTTTTCATGATTATACTCCTAAAGTGTCAAGTTGATTCCCAATGTGTATATTTTCTGTTGAGGATAAATCAGACCATTTCCAGCAGAAATCTCCGGGTCAATTTCATATTCTTTTACGTTGTCAAATGAGAACAAGTTGGTTCCGTTCACATACAATCTTAAAGCTGTGATATCCACTTTATTCAACAGCTTTTTAGGAAAGCTATAGCCAAGCTCAAGATTCTTCAAGCGGAAATAGTTGATGTTTGTCGTCCAGAAGTCGTTACGGTTGTTACCACTAAGCGGGCTGGTAAAAATCGACAGGTTGGTATTGTCTTTTCTTAATGCCGGATAAGTTCCCGGAATCCAGGCGCTGCTTGGGTCAAACACATCTGCACGATGCCAACGGTCGGTTAACATATATGCTGGAGAGTTTCCGTTGTTCTGAAATGGAAATTTCAACTCCCAATCTCTGAAATAAGTCTGCATGGTTGCGCCCATAAAGTCGAATGCCAAGGAGAAACCTTTCCAGCTGACACGTCCGTTCACGCCGTAGTTGAAGTAAGGCAAGGCGTTTTCGGCGTAACCAATCGGCTTGATATCCATTCCGTTGATGATACCATCCTGGTTTAAATCTTCATAGATCAAGTCACCAGGCAATAAGGTACGGTTACCTTGTCCATCGATATTTACAGCATAGTCGTTAATCTCTTGTTGAGACTGGAAGCGGCCAATGATGTGGTGACCCCAGTTAACACCCTGCCATCTTCCGGTACGGTCATTACGATATTGATCGTAAGAGTTTCCAAAGCGTGGCTTGTATCTGTAGTCGTCTTTAGTACGCCCTAAGGTCGCATTTCCACCAATGGAGTAAGAAAACTGTCCGGCCGTGTTGCTGTAGTTTATAAATCCATCCAAACCTTGAGTAATATCTGAGTTCAGGTTTTCATTTGGCAAGTTATAACCAACCTCGTTTGGCAGTACAACGTCATAACGGCCGGCAGGGAATCCCGAACGCTTACGTCTGAACACGTCAAACTGGCCACTGATGTGTTTGAAGATGGTGAAGTCAATACCTAAGTTGGCCATTTCATTCCTTAACCAGGAAATTGTGGTTGTTGGCAGGCCCCTTGGCGCTACACCATTGTAGAACGTACCGTCAAGAATTGCGTTTCCTGCATTGGTATTGTAGCCACCCAGGTAGTCAAAGGGAGATGGGGTAATGTAGTTCCCGTTGTCCTGCAAAGAGGTACCGGTTTGACCCCATGAAGCACGGATCTTTAATTCATTTACACTGGAAGAAAACACCTTTTTGAAGAAAGGCTCTTCAGAGATCCGCCAACCGGCTGATACGCCAGGGAAAAAACCAAAACGGCTGCCCGCACGGTATAAGAATGATCCATCATAACGGGCCACACCTTCAACCAGGTATTTCTTTTTGTAGTCGTAGTTCAATCGCGCTGCATAACCTTCAAAGGCTTCCTCATAGTGAGAATCACCTAAATAATCCAGATCGGCAAATAACTGTGTTTGAATAATGTTGTTTGGCGGCACAGAGTGCAAAGCCAGGTAATCATTGGTAGATTCTTTTCGCTCGAAAGCAACCAATGCGGCGATCGAGTGATCCTTGATCTGTTTCGAGTAATTTAATTGGAGTTGGGTGAACTTGGCAATAACATTACGTTTGTGCCGCTCACGCCATGGGTTCTGGTTTCCGTAAAGTGCACCGTTTGCTGCCCGGTCATTATACGTATCCGTTGCAGGATCATAGATATAAGCCGGATAGGTATACTCAAATCCTTCGAAGTTTTCGTTAATGAAATCGTAAGAATAGATACCGCTGGCTTTCAGTCCAAACCCAAAATCGTATTCTGCGTTAAACTTGGCGCCTGCAGCACGGGTAATATCATCCATATAACCGGTCACATCTTCGTTGTAAGTTGCCGGGTTCACATTCACGTTGTGCGTCTGGTTGATGTATAGCGGATTGTTGTTTGCGTATGGCGTTTCTGTAGGCCACATACTGCTCACACTCAACAGCGGGTTAAAGTAATCATCTAACCCCGGTACACCCGCGTTGTGACGTTTTTCAATCCGGCCACTTAATTGCGCACCAATGGTCAGACGCTTTAAGATGGTAGTCGACAAGTTTGCCTGCAAGTTGTTCCGGTCAAACCGGAAATCCTTCATGGTGGCTTCCTGGCTTACCCTGCCCATAGACAGGTAGTAGGTCGAACTTTCCGAACCACCGGAAACATTTGCATTGATGTTGTACTGAGGCACGTTATTACGAATGATATAATCATAGTAATCCACACCCTGGTAGCCTGGTTCGGTACCGGCCTCCCATTTTGCCAATTCAGCAGGACTATATAAATCTGCAGGATTGTGACCTAAGTTCTGCTCAGATTCCAGACGGCCACGGATGTACTGACCCGCGTTGCCCGGATGCGGAAAGCGTGTAAAATTCTGCAATCCATAGTAACTAGACAGGGCAAGCGTCGGTTTTGCACCTTTCTTACCACGTTTCGTTGTGACCAGGACAACACCATTACCTGCCGCTAAACCATAAATGGAAGCCGAGGCATCTTTCAGTACGGTGATACTTTCGATATCCTCAATTCCAAGTTGGTTAAAGGCATTCACCCCAGAGATTCCGGAGTTGAAACCAAAGCCATCCGTTCCGTTACTTGTACTGTAGGCAACCCCATCGATTACATATAAAGGGTTACCCAGGTTCCGGATCTGCAGGCTCGCTCCATTACCCGGACGGGCATCTGTTGTGCGGGCTGTTACGCCTGGAATCTTACCAACCAGCGCACTGGTTGCCGCAACCGCGGGAGAACGCACAATATCAGCAGCCTGTAAGTTACTGATCGCACCAGAGATCGTCGCCTTCTTTTGTGTACCATAGGCAACCACGATCACCTCATTCAAATCCTGAGCACCGGCAGCGGCCAGGTGCACATTAATTACCGTACGCGTACCAACGGTAAATTCCTGATTGTTGTAACCGAGATAGCGGAAGACCAGGGTGGCTTCCGGATTATTAACAGTGATCGTGTAATTACCATTCACGTCGGTCTGCGTACCGCCTCCTGTTGCACCTTTGACAGAGATCGTCACACCGCCGATCGGCAGGTTCTTTTCGTCTGTTACCTTTCCGCTCACCTTCGTTTGTGCAAATGCACCCGAGGACACCAGAGAGGCAATTAGGAACAAGAGGCAATTCACTTGAAGCTTCGGATTCCAGTGCCCACCTCTAAAGTAGGTGGATAGTACCTGAAATACCTTAAGTAGTTCTTTTTGCATAGGTTCTAAGTTTAAGTTTGATTTATATTGGATTTGGGTTAGTTATTCAAATCAAAAGAATTCTGGCGAGCGGTAAGACCGTATAAGGCAGGGGTCCATTTTTATGAATGATCAAAGAGTCCCCTGCAACACACCTGGTAACAAGGCGCTACTTAACACTTAGTACACGAAATGATCATGAAATTTCTTCGTTTTTTTGGGTATAAGAATCTATCCCCCAATAAGCCGTTCAGATTCATCGTTTGGGTACGTTTAGTAAATTTATATTTGGTTGTTGATTACTAATATAGATAAATTTTCACAGAAGTCGTTTAAGTGCAACTTTTTTGTTAAAAATAATATATTAACTTGTAAACATCTGATCTCCAAAGACTTTAATTAATAAAACAAAATATTTTGTTGCAAAAAATGGTTCAAAATGGTCGTTTGGTGTACAAACTACACGTTAAAAAAACGTCATAAAACGTCAGATGGACGTTAATTATTTGAGATTTCGTTGAATGAAAATAAGAAGAATTAAGCTGGCTTATAAAAAAGGACAACTTGACATTTTTCCACAACCTCACCTCGCGGGCTCAAATACACATAGGTACTTGATCGGCAACCCGGCCGGCCGACCTAAATCAGAAACCATGCTGAGAAATCCAACATAAAAAACCGATTTACAAACCTTCAAAACTCTTGACCGTCATCATTCGTTTATCAACGGACGAATCAATGAAGGCAGGCCTTAAAACCGGATCCTGAAAGAAAATCGTAATATTGACCATTCACAACCCAGGTTTGCCCAATGTATAAGAGAAGACCCTTAACGAAGCTCCCCACAACATCCTTTCTGCTCCTGTTCCCCGCTCTGGCTTTTGCCCAGATCAAGCCGGATAGCAGCAAAACATTAAACCCCGATACGGCCAAAACACTCAAAGAGGTTGTCATCCGCCCCTATTTCTCCAGCCAACCCCTCTTGCGTGCTACCGGAGCCATCGGATTGATCGACGCACAAACCATACAACAACAAAGCAGCATTTCCCTGCTGCCTGCGGTCAACACCAGTCCGGGAGTCCGGATGGAGGAACGTTCGCCGGGCAGCTATCGCCTCTCTATTCGCGGTAGCCTCCTGCGCTCCCCTTTCGGTATCCGGAACGTCAAGATCTACTTCGATGAATTTCCATTAACTGATGCAGGCGGAAACAGCTACCTGAATGCGCTGGATATTAATGCCATTGCAGAAATGCAGATCCTGAAAGGCCCGCAGAGCAGTATCTATGGCGCCAACTCGGGGGGTGTCGTCCTCCTAAACTCTTCCAATAACGTACAAGTTCCAAGCGCTTCAGTGAGATTGGAAGGGGCTGCATATGGAACCTTCCACGAGCAGGTTAGCTTAAATAACACCTGGAATAAGTACCAGCTTGGTATCACCCAAGGCTACCAGCGTAGTGATGGCTATCGCGATCACAGTGCCATGTCCCGGAAATACATACAGATTGCCCAAAAACTGAACTATGCCCCTACCGCGAATCTGAAAGCACTGTTCTTTTACTCGGATTTAAACTATCAAACGCCTGGTGGATTAACCGCTGCACAGCTGGCCTTAAATCCTCGTGCTTCCCGGCCCGCGGTAGGCGCCATCCGGAGTGCGGCCGACCAGCACGCCGGCATCCTCAGCAAAACGGTATTTGGCGGTATCTCCAATGAGTGGCAAATCTCTGAGCACTTTAAGCATGTTGCTTCGGTGTTCAGCAGCTATACGGATTTCAAAAACCCGTTTATCACCAACTACGAACACCGGAAAGAGTTTACGCTCGGCCTGCGTACCTATTTACAATATGAAAAGAAGGCTTCCAATCTGAACTACGCCGCCAACATCGGATTTGAGGGCTCCAGTACAGCGTCCGACGATGATAACTTTGACAATAACTTTGGTAAACCCGCTGCTGTTCAAGCATCTGACAAACTCCGGGCAGCCTCGAACTTTGCCTTTGCTCACATCAACATCGATCTGTACAACAAACTGCTCATTGAACTTTCGGCCAGCGCCAACCTCTATAAATACAACTACGAAAGCCTGGCTCCGGTACCCATAGCAAAACAGACCAACAGTTTTGACGTTCAGTTCATGCCCAGAGTAGCCTTATCTTATCTGCTGGATTCAAACTTCTCCTTACGTGCCTCTGTAAGCAAGGGCTACTCTCCGCCTACCCTGGCTGAAGTACGGGCATCCGACAACGTGATCAATGTAGACCTGCAGCCTGAATCCGGCTGGAACTACGAGGCCGGATTGCGCTACCAGAGCCCGAATAACCGGATCGTGTTAGACCTGACGGGCTTCTACTACCAGCTGAACAATGCCATCGTAAGAAGGCTGAACGAGAATGATACGGAGTTTTTCATTAATGCAGGTGGGACAAAGCAATTCGGCATCGAAAGCGCTGTTACGGCATCCATATTGCCCTACAGCGAAAGCAGGTTCGTCCGTGCCCTTCAACTCAGGACAGCCTATACCTACAGCCGTTTTAAATTCCGGGATTACCTGGACCGGAATGCCGACTACTCCGGCAATGACCTGACTGGCGTACCAAAGCACAATATAACCAGCAGCGTTGACCTGCAGTTCCCAAAAAGTTTCTACTTCTTTGCACAGCACAATTATACGGCAACAATTCCGCTCAACGACGCCAATACCGTCTACGCCCCACGCTACAACCTGGTGCAAGCTAAAGTAGGCTGGCGTGGCATACAACTGGCAAAAGGAGCTTTGGAAATTTATGCGGGTGTCGACAACCTCTTTAATGATGACTATAGCCTGGGCAATGACTTGAATGCAGCCGGTGGTCGTTACTTTAATCCGTCAGCAACACGTAACTTCTATGGTGGACTCAGCTACCGGTTTAACAAATAACTTAGCTTTGCGCGCTTAAGAAAAAGCACAACAACGATGTCCCTAAGCCAATCTAACGAAGTGGGTATGGAGAAGCCACTACAGGCAAAGAACGAACGTGTAGCCACATTGCTCGCCTTTGCGCTGCTTCCTTTATCCGGATTCGCAACCGATATTTACATTCCTTCCCTACCTACGATGGCGGCAAGTCTGCACGTCAGCAATATGCAGGTGCAACTCACACTCAGCCTTTTCCTGATCAGCTATGGCCTTTCGCAATTATTCATCGGAAGTGTGGTGGATAGTTTTGGCCGCTATAAGCTTGGCCTGGTCGCCCTGATCGTCTTTGGAATCAGCTGCGTGGTCGTGGCTACCTGTCATAACATCTACATCATCTATCTGATGCGGATCATTCATGGGTTTACCGTGGGTACCATCATCGTTGCCAAACGTGCCTACTTTGTGGATGTTTTCTCCGGAGCACAGCTGAAACACTACTTAAGCCTGTTTTCCATCATCTGGTCAACCGGCCCCATCATCGCTCCTTTCTTAGGGGGTTATCTGCAAACAGCCTTTGGCTGGGAATCTAACTTCTACTTTCTGGCTGCCCTTGCCTTTATCATGGTGATCCTGGAGCTTATGTATAGTGGAGAAACCATCAGGCATTATGCGGCCTTCAAGTTAAAGACCATCGCAGCAACTTACCTGCAGATGATCCGTACGGCAAGCTTTACCCTGGGCATTGTCATGCTAGGCCTTGCTTATTGCATGATCATGGTGTACAACATGACCGGCCCGTTTATTATTGAACATACGTTTGGTTTAACACCGGTAATCGCTGGTTACAGTTCATTGCTGTTAGGCTTCGCCTGGATGGTCGGTGGGTTTATCGGAAAGGCAACCATCAACAGTCCCTTTCTCAAGAAAATGACAACCAACCTTTTCATTCAGCTGGCTTTTGTGGTATGCATGCTGATCAGCATCCGGTTCATTGAAAACGTCTATGCGATGCTCTTCTTTGCCTTCATTATCCACATCACGGCAGGTTATATCTTCAACAACTATTTCACGTACTGTTTAGGGAAATTTCCGAAGAATGCAGGTATTGCGAGTGGATTAACCGGAGGGATAAACTATGTGATTGTCTCCTTTTTAAGCTATGGAATTATCTCCTTTTTACCGGCTAAAGATGAGCACAATCTGGCGCTGAGTTATTTCGCTATTACAATCTTGTCGGGATTGATCATGCTGTTGATTGTTCAATTAAATAAGAAGGATCCGGAGCCGGCGCATGATTAAGGCTTAACTGCCATTAAATAAATTTACAGAGCTTGTTTTCCATTTAATGTAACCCAGCTTTGCACATTTTTCGGAAACCATATACTCCACTTCCCGGGGTACATCGTTGACCACCCGCCATCTGACATTGTAGTTGTTGTTATAGCTGATGTAGACAACCAGATCGTCAAATAGCGGTTCAATATGCTCCAGGTCTTGCAAGTGTACATCCTGCAATTCTCTCGCAAAGCGGATCAGGCGCTCATTCATTACCTTAGATAAGGGAGCGGCAGATTTGATCTCGGGTTCAATTATTGGAACAACAGTAACAGTCATAGGCGAAACTCAATACTACAAATATTAGCAATATAAACGGCAATGTCAAATAAACGCTGCTTAACAAGCTTTGCAACTGCTTAAAACCAGCATCGTTGCCGTCAACGCTCGAATGCAATATAGTGGATTACGGATTGAACAGGCGGTCCGTTTAGGTTATTAAATTGTAAATTAAGCTCAGGAAAGTTGCCAATTCCACTCCAATAAGGCTACCATGCAGAAGTCAGGCTTACCAGCTGGCCTCCAGCACCTCTCCTCGCAAAAGGACCCCAGGCGTCAGCGTAAGTCCGAAAAAAAGCCAGTAGCTGTTCTAGCTACTGGCAATATCTTCTGTCTTATATTAAAATCTAGTGATTCACCCGCACGGTGGAATCCAGCGAAACATGAACGCGTTTCATGCAATACCAACCAAAGATCAGGATATATAAATAACAAATTCCTGGTACAATAAACGAGTTCTGGATACCGGCAGAATCTGCTAAAGTACCTTGCAACATCGGCAGAACTGCACCACCCAGGATGGCCATGATCAGTAAGGAAGAACCCTGACTTACATATTTGCCCAAGCCTGAAATAGCCAGTGTATAAATGTTCGAGAACATAATGGAATTAAACAAACCGATGCCTAATAAAGGATAGAGTGCCATAGGTCCTTTGCTGAGTACAGAGATCAGCAACAAGATAATGTTTACAAGCGCAAAAATCACCAACGTACGTGCCGGAGCAGACTTTCCAACAAGAAAGGCCACGATGTTCAAAACGATAAAGATCAGGAAGAAGCTCGTTTGCTCAAAGCTCAGATCTACAATACTGAAGATTAACAAATAAACAGCAATAGCGGCAAGGATCATGTAAATTAACTTCTTAGCTTTAGGCAGATCACTTAAAGAAATTGCGCCCAAAAAGCGGCCGATCATCGCGCCACCCCAATATAGTGACAGATAGTTCTTGCTTATTGCCTCCGGCAGATTCATGATGTCTTCCTGTGCCATAAAACTGATCAGCAAACTACCGATACCCACTTCAGCACCTACATAACAGAAGATCCCCAAAATCCCCATGTTCAGGTGTTTGTACTTTAAAGCACCTAAGCCTTTTTCAATCGTCTCATCAGTTGTAAATGAAGGCAATTTCACCCGACTGATGATGATGCCTAAAAAGATCAAGATCCCCGCAAAGATCAGGTAAGGGATACGGGTTGAGTCGGCTGTAATCTTTCCATTATCCAGGAATAAAGTAAAGATCAGGTGCCCACCAAGAACCGGCGCAATGGTTGTTCCAAATGAATTAAAGGCTTGCGTAAGATTTAAGCGACTGGATGCGCTTTCTTCAGGGCCCAATAAAGTAACATACGCATTAGCCGTGATCTGCAGGATCGTAAAACCAAGCCCCAAAACAAATAATGCCGTTAAAAAGATCCCGTAAATCGATAAACTAGCTGCCGGATAAAATAAACAACAGCCTACAGCAGACAATACAACCCCGGCGATGATCGCTTTCTTATAGCCGATCTTGTTCACCGGATCTCCTTTATAATAACTCACCATAAAGTAGATAAGGGAGCCAATAAAATAAGCGCCAAAAAATGCAAACTGTACCAGCATAGACTGCTTGAAGTTCAATTGAAACAGCTCTTTCAAATGTGGTATCAGGATATCATTCATACAGGTGATAAACCCCCACATAAAGAATAAAAAAATCATGGTAATGAGCGGAACGGTTGAGTTGCTCCTTTTAACGGTCGTACTGGATTCCATTTGTTATTGAATAAAGTTTAGTGCGGTTCTAATCGCAGGGCAAATAAAGGGTTTAGTATCGGAAAAACGACATATCTAACTAAAAAGTTTCAGCTGTCAATACATTTTCAACCCTCATTTTCGATTCTTTTAACCGCAACGCTGCAGCTCAAAGGTTTAGAAAACAATTTTCCCCGCTAAAGGTTAAGTTAAACAATCTACCGCAACCATGAAAACTATTATTGCTACGCTTGCGCTATCTGTTTTAGCGCTCACATCCTCCGGTCAGTCAACCGCCACCAAGCCCCAACTGGAACTGGTTTATGCCGACTCCACTTATCAATTAACCGGCGTGGCCATATCAGATAGTGGCCGCCTGTTCACCAACTACCCCCTGTGGTCCGATACTTATAAATACGCGCTGGTGGAGATAAAAGAGAAAAAGCCAATCCCCTTTCCAAATGAGAGCATGAACAGCTGGAAGGAAGGACAACCGGGTGCCGACAAATGGGTATGCGTACAGGCGGTGTACATTGACGACCAGGATCTGATGTGGGTCGTTGATCCGGCATCGCCGAAGATGAAAAAGGTTTATCAGCAAAGCCATAAACTGGTGCGCATAAACCTGAAGGATAACAAGGTTGAAAGAACGTATACGTTTAATGGCATTGCCGACGAGAATAGTTACATCAATGATGTACGGGTGGACACCAGGCTTCAATTTGCCTACATGACCAATTCAGGAACAGGCGGCATTGTTGTGGTGGACCTGAACTCGGGTAAGTCGAGACAAGTGCTTCAAAGTCATTCGTCTGTTCGTTCTGATCCAAATTTCAAGTTTATCATTGATGGTAAAGAATTGACGAAAGAAGGTGTGCCCGTGAAAATGCATTCAGACGGTATCGCCCTGAGTCCTGATGGTCTATGGTTATACTACAAGCCACTGACAGACGATAAGTTGTACCGGGTAAAGACTGCCGACCTGCGCGATGAATCGCTCAGTCAGCAAAAGCTTGCCGGCAAGGTTGAGGATCTTGGGAAATTTGTCACCACCGACGGCATGACTTTCGACAAGGCGGGAAATCTGTATCTGGGCGATTTACAACGCTCAGCCATCGTTAAGATCAGCCCGGATCTTAAGATGAGCACCCTGATCCAGGATAAACGTCTGATTTGGCCCGACAGCTATTCGGTATCGAAAGATGGCTACCTGTATGTTTCCTGTTCACAAATCCAGAAACAGCCTGAATATAATGAAGGCCAGAACAAACGTACCAGCCCCTATACCATATACCGGATCAAATTACCCAATTAACTACGTCTTAAACTTCAAGGAGGCTTCCCACTTGGTTACCAGATCATTTAACTCATAAAATGAGCAGATCAGAAAAGATGCCTTGTCTGACTGCTCAATTCCAGGGCGCACAATCTGAACGGTCTTCATACCCAGTTCATTTCCTGCCGTGATCTCTGAGTCCGGGTTATCTCCTACGATCCAGATCAGATCTGGAATAAGTCCATGTTCCTCTGCGATCTTTTCAAACAACTTCTTCTTGCCTACCCGGTTTTCGTCGTAAATATCATCTACATAAATACCATGAAAATCGCCTTCTTCAAAGAGCGCATCAAACTTTGCCTGCTGCAACTTCGGGATGCCTGATGTCACCAGGAAGCGCTTGCCAGGAATACGTTTCACCACCGGCCAGTCGTCAAACGGACTGCAGGAAAATTTATATTCACCATTCAGAAAGGCCTGTTTTGCTGCCTCTTGCATCGCATCGCTGAAGTTGTGCTCTTTGGCGATCACATCCATAGACACAGTGCGAATTTTCTTCAGCGCTTCCTCCAGTTCCGCATCCGGAACGGTACCTTGGTTTGCGGAACGGATGGCCTCATAAATGGGTAAAAAAGTTTCTTCCGGCACCGCTGATGCCGGAAGAATGGTTTGATCCAGGTCGTATATAATGGCAAAATCTTTCATATCGTTGTTTAAAGTATAACGTACAAGAAGAGCCGCTTGTTTAACCCGCTTAGTTTTTAACGGTTACGGTTGCCCCGGCACGGCCTTGCTGATTGAAAGCTGCAAACTTTAATGTGCCTTTAGCTGCGAGTGGCTGCGTATACTGCGGACTGCTGCTGCTAACCGCCGAACCATCGGTGGTGTACCGGATCGTTAGCCCCGGGATCTGAACATTGGCTGCCACATGGCCGTCCTTGACGCTTAAACCCGGCGCAGGAATCCGGTAGTGGAAACCGCCGGATAGATGATCCAGGCGCGGTAATTCACGCAAGCCAACTACATGAACAAAGTCCGACCAAGCCTCGTTGTACAGTTTTTCCGACTTCGAAGCATCTGGTTCTGTTGCCCATTCCGGATCCTTAGCCCAGGCACGTTCTGAAAGGCTCAAGAGTTTCGGAAGCAGCATATATTCTAGTCGCTCCGGCGTACGGATGGTTTCACTCCAGAGCGGTGCCTGGATCCCAATGATGTTCTTCTTTGCAGACTCATTCAGGCGCACCTTATCTTTAAAGATGCTTGGATCCACGGGTTCTCCCCGGCTGTCTTCCTTGCTGGTCTTATAATAGTCCATTGGCACAAAATAGAAAGGCTTCTCCATATCAACGTACCCACCCCAATACTGCCCAGGCTCCTCATAGCTTTTGGTAGCCGCTAAGTCGAAATACAGGTTACTCACGTTCGTTAATGTCACCTGATATCCTGCGTTTGCCAGCTTATACGCCAAATCCTCATTTCCCTCTGTATTGTTCCAGACATCAGCATGGAAGTTCTCGCTGGCAAAATTCGGATTCACCACCATAGATCTTTTACCGTTTTCCAGCTGTTTGTGCAACCCAATCTCTTCCCAGCCAGTCAGGTAGAGGTTCCGCTTTTTCAACAGCTCATGTACTTTACCGAAATAGTAGGTCCAAAGGTCGTCTGTATGTTCAACTCCAGCTACTTGTCCCACAATTTTGGCAGCTGCAGGCGATTTGGTCCATACACCTGCCGGCACTTCATCTCCACCAAAATGAATGGTTTCGAGCTCCGCGCCCGCATCCTTGTACATGGCGATCATTTCATCCACTACTTTCTCCAGGAAGTGATAAGTCGAAGGGACAGCCACGTCAATAACATTATCGTCCCACCCTTGAACGGAGCGGTATTTCGATTGATCCTGTAGATCCCGCAGCAGGTAGGCTTCTGCTTTTGCACGATCGCCAGCCTTCATGTATTTGTCGTATCGGGCGTCCATGGACTTGATTGCCGCCCGTGCATGACCGGGTGTCTCAATCTCGGGGATCACCTTGATGTGGCGCTGTTTGGCGTATTTCAAGATTTCCACATAGTCGGCTCGACTGTAGTAACCACTTCCCGCATTCACATTTACCTTCGGCCCTGAGCCATACGATGGCAGAAGGTTATTCCGATCATTAGTCGTGTGTCCCCTCTTCGATCCTATTTCTGTTAGTTCCGGCAGGCCGGGGATCTCCAGTCGCCAGCCCTCATCATCGTTCAGGTGGAAGTGTAAAAAATTTAGTTTGTACTGGGCCATCAGGTCCAGTACCTTCAGAACCTCCGACTTCGGCTGAAAGTTCCGCCCAACCTCCAGCATAAATGCCCGTAGGCCAAAGCGTGGTTTGTCGTAGATCTCCGCAGCTGCGAGCTGAATAGAGGCTTCCGGCTTAGCCAGTGTTCCCGGAGGCAACATGCTTTTCAGTGACTGTACCGCATAGAATGCACCGGCCGAACCGGAGGCGGAGATCCGGATTTCCTTTGGAGTGATTGTCATCCGGTAGGCTTCTTCAGAACTCATGGTGTCTTTAGCAATGACGATACGCGAACCGGTAGCGGAAGCTCCTTGTGCAGAGATCTGGGTGCCTGTTGCAGCCGACAGTGTCTTAGCCAGAATAGCAGCCTCTGCAGCAAACATCGGATCGGCATTAATAGTCAGGCCAGAGGAAATGGTGAAGCTACCCTCCCCTTTTTTATATTCCAACGGCGTTGGAAACACTGGAGACAATTGCGCAAGAGTCCTGCTTTTCACCAATGCATTTTCAACGTAGGCTTTTTCCGCAAAGCCGAGTTCCGCCTTCGTACGATCTACACTGGAGCTGATGCTTACTTTGTTGAATAAGATGCCCTGCGCCGGAGCTGTGTCCCAAACCAGGTAGAAGCCCTGCGGAAGATCGGAAATGTTATTTGGAAGATCAGAAACCAGGCGGTACGTCTGTACAGCTGCCGCACTCCCGCCTTTGGCCACCAGCTTGAACAGATCGCCATTCACATGCACAATGGCCGCTTTGCTTGCATCTTCATCGGCAACCTTCATTCCGCGGCCATTAAAAAAGACACTCCAGCCTTTCGGCTGAAGTGTCTTTTTGTCGGTTCGGCTGATCTGCAGAATGGAAAGTGCCTGATCGGTATTCTTATAGTCTGCCGATTGAACCTCATACTTTAAGTTCAGCGTCGGGGAAGTATTGTTCTTTTGGGCATGGACCGCAACAAAGCTGCTGACCAGTAGGCCCGTTATCATTAAACCTTTCATACTTGTCGATTTGGTTATTTCAATTGGTCATTATACACGCACATAGATCTTCCGCCTGTCCAGGATGTATCCCACAAGCCAGCAGACCAGCATAAAGCTTAATGCAAACAAAAAGGATCCGAAGGGTCCTGGTGCCACCACCTGGTAGAAGTTTTCATTGATCCAGCGGTTGAAATGCAATCCCGGGAAAAGAGTATCAATAATGGTAAGCAACACCTCAGAAACCAGGTAAATGAATAGCGGATTTTTGCCAAAAACAGTAAAGAACCTTGTCCACTTATCCACAGACAGCACCTCAATGATGTAAATCAGGGCACCGATCAACAACAGATCCAGACCGCAGGTCATGAATACAAAGGAGCTTGACCAAAGTTTTTTATTAATTGGGAACACAGTATTCCAGCATAAAGCAACCAATACCAGGATACATCCCCAGAAGAAGAGTTTGGCAATGGTCTCGTAACCCTTGCCCTTTTTCTGGATGAACATACCGGTTAGGTAGCCAATGACCACATTCACGATCGATGGCAGTGTACTCAGAATCCCCTCTGGGTCAAAAGCGACACCTTCGCCGTGGTACATATGGCTTTCACCTAGAATCGCTTTATCCAAGTACAAGCCTGCATTGCCCAGCATGCTCAACGGATCTGCCGGATCTCCAAAGATCAGCAGCAACGCCCAGTATCCGAGCAAGAACACGGCGCTGAGCACGATGACGGTCCGTGTGGATAGAAAGTAGACCATCAAGGATGCAATGCAATAGCATAGGGCGATGCGTTGCAGTACACCCAAAATCCGGGTGTCGCTAAACGGCGCCAGCGCAATATGCCCGGTCTCATCCCGGTAGAAGAAAGGAAACCAATAAAGCAAAAACCCAAGCAGGAAAATAATTGCCGTACGCTTAAAGATCTTAAGCAGTACATCAGATGTTTTCATGAGCTCGTATTTTTTTGACGTGAAGCTCATGGCATTACCCACGGCAAAAAGGAAGGATGGAAACACGAGGTCGGTCGGCGTAAACCCATGCCATCTGGCATGTTCCAGAATGGCATAGGGCACAGCACCATAACCGGCCGTGTTTACAATGATCATAAAGCATACAGTCATTCCCCGGAATACATCCAGGGAAAGAAAGCGTTGAGCAGGTTGGTTCATAGATGCTTGATTAATATCCAGGATTTTGTTTAAGCACGGGACCAGAGCCAGCCTGACTTAAGTCGATCTGGCGTTGTGGTATCGGGTAGTAATCATTCTTTCCTTTGGTGAACTTACCCCGGCTCACATCTTTGGTGATCTTACCCTGATAACTAAAATAAGCATTCAGCTCGGATTCTGCGGTACCCCAGCGAACCAAATCGAAGAACCTATGTCCTTCCATAGCCAACTCCAGCTTGCGTTCGTAGTAGATCACACCCAGTGCATAATCTTTACCCTTTGAACCAAAGTCTCCGGCCGGATACAAGCTAATCTTGTAGTTTGCAGCCGGAACTGTAGAAAATCCAGCCATCGGCTGTTCATCGTTTTTATATTTGTACACCCAGCCTTTCGGGTTCGCCGCCCGGGCGCGGATCTGGTTCACATAGTCTTCGGCTTTAGCCAGACTACCAACCTGGGCCTCACACTCCGCTGCCATCAACAGCACATCAGCAAAGCGGATTACCAGGTAGTTGATGGCTGATCCAGGAGCCCAGGAATTTAAGTCTGCATCCGTTGCAGCTGTCGCCTGCCAGTAGATGTTCTTTTTCGGTGCATACGGACCACCATAGGTCTGGTCACGGGTCCAGCTCTCGCCTTCAAAAATGCCCCAGTCTAAATACGGTATGCCCCGTCTTCCCGCTGTCCAATCCAATCGTGGATCCAGTGTTCCGGCATCCGGCGAAAAATTCTGACTGCTTTTCACACCCATATCATTCTTGATCGGAAAATTGTTGTAGTCGGTTAAGTATGGCAAGCCCGTAACCGGGTTTGTACGAAAGTGGTTAACCAGGTCAATCGATGGCTGAAAAAACCCGCAGCAGCCGAAAGGGCCACCATAAGGAAAGTTCAGCATATCGCCATTGTTGGCATTCGACGGTCCATTGGCATCCACATTGGCCGCCATCTGAATGGCAAAAACCACTTCGGGATTGTCTTCCAGGCTCGGCTTGTAGTTATCTGCAAATTCTGCATTTAAGCCGTATTTTTTGCCGCTGCTGGTCATTCCTTGTGGGATAACCACATCAAACAAGGCTTTCGCTTCTGTATACTTATGTTGATACAAATTGGCCTTGGCCAGGTAAGCACCGGCGGCCCATTTGTTGGCGCGGCCGATTTCAGACTGTGTTGCTGGTAGATTGTCGTACGCAAACTGCAGGTCTGCAACAATATTTGGCCAGATATCTACATTATTGGGCTGGTTGAAATCGGTTGTGTTCTCATCGATGTAGGGAACCATATTCCACATTTTCTTGAGCTCAAAATAGTAGTGCGCGCGAAGAAATCGTGCCTGCGCGGCTACA
>Ga0157371_10001829_pt1 | contig 21446 bp, 23 predicted proteins | sample C45metaG_FD_113462 | JGI IMG/M metagenome (GOLD analysis project Ga0157371, IMG submission 113462) | Corn rhizosphere microbial communities from Kellogg Biological Station, Michigan, USA - C4-5 metaG | ecosystem: Host-associated > Plants > Roots > Rhizosphere > Soil | place: USA: Michigan...
ATTTTTTTTAATTATTCGCCAGCAGGAACATGTAAAATAAGAAAACCAACACCATTCCAACAATTATATAAGCCCACATTTTTTCTGCTCTGAGGCGACCAACCAATGAAACAACAAATCCTGTTGACATGATTACAAGTCCCAGCCAAACTAAATTGATGTAGGGGAAATAATAAGCTTTTAGTGTAATGAAATCGGTGAGCTTATCGGTTTCTTTTGAGTTGATCTTAAATTTTTTATTTGCTGAAATTCCTGCAAAATTCAGGTAAAGGTTTTGTGCAAAAACTGTATCATCGATAAAATTAATTTCCTGGTTGTGAATGATAAGGGCCGGGTAAGCTTTATGACTCGTTCCGTCCTGTCCGTAAACGGTAATGTTGGCAACCAAAGCGGTATCTGTAGGAGAGAAATGAAATCTTTCGTTATCAGGATTTTTAAGAATATTGTTTAAAACGTAATATCCTTTTGAGTAAAATACTGAGTCGCCGATACTTAATTCATGAGGTTTAAAAGTAGCGGTATCTGTTTGAGTATTATGAACTGAAATAGTAGAAATGTAAGTGAAAATATCATGCGTTAAATAATGCTTCGTTCCGGGATTGGAAGTAAGATTATTGTCTTTCATTCTGTATGCATCCGGTGATAAAACAAAGTCTTCCTGAACTTTTCCCGTGGTGCTGTCAATTTTTTGAAAATGAAGATTATAAAATGTTCTGTCTTTTTCATTTGAGGCAGAATCATTCATATACGTTACAGTGTATTTCCCCATCTGGGTAGGAACTTCTTTGAGAAGGGTAAGGTTTTCCATCGGGTTTTCAGTCCCTCTTCCTGTTGGATCTTTATCAAACGGAATAAATAAACCCGTTTTACTGTTATCACTGATCACTTTTCTATTCCCTGAGGCGATCAACATTCCTGAGATCATTAAAGCAAAACCAAGATGAGCAATAGCGGCCCCACCTGCTTTTAAATTCCATTTTAAAACAGATTTCAGATAATATCCATTAGCTAAAACGGAGAAAACAGAAGCGAATAAAGCAAGATGGATCGCCAGTAAAAATCCCGGTCCTTTTTTCGTATAATCAATTGGATAAAATATGGCAAGCAAAATTGTTCCGGCAACCGCAATTCCTAACGGCCAACCGATTTTTTGCATCAGGTATTTCTTCGGAGTGTTTCTATATTTTAAGAATTGAGAAACTCCGGTTAATAAACCAACGATCACTGCAACCAGCACCAGCACTTTGTTGTAAGCAAATTCGCGATCGGCAGGATCAGCTAAATTGGTTCCAAAAATCTTATTATAAACCGGCAAAGAAGTGATGGAAATGATAAACAATGCTGAAAGGAAAAGGATCAATGCTCCGATGAACATCCAGAATTCTCTTGAGGACATATCCTCCTCTTTTTGAATGGTTGGAATGCTTTTATAATTTTTGAAGAGCAAATAAAATACGGGAATCGAAATGGCTAAAACATAAATTCCGATCAGAATGTTCATTGCTGTTCCCGCTTCTGTAAATGAGTGTACAGAAGTATCTCCGAGAATTCCTGTTCTTGTTAAAAAAGTGGAATAGAGAATGAATAAATAAGTGAGAATGATAAAAAAGTAAGAAGCACGCAAAGCATTTTTTGTTGAATTAAAAATGGCCATGCAATGTAAACCGGCGACAAGAATTAACCACGGGACAAATGCTGCATTTTCAACAGGGTCCCAAGCCCAGTATCCGCCAAATGAAAGAGATTCATAAGCCCATTTTCCGCCCATCATAATTCCGGTTCCCAAAACACAGGCACTGAATAACGTCCAGGGCAGGGCTGCTTTTACCCATCCGCCCCAATCTTTTGAAATCAAAGACGAATAAGCAAATGCAATTGGAACTATGGTACTTGCAAAACCTAAAAACAAGATCGGCGGATGAATTACCATCCAATAATTCCTTAATAAAGGGTTTAATCCAATTCCGTCTTTTATATACGTAAGATAATCCGGTTGCGAAAAGATCGGTCCCATTAATTCATTTCTGGTAAGAACAAAAGGACTGCTACCAATTTTTACATTAAACAGGTACAATCCCAGAATCATTAAAACCAAAAAGAACTGAGCTGTATTTACGATGCTCATGATTGGAGCTTCTCTTTTTTTCGAAGTAAAAATCAAGACGGTTCCCAGACCGCAATGCCATAAAGCCCACAATAAAAAGCTCCCTTCCTGTCCTTCCCAAATGCACGCCAGTAAATACCTGGACTCTAATTCTTTGGAAGCATGCTTGTAAGCATAGAGGTATTCAAAATAATGCTGGGAGCAAATATAAAAGATGCAGGCAAAGACCGCCAACAATGAAAAAACTTCTATAAAAAAAGCTCCGCGGCCGAAACGAATCCATGATTGTTTTTCATTTTCAAGCTGGGTTTTTGAAGCCGTAAAATAAGCGATAGCGGAAACGATAGATGCAACAAACGCAAGTAGTACAAAAAAATGTCCTACCTGTCCGGGTAGCAAATGTTCATTCTCAAAAGTCATGATGCAGTCTTAATATTTCGAAACCGTTTTTTCTAATTGTTGTTTATCGTCCTTGTATTTGGAGGGGCATTTCAGCAAAATGTCATTGCACTCAAAAACATTTCCTTCCATTTTTCCTTTCAGAACCACACGTTCACTTTGTTCCAGTTCGGCAGGTTTTGTATTCCTGTAAATCACCTGAGTACTGTTGCCGAGGCTGTCCACAGCATAAAAGGAAAGATAATTAGGATCTTTTAAAGCATCATATTGGATCGGTTTGGATTTATCAAGTTTTGCAATCAGGTGTACATATTCTCCTTGTTTTTGTTTTGCAGAACCGATAGTATCATAAGTGGAAAAATCTACAGAATACATTAATAGTGCGCCGATTGCAGCCGCAATAACAACTAAAATAATTATGCTGGAAGTTTTCATTGATTGTTATTTGAGAAGTGCAAATTTAGTGAAAAATGGGATGCTAAATCCTGAATTTTTCATGAGATTCGTCATATAATGGAAGGGGATCTAATAGTAACTTTTTTTAATTTTTAACCGATTTATACACGTGCTTTCCAAATTATTTCCGGTGCATTATTTTTCATCCCGGTATATCGGGCAAGCATAAATAAATAATCGCTAAGACGGTTGAGATATTTTATAATTAATGGATTTACATTTCCTTCATTTTCCTGCAGGTTTACAGAACATCTTTCTGCGCGCCGGCAAACGCAACGGGCAACATGCATAAAAGAAACAGACGGAAGTCCGCCGGGTAAAATAAAATTTTTCATCCTGGGTAATTCTGCATCCATTTGATCCATTTCTTTTTCCAGCAATTCTATATCGCTTTCATGAAGATCGGGGATAGCCATGTTGATTTTTTTATTCGGATCACAGGCAAGCTCTGAACCAATAGTGAAAAGGCGATCCTGAATTTCTTTTAAGATATTTTTTGCATGTTGATCATTACAAAAATCTGAAACCAGCCCGATGCTTGAATTTAATTCATCTATAGTTCCATAAGCATCAATTCTTGGGTCACTTTTTAAAACTTTTGTTCCTCCTATAAGGCTTGTCTTTCCCGTATCGCCTGTTTTTGTATAAATTTTCATTGCCATAGTTATATCAGTTTACTTTCATTAAATTTGATATAAAAGTACAATGGAATTTTTTGCCAGATTTATTAAACGGTGACGGCTTTCTTTTCATTCAAATGGTCGCTTTCAATAATACCATCTCTTAAACGAATAATCCGGTGTGCATATTCAGCAATATCTTCTTCATGCGTTACTAATATTACAGTGTTTCCATCTGCCTGAATCTTGTCAAAAATGTGCATGATCTCAACAGATGTTTTTGAATCGAGATTTCCTGTAGGTTCATCGGCGAGTATGATGGAAGGATTATTGACCAGGGCCCTTGCAATTGCCACACGTTGATTTTGTCCGCCTGATAATTCATTTGGTTTGTGATGGCTTCTATCTGCCAGGCCAACCTTATCAAGCATCTCAAGCGCCTGTTCAGTGCGCACTTTTTTTGCCGTCCCATTGTAAATTAATGGAAGCGCTACATTTTCTGCAGCAGTCAAACGGGGCAATAAATTAAATTGTTGAAACACAAAACCGATCTCTTTGTTGCGGACATCGGCGAGATCATCATCGGGCATCTTACTTACATCCTCGCCATTTAAAATGTATCTTCCGGCAGTAGGGGAGTCGAGGCATCCAAGAATGTTCATTAAAGTAGATTTTCCGCTTCCGCTTGGTCCCATTAACGCTACATATTCATTCTTAAAAATTCCCAGACTGATGCCTTTCAAAACTTTTAATTCCTGTTTGCCGAGGTAATAACTTTTCTGGATGTTTTCTAATTCAATTATTGAAGCCATAATTAGTTCTTAGTTTGTAGTTATTTTTCACACTTTCGAATTTTTAAATTATTTTTTTATCACCTTCGGTACTTTGAAAAATGCATCGTCATGAAGAGGTGCATTTTTGAAAACATCTTTTCTGCTTATTTCTCCTGTTACCTCATCTTTTCGAAAAATATTAACATTGTCACTCATATGGAGTAATGGTTCCACACCTGTTGTATCAAGTTCATTTAATTTATCAATAAAGCCGATCATTTTTTCAAGATCATTTTTTATTTCTGCTTTTTCTTCTTCCCCAAATTCAAGTCTTGATAAATTGGCAAGTTTCTCAATTAATATATCATTTACGTTCATTGGGCAAATATAACTGCTTTATCCTTTTACCATTTGTCACTGACAAGCGCATTATTCCGTTTATCACTTTTTTATAAAACCTGGAAGGTTTGTGTCCCGGATCTAAATTAAAACGACGTTTAAAAACCTTTCAGCTTTGTAAGTAAAACTAAAATCTGATTATCTTCGCCGACTTATGAAAAAGGAGAAAGAAATAGTAATGAGCGGCATAAGGCCAACAGGCTTTTTACACCTTGGAAATTATTTCGGTGCGATCAGAAATTATGTGAAAATGCAGGACGATTTCGAATGTTATTTCATGGTGGCTGATTTACATTCATTAACAACGCATCCAGACACAAAAGGCTTGAAAGATAATGTTCACCGGGTTTTGGCGGAAAATATCGCCTGCGGACTTGATCCGGAAAAAGTGGCTTTGTATTGCCAAAGTCATTTATATCAAACTGCAGAATTGTATCTTTATCTGAACATGCTTGCCTATAAAGGCGAGCTCGAAAAAACTGCCACATTTAAAGATAAAGTTCGCCAGCATCCTGATAATGTCAACGCCGGTTTACTAACCTATCCTGTTTTGATGGCTGCAGATATTTTAATTCATCGCGCTAAATATGTTCCCGTTGGAAAAGACCAGGAACAACATCTGGAGATTGCAAGAAATTATGTGAACCGGTTTAATCATCGTTACGGAGAAGTTTTTCCGGAGCCTTACGCATTTAATTTTAATGATGATTTGATAAAAGTTCCGTCTCTGGACGGAACAGGGAAGATGAGTAAAAGTGAAAATGGAATGGCAACAATTTTCCTTTCTGATGAAGATGAAGCGATCCGCAAAAAAATCATGAAGGCCAGGACTGATGCCGGCCCTGCAGAAAAAAATTCCGTAAAACCTGATTATATTGAGAACCTGTTTTTGCTGATGAAATTAGTTAGCAGCAAAGAGACAATAGACTTCTTCGAAGAAAAATTCAAGAACTGTTCCATTCGTTACGGAGATATGAAAAAACAACTTGCAGAAGATATGGCTCAATTTATTTCACCGATTCGGGAAAAAATAAATACCATATTAAAAGATGAAGGCTATCTCAATAAAGTAATGAAACAGGGTGCTGAAAAATCAGTGGCCAATGCAGAAATTACAATGCAGAAAGTCAGAGACGCAATGGGATTGAATTATTTTAATCAGTTGGTTTAGGAGGATTAGTACAAGGATTTTATTTCTCAGTCATCAAAAAAGTAATTCAAAGATTTATTCTATTGATTTTTATATTTACTTTTAAAAACTGCATTGTAAAAGTTTCAAAATAAAATCAGAAAAAAAATCATAAATGGCAAAATCAAAAAAACCAAAACACATTGCGGTTGCTGGAAATATTGGCGCGGGAAAAACTACTTTGACAGAATTGTTGAGCAAGCATTACAAATGGATCCCGCAGTTTGAAGATGTAGACCACAATCCTTACCTCAATGATTTTTATGATGAAATGCCACGCTGGAGTTTTAATCTTCAAATATTCTTTTTAAATAGCAGATTGAATCAATTATTGGAAATTCAACGCGGAACGGAAACGGTAATCCAGGACAGGACGATTTATGAAGATGCGAATATTTTTGCGCCCAATCTTCATGATATGGGCTTGATGACGAAAAGAGATTTTACCAATTATTATTCTTTTTTTGAAACATTAAAAACAATGGTTCAGCCACCAGATCTTTTAATTTATCTGAATGCTTCTGTTCCAACGTTGGTTGCACAAATTCAAAAGCGTGGTCGGGAATATGAAGAAAATATCCGGCTCGATTATCTGAAAAAACTTAATGAATATTATAATAAATGGATCGAAAATTATAAGGAAGGTCCTTTATTGATCGTAGATGCAGACAAAAATAAATTTGCAGAAAATGAAGAAGATCTCGGTATCATCATCAATCAAATTGATGCACAATTGTATGGATTATTTTAGGTTCTGAAGGAAAATCGCGCTTAACAAATAACAACAGGCGCTCCCCTCAAAGTTTCTTCATTGGCCTGGTCACTGAATTTTTTGAAATTTTCAATAAACTTTTTTGCAAGTTCATTTGCCCTGAGGTCGTACTCATCTTTATTTTTCCAGGTGTTACGCGGATTCAATATTTCTGATGGAACACCCGGGCAATTTTTGGGCATCAGCATTCCAAAAACAGGATGGGTTTCATATTCAACGTCTTCGAGTTTTCCTTCAAGGGCAGCGGTAATAATTGCTCTGGTAAAAGATAATTTCATCCGTTTTCCTACTCCGAACGGGCCGCCACTCCATCCGGTGTTTACCATCCAGACATTCACCTGATGTTCTTTCATTTTTTTACCGAGCATTTCTGCATATTTTGCCGGGTGTAATGGGATGAATGGTGAAGCGAAACATGCACTGAATACTGGTTTCGGCTCATTTATTCCATCTTCTGTTCCTGCGATTTTTGCCGTGTAACCACTGATAAACTGGTACATTGCCTGACCTGGTGTAAGTCTTGAAATTGGAGGTAAAATTCCATATGCATCAGCGGTAAGAAGAAAAATATTTTTTGGAATATCACCAATTGATGGATGCAGGGCATTACTGATAAAACTAAGCGGATAACTCACTCTGGTATTTTCGGTGATCTTACTGCTGGAAAAATCTATTTTGTTTGTCCCTGGGAAAAAAGTTACATTTTCCACCAATGCTCCGGCACGAATAGCATGGTAAATTTCAGGTTCGTTTTCTTCACTCAGGTCAATTGTTTTTGCATAACATCCACCTTCAAAATTAAACACTGAGTTGTTTGTCCAGCCATGCTCATCATCACCAATTAATTTTCTTCCGGGATCTGTGCTGAGAGTGGTTTTACCCGTTCCGCTTAAGCCAAAAAATATTGCAGTATCATGCTCTTTTCCAACGTTTGCAGAGCAATGCATGCTTAATACATTTCTGTCATGGGGCAACACAAAATTTAATATTGAAAAAATACCTTTTTTGATTTCACCTGTGTAGGCGGATCCTGCAATCAGAATTACTTTTTTTGTAAAATGAATGATGGTAAAATTTTCTTGTCTTGTGCCATCAACTTTTGGATCTGCATAAAATGTTGGTGCATGAATAATGTACCAGTCAGGGTTAAAATTGTCGAGTTCCTTTTTTGTTGGCCGCAAAAACATATTGTATGCAAATAAATTGCTTGATGGATCTTCATTGATATTTCTGATATTCAGTTTATATTCCTCATCGGCACATGCATAGGAATCTCTTATCCATATTTCTTTTTTTCCTAAATGATCCACCATTTTTCTATAAAGAGAATCGAAATATTTTGCTTCAATTGGCTGGTTAATTTCATTCCAATCAACAATGTTTTCGGTAATCTTGTCTTTTACAATAAAACGATCTTTTGGGCAGCGGCCACAAAATTTTCCTGTGTTTATTACCAGTGCCCCTGTATCACTTAGAACGCCTTCATTTCTTTGAAGACACTGATCAATTAATTCCTGCGGGGAAAGCTGATAATAAGTGTTCTCGGCCGAAGGCAAACCTAAAGAAAATAACATATTACGTGGCACTGCAAACATTGTAGGTACTGACATGAAACCTTTTTTGATTTATCCGGCAAAGTTAATTATTCAAAATTTCCGTGCTTTCCATAAAGGCGGATTTTGCCTTGCTTATATCTTACAGTTATTCTTTAGCATCATTCAATCTTTAATAAAATTCAACAATAGTTAAATGAAATGACACTGGTTTTTGGAAATCATTAAAAACAATAAAAACTTCTTTTTTTTATTGTGTAGCGTTTACACAAATGTTAAGTTTCAAAAAAATAAAATATTTTATTCGTGTATATTGCGAAAGCAAATAATTATAAAAGCAAAACATAACTCTCTTGAAAATTGCTGAACGTTTTTCTACATTGATTCTGAAGAATATTTTTTAAAATAAAAAATAAAAACATGAAATATTTACCATTAAATCCGGAAATTTTTATTCAAAACAGAAAAAGATTTGTTGCTAAAATGGATAAAAATTCTATAGCCATTTTCAACAGCAATGATGAGCTTCCTTATAATGGTGATGCGTTACATCCTTTTGCACAAAATTCGGATCTGTTCTGGCTTTCCGGCATTGAGCAGGAAGAAACGATGGTGATTTTATATCCTGATAATCCTGATTTAAAATACAGGGAAGTATTGGTTTTGGTCCGTCCAAATGAATTGAAAGAAAAATGGAATGGTCATCAGTTTAGAAAAAAGGAAGCGCAGGAAATTTCAGGAATGAAAACAATTGTGTGGTTGGACGAGTTGGAAGGTTTATTGCAACAATGGATTCATCTATCTGATACGATTTATTTGAACACAAATGAAAATGATCGCAAAGCCAATGAAGTTCCTGTTCGCGATTACCGTTATGCAGCCTACATGCGTCAGCGTTATCCTTTGCATAATTATAAACGCAGCGCAAGAATTTTAAAAGAATTGCGTGCGATCAAGACGCCGCTGGAAATTGAAGTGGTTCAAAAAGCAATTGATATTACTGATAATACTTTCAGACGTTTATTAAAATTTATAAAACCAGGCGTAATGGAGTATGAAATTGAAGCCGAAATATGGCATTCATTTTTATCCCAGCGTGCTTCAGGAACGGCTTATGGTAGTATTATTGCAAGTGGCGATCGCGCAAGAACGTTGCATTATGTAAACAATAACCAGGAATGTAAAGAGGGTGAACTGATATTGATGGATTTTGGAGCCCGTTATGGAAATTATGCTGCTGATTTAACAAGAACAGTTCCTGTAAGTGGTAAATTTTCAAAGAGACAGAAAGCGGTTTATAATGCCTGTCTTGATTTGCATTATTATTGTGCTTCAATTTTAAAACCGGGGATTAGCATCAATGAGTATACAGAAAAAGTGGGTGATAGAGCAACTGAACTTTTTCAAAAAATTGGGTTGTTGAAAAAATCCGATATTAAAAATGAAGATCCTGATAATCGCGCATACAGAAAATATTTGTATCATGGAATTTCTCACCATCTTGGCATAGATGTGCATGATCTGGGAACAAAAAATGAACCGGTAAAGGCAGGAATGCTTTTCACAATTGAACCGGGAATTTATATTGAAGAAGAACAAATGGGAATCAGGATTGAAGACAACTACTGGATAACAAAAAATGGGAATAAAGATTTGATGAGCAATATTCCAAAAACAGTTGAAGAGATTGAATCGTTGATGAAAAGCCGTTAATTATTCTTATGAAAAAACAAATCCCGAACCTCTTCACTCTTCTAAATTTATTCTTTGGCTGCGTCGCTGTTGTATTTGCTTTGCAAACAAACAGTGTCATTTTTTATTTGAATGATCAATATACGAGCAGTTTTAATATTCCTGAAAAGATAAGCTGGGCGGCCGTTTGTATCATTATTGCTGCTGTCATAGATTTCCTTGATGGCTTTGTTGCCCGGTTATTAAAAGCAACAAGTGAGATGGGAAAACAACTGGATTCATTAAGTGATTTGGTAAGCTTTGGTGTGGCTCCTGCAGTAATTCTTTACCAATTATTGAGATTTAGTTTTGCAAGAGAAGAGAATGGACTCGACATTTCTATTTGGCTTTTAGTTCCCGCATTTATTCTTGCCTGTGCTGCCGCTTATCGTCTCGCCAAATTTAATTTAGATACTGATCAGCAATATTCTTTCAAAGGAGTTCCTGTTCCTGCTGCCGGTTTATTGATTGCCTCTTTTCCGCTCATTTTGCATTTTGATTTTATGCCGGCTGTCAATAGCCTGATCATAAATAAATGGTTTTTATATTTGTCAATTATTGTCTTGAGTTACCTGATGGTGAGCAATCACCGGATGATGGCTTTGAAATTTTCTGATTATACTCTAAGAAATAATTTACCGAAAGTTATTTTATTGACTGTTGCAATAATTGCTGCGTTATTTTTGCATTGGATCGCCGTGCCTGTTGTCTTTATTATTTATGTTTTATTATCATTAACCCAAAAAAAAGTTAGATGAATTTTGTAGCCGAAATAAAAATTATGCCTTTAAAGGAATTGCTTGACCCGCAGGGAAAAGCAGTGCTGGGTGGGCTTGCCAATTTAGGAATTAAAAGTGTGAATGATGTAAGAATTGGAAAGCATATTCAGTTGAATGTGGAAGCTGCATCTGCAGAACAAGCCAAATCAATCGCACAGGAAGCTGCTGAAAAATTATTGGCAAACCCGGTGATGGAGGAGTTTACGATAACAATTAGCTAATAAATTAGCAAATGCGAAAATTTCCCGCAAGTGGGTCGGTGTTAATTTTTACATTTTATAATTTTCACATTTTCAAATTAAAATGCTTTATCTCGTTCCATCTCCAATAGGCAATCTCGGCGATATTACTTTCAGATCCGTTGAAGTTTTAAAGTCGGTTGATTTAATTCTTGCTGAAGATACCAGAACTTCTTCCACACTACTTCGTTTTTATCAGATAGATAGGCCTGTAACTTCTTATCATCAGCACAATGAACATAAGATTCTCGATCATTTGATCAGCCAGTTGTCTTCAGGAAAAATAATGGCTTTGATTACCGATGCAGGAACACCAGGCGTTAGCGACCCGGCTTTTTTACTGGTTCGTGAATGCATCAAAAATGATATTAAAGTGGAGTGTCTTCCGGGCGCAACTGCATTTGTTCCGGCATTAGTAAACAGTGGATTACCAATGAACAGTTTTTGTTTTGAAGGATTTTTGCCATTAAAAAAAGGACGACAAACATTTTTAAAAAAGATGGCTGAAGAAGAACGCACAATGGTTTTTTATGAAAGCCCAATGCGTTTGATAAAAACATTGAAAGATTTTATGGCATATTTTGGACCGGAAAGACAATGTTGTGTAAACCGTGAACTGACAAAAGTTTTTGAAGAAAATAAACGCGGAACTTTACAGGAAGTGCATGATTATTTTAATGAAAAAACTGTTAAGGGGGAAATTGTGATCGTAGTGGGAGGCAAGCCTTGATTTTATTTTTTAATTACTTCTTTCCAAAAATATTCTCCAAAAAACTCGGATTAATTTTCTTTAATTTTGTAATATGAGAATAGCGATCATCAACGGGCCTAATTTAAATCTTGTTGGTACAAGAGAACCGGGTATTTATGGTTCTGAAACTTTTGAACATTATTTTCAGAAACTCCGCAAGGAATTTGAAGCTGTTGACTTTGATTATGTTCAAAGTAATGTTGAGGGGGAACTGATCAATGAAATTCAAAAAGCCGGTGAAAATATGGATGCAATTATTTTAAACGCCGGTGCTTATACCCACACTTCTCTTGCTATTGGTGATGCAATTGCCGCCATCAGAATTCCGGTTGTCGAAGTTCATATTTCCAACATACAGGCAAGAGAAGAATTCCGAAAGTATTCTCACATCTCCTCAAAATGTGTCGGCACTATTGCTGGCTTTGGATTGAAAAGCTATTTACTGGCAGTAGAAGCTTTAGTAAAAGAAATTTGATTGAAGTTTATGGTGATGAGGAAATAATTGCAATTTTTCGTCTTTATTTAAAAAAAGTATTTGCAGTTAGTGATTTTGCTGCAAAACATTTTCACATTTTCAAATTAGTTCATTAACACATTTTCCTCTACCTGCTTTTCAACAGGATGAAAATGAATTCCTTTGGCTTCCGGTCCGGCCAGAATTACTATGGCGCCTAAGAAAAGCACCGATCCGGCTAAAATTCCCATCGCCGTCGAATAACTTAAATGCTCAGCCAGAACCGCTTCAATATAAACAATGGTTGAAGCAATTAAAACGCCTAACTGGTAAGCAAATCCCGGAAAAAATCCCCTTAAAGAACCTGGCGATAATTCATTGATGTGTGCAGGAATGACTCCCCATGCGCCCTGAACCATAAATTGCATTCCGAATGCACCGACAGCTATCAAAAGACTTCCGCCTGCAAAAAGCCAGAGTGGAATTAAAATAATTGCCAGCACAACTGCTATCGCCATCATTTTTTTCCTTCCATACAGATCTGATAAATGCCCAAAGAGCAATCCGCCCAAGATAGCTCCAACCATAGAAACCATGGTAATCAGAGCAGTTGTATGTGGACTAAAATGACGTTGTTGTTGCAAAAAGGTAGGATACAGATCCTGCGTACCGTGAGAAATTAAGTTCATCATGGACATCAAAAGGATGAGGTACAAAAACAATTTCCAGTTCTTCTTCACAGCAGTTCCATATTCCTTCCAGTCATGGGTTTTAGCGGCTTTCCATGCGGCCGTTTCTTTTACTTTTGAACGGATAAATAAGGTGAGCAATGCCGGTAAACCACCTACGAAAAACATTGCCCGCCAGCCAAAGTGAGGAAATATAAAATAATAAGCGGCAGCAGCCAGCAGAAATCCAAATGCATAACCTTCCTGCAAAAGTCCAGATAAAAATCCGCGCCTTTTTACCGGAACTGATTCCATCACCAATGAAGCGCCAACGCCCCATTCGCCACCCATTCCGATTCCATACAATAAACGCAATGTCAAAAAAGTAGTGTAGGTAGGAGCAAGGCCTGAAAAGATTTCCATGATGGAATAAAAAATAATGGAGATCATCAGTGGCCCTTTTCTTCCATACCGGTCGGCCATCAATCCAAAAATGAATGCGCCAACTGGGCGCATTACCAAACTTGCCGTTAAGGTAAGGGCCATGTCAGCAATCGATACATTAAAATCTTTGGCAACTGCTGCAAGTGCAAACGTGAGAATGAAAAAATCAAATGCATCTAATGTCCAACCAAGAAAGCCAGCTAATACTGCATTGCGCTGGTTTCTCTTTTGTTCATGCATATTTACATAAATACTTTCTTTTTGGTTTGAGATCATTTCCGGCATATTATTTCGAATTATTGAAGATGATAATTAAAATCCAAAAGCACATTCTTTCTTTGATTTTATGCCACAATAAAATTGATAATGAAAGAGAAAGTGATTAATTGAAACCGCCAGTTCTTATTTTGCAAATGCTAATATACAAAAATGATTGACTGCAAATGTAACATTCTGGAACTCAGGGGAAATGAAATTCAGGAGCGATTAGCTGCAATCTGGGATAAGCTTTCCAGGTGTTGGGCGCAACTGCGTGAATAAAGCTTCCGCACCTTTTAAAGCATTCGGGATTGTCTACCAAAAGGCTGTCGTTGTCAGAAATTTTAATGGGAGATAATAAAGTTTTCCAATCAATTCCGGAGTTAATTTGATAAAATCTGTGCTGGAAAATTTATAGTAAGTTTTCTGCGGATCTCTCATGTCCAAGTCAGGTTTATTAGTTAAACCACAAGGCAATAGCTCATTCTCCTACATGGGCCATTTCAACTTTTTGTTTTGATTTTTTTACAAAGATGATCACAAACGGAACACATACAAGGAACATGACGCCAATCCATAAAAACACATCCATATAAGAAAGTACAGTGGCCTGCACATCCACCAATCTTTCCTGTATCGAAATGGCCGTTTTCCGTGCAATGTCCCAGGGCATTCCTTTGCTCTGGAAACCGCGGCTGAGTGCTTCCACCCTTTGCTGCACTGTTGGATCGGTAACATCCAGATGCATCAAAAGATTGCTTCGGTGGAGCTGATTATCACGGATGAGATAGGTGGAAATAATTGCTACGCCAAATGAACCTCCAAGTTGTCGCAACATTCCGGAAAGCGCCGCGCCCTGACCGATTGCAGCGCCTTGCAATGTAGAAAGTGAAAGGGTGGTAATTGGAATAGAAAGCAATCCCAGCCCAATTCCCCGGATGACTAGTATCCAGAAGAATGCGTCGCTTCCCGTGTTCGGCGTCAGCACTTTATAGGCCATCATACTATAAATAAAGAAAATGATCATTCCCGAGGTGATCAGGTACCGGAAGGGCACACCTTTTTCCATCATCTTTCCGACAAAAGGCATCATGATCGCGGTAAAAACTGTACTAGGGATCATCAACATTCCCGCCTGCAAAGCCGTCCAGCCCATAATGGTTTGTGTATAAAGCGGAATAATAAATGTGGATCCAAACAAACCGAATCCCAACACAAAAGACAAAATACTGCCGATGGAAAGATTCCGGTCTTTGAGAACGCCCAATTCCACTATCGGGTGTTTGTAAACCTTTTCCCGCCAGATAAAAAAGTAAAATCCAAAAAAGCAAATGACTGAAAGTGTGGTAATCAATGTACTGTTGAACCAATCTTCTTCCTGGCCTTTTTCCAGAATAAATTGCAACGAACCGATTGAAATGATGAGTAAGGCAATGCCCAGCCAGTCAACATATTTCGCCTTTACTTTCTCTGCAAACTTTGGACTTTTTACAAACTGAAGTGTGAGTAAAGTAGCGATGACGCCTACGGGAATATTGATGTAAAAAATATATGGCCATGAATAGTTATCTACGATCCAGCCACCGAGCGGGGGTCCAAGGGTGGGGCCAACGATAACGCCCAGAACATAAATGGTTTGTGCCATCGCTCTTTTTTCAATTGGATAACTTTCTGTAATAATTGTTTGTGCCGTTACTAATAAGGCGCCGCCGCCAATTCCCTGGATAAACCTGAAAAGAATCAGTTCGTTAATGCTGGTTGCATTTCCACAGGCCCATGAAGTGAAAGTGAAAATTATAATGGAAGCGGCAAAATAATTTCTTCTTCCAAATTGTTGGCTGAGCCAGCTTGTCATTGGCATAACGATCACATTGGCAATGGCATAAGCGGTGATAACCCAGGTGATCTCTGTGAGTGACGCACCAAGGCTTCCTTGCATCGTGGGCAAAGCAATGTTGACAATGGTGGTATCAATAATTTGCAGGAGCGCACAAATGACGGCAGTGATCGTGATAATTACCCGCTTAAGGCCATAGACAACTAATGAATTTTCTTCCATAAACATGAATTTTTCCACTGCCCTGTTTTCAGTTCTTTCCTTCTGTCATTGAATAACAGACGTTTAAATTCCTTCCCCACCAACATGCCATATCAGCTGATATCATTTCATAATCGGATTTTGCTCCGGCGCTCTTTTTTATAAATTGCACAAATGCCTGTGCAAAATTAAAGGAAATATTATTAGTTTGAATTCAAACTAATTTATTAAATTTGTTAAAGACGAAAGCTGCACAATTTATAGCCAAACTCAATATAATTATGGCCAACAAAAGCAATGCTGAACTTGCACTGGAACTGGGCAGATTGTTCAGTGAATTGAAATATAAGCTCCGTCGTCAGATGTTGGGGAAACTCACTGCCAGTAAGGAAGATATTAGTTTTGAACTACTGGAAGTGATGGCGTTTCTTTGGCACCAGGATGGATTGAATCAACAGGAATTGGCCAACATGGCGGTGAAGGACAAATCAAGCATGACTTACCTGATAGGCAACCTGATCAAGAGGCAACTCGTGAAAAGAGTGGAAGATAAAACTGACCGCCGCAACAAACTCATTTATCTTACTGCAACAGGAAAGTCGTTACAAAAAAAGATCCAGCCATTGTTGATTGAATCTTACAAAAGAGCAACTGGTCATGTGAAAACATCTGAAATAAAAAGCGGAATTTTATTATTGAAAACAATGAATGAAAATTTAAAAAAATAAATTTATGCTTCATTGGCCGCATCTGAAAAGACGTAAAAAATGTAATGGAAATTAAAAGCTGATTTTTTAACCTTTGAAACATCGTTTATGAAGACATTGCTCGTACCTGTTGATTTTACTGCTGCCTCAGAGAATGCAGTAAATTTTGCCGCTGAATGGAGCAGGAAATATTTATATGAGCGCATCATTTTACTGCATTCTTTTTATACCTCTATGTATGAAGGTGCGATTATGTCGGGAGAATTTGCCAATGTGGACCAGGATTATTTGAACAGAATTAGAATGCAGGATAGGGAACGGCTCGATGTATTGTGCAAAAGCCTTAATGAAAAAACAAGCCCGGCAATTACAGTTCAAACGGCTGTAACGGAATTGCCTTTGGTCAGAAGTATTATCGAAGTGATCAGGAAAGAGCAACCAGTAATGGTTTTGCTGGGAAGCGATCGTGAAAATAGTAACAACGAATCTTCGGTTTCGGGAAATGTGATCAGCATTTCAAAGATAAGTCCGGTAAGGGTTTTGATTGTTCCGGAAAATTATATTTATGTGCCAATAAAAAACGCGCTGGTGCCCTGCGATTTCAATGCTGTTGAATCATTGAATAAAGTAAACAGACTTCATGCGTCAGTGCAATGGCGCGACGTTCAATTGATCGTGTTGAATGTAGATCCGAAACAACGTCACCTCAACCCTGATGAAAGATTCAAAGCCGCGGAAGATAGTTTGCATGAATATTTAAAGAATTTTCAACACAAGATTTATTACGTGGAAGATAAAAATGTGATCAATGGAATTCTGAATTTCACACATTCTAATGAAGTAGAATTGCTGATCGCATTGCCGGGTAAGTATAGTTTCCTTTATACATTAACGCACAAGAGTGTTTCCGAGGCTTTATACAGAAATACAATGATTCCCGTGATGATCCTTAAATAAATTCCTGGTTTTTATTTATTCTTTTTCATCAAATCAATTACTTCTTTTAATTCATAATCCGGACATCCTCCCTGACGTGATGCAACAAGAGCTCCCAAAGCATTTGCAAAATCCAACGCTTCTTCGGCAGAAGTATTATCCATCAATTGAGAAATGATAGCGGCAAGAAATGAATCGCCACTTCCGATTGTGTCTGCCACTTTTATCTGATAACCTTTGTGATAATAAAAAGAATCATTGGTATAAAGAACCGCGCCGGCATTGCCTTTGGTGACTATGATCGTATGGAGATTGTAGCTTTCCTTCAGCCATTTTATCCCGTCTTCGTCATTTGAAAAATGATTGTCCCATTCAGAAATCAAATGCAGTTCGGCTGAATTTAATTTTAATATATCTGCTTTCTGTAATAATTCTTTCAGGATCCTTTTATCAAAATGCGGTGGCCGCAAATTGACATCGAACACCTTTGTTTGAGCCATTTCCAAACCCTTCAACAAAGTTTTTCTAGACTCTTCATTGCGGGTAATCAAACTTCCAAAAACAAAATATTCCGCATTGCTGATCAAAGAAGCTAGTTCATCTTTCCATTCAATGAAATCCCATGCAACAGGTTTTACAATGTCATAAACCACTTCATGTTCTTTAGTATCTGCAATTACTTTTCCCGTTGGATGAACCGGATCAATCTGAAAAAAAGCAGTATCGATATTTTTTCTTTCGAATAATTCTTTTAATTCTTTTCCCAAATTATCTGCACCGGTCCTGGTAATGACAGCAGGGTTTTTCCCCAATTGTTTTAAATGATAAGCAACATTTACAGGAGCACCACCGGCAAGTTTTCCCTGCGGTAAAAAGTCCCATAAAATTTCTCCAAAACAAATAACAGGATAGGTTGATTTCTTTTGCTCAGTCATTGTTTACTTCAATTGATTAAAGAAATTATTTCGGACAAAATACAAAATTTATGACGATTTATTTTTTCAACTCTTTTTCTCTAAGGCTTGCTTCTATTCTTTCCTTTTTCATTCCCACCCTGATAAAACCGAAAAGACTCATGTAAATATTGGAGATCCAAACAAGCGCAAAGCCGCCAATGAGGTAGCCGCGCCAATCATCGAACAGTAAATGATAGTGGGTGATGAATAAAAACAGAACGGTCACATAATGACTGAAACAATATTCGCAGGTGAAGAGATAAAAGAATTTTCGCTCAACTATTTTTTTGCAGCGTTTCGATTTCCTGATGCAATATTCCCGTGGTTCTTTAAATACATCCTCATGCGTAACTGTCCATGATATGCAGGCAATAGCCAACGGAAGTAAGAAAAGATCCCGAACCTGGTTTGATAGATCCATATAATGATTTTGATTTTAAAAAAAATAAGATGCTTAAATCAACATGATTTTTTTATTTAGGGAAATTGATCACAACGATTAGCAGATACAGTACCAGGGAAAAGAAATTCACAAAAACAATTATCCATCTTTAATGCGAAACCCATGCCAGATCCGCCATACGAGCCCTGAAAAAAAGCGGCCAGCATCCATATAGAAATATCCGGAGGCCTTTTTTCTTTGACCAGTTTTATCAATTGTGGCAAAAGAGAAATACCTGTAAAAACACTTGCAATTTCCTATAATTGTAAGGATGTTCAAATGGGTTCATTTTAATCTTACTGATAAATTTAACCTGCAATTTTATTTTTTATTCACTTTATCACAAGTAAAATACATGCCGGATTTTGGCATAGCAGTTGTTTTAATTTTAAAAACATTATTTATGTCAGACAATAAAAGCAATATTGGAAAAGCTGACCGCGACAGGATCAGCTTAACAGATGATTATGAATTACGCCATTGGTCAAAGAGATTCGGTGTTTCCCAGGATCAACTGAAAGAAGCCGTTAAACAAGCCGGGCCAATGGTTAAAAATGTAAAAGCTTATTTTGATAACAAAAAATAGAAGTTCTTTATTTATTTTTTGAAGACTGAAAGCTATTTTAGTTTTTCGTTTAAACGTGACCGTTATGCCGCCTTTCAGACAATTATTGATCAGGATTAATTAAAGTAACCGGCTGAATACGCACTGCATTTACATATGTTCCATTTTGCATGGCAGGTGTCCAGTTTGGTCCCTTTCGGATCGTATTGATAGCGATTTCCGCAAGTTTGGTTCCACGCATGGTTGTGGCTTTTACGTCACTTACATTTCCTTTTTTATCTACAATAAATTGCACAATACAGGTGCCATAATCTGTTTTAGAAAATTCATCCAGTTGAGCCATAATCGCTTTTCTGATATACCGTTGCCATGCTTCGGGCCCGCCTGGAAAGGTCGCTTCAATTTCAACACTTCTAAAAATGGAGTCGTCTGAAGTCTTTTTGCTTACAGGGGGCGCTATAACATTTGTCCCTGTTATATCTGTAGGGGGTGCCACTATTCCCATATCCGCTGGTCCTGCTACGTTTTTTAATCCGATCTGAGCAGATTGTAATTGCTTGATATCCGGAGGAGGTTCAATTACGAACGGATCTTTTACAATAACTGGTGGCGGATATTTTATGGTGGCAACTGGTTTTGGTACCGGTAGTTTTACCTGAGGCATCTCTTTGATTTTTTTTTCTTTAACTTCCTGCAGACTGGTTTCAGGAATGACGAGAGGCGCAGTCACTTTTGTCTTTTCCAATTTTGACGCGATATAAGAACCAAGGATCAAAAAAAGGATCGTTGCAATCACTATGATCAATGCTTTTGTAATTCTCCTGTTGTAAGACTGGCGCAGTTCATAGGCACCATACATTTTATTTTTTCCTTCGAAAAGAATGTCCAGGAATGGCGATTGTAAAATTTGATTTGCTTCCATAACTGTGTTTTTCATTAAGATTCGCAAAAGAGAAAATTTCCATAAAAAATGTTTTCATATTTTTTTATTGATACCAAATACGAAGTATATTTTCGTTTGTCCATTATTGTTATAAAGCCATTTTTCTTTAAGGACTATTATAGCAGGAGAGATAAAAAAGAAATTTGATTGACAGAAATAAAAAGTGATGAAAATCAAAAAGCCTCACCGTTTTTCAATCGGTGAGGCTTTTAAAAAGGATCAATAATTTATTTCAGTTTTGTTACCTGGTCGTGATAAAACTTCACTGTTTCAATCACATCCGGCAAACTGTGGTACCAGTTGGATTCATGTTCGATAGAAAACATTCCGGTGAAATGCTGGCGTTTCAATTCCTGGAAAATAGGAGAGAAATCAATCACTCCTTTTCCCACAATTGTATCATGAGCATGAGTGTCACCAAATTTCGTAATATCTTTTAAATGCACGCCAAATACATGGCCCTCGAGTTTTTTAAGCGCATCAACCGGGTTAACGCCATTGCGTGCCCAGTGGCCAATATCAGCACATGAACCAATATTCGGATGGCCAACAGTAGCAGCCAGCACAGAATCGGGGCTCCAGTAAACATTCGGTTTGGGATGATCATGGATCGCTACTTTAATTCCATAAGCGCCGGCCATGCTGTCAACCATATCCCATTGATTTTTCAGCGGCTCAGCAGTGATATAACTTAGTCCAAATTCTTTTGCAAGATCAAATGCTTTTGTCCATTCTTCACGGGTCTTTGGAACGATTACACCCATTGCAACCATGTGGATACCCTTCTTTTGCAGCATGTCTTTTAATTTCGCTTTGCTGCCGTCAGACATCCTGATGCCAAAACTATCTGTCATTCCTGCACCCAAAGGTTGTCCCCAGAAAGCTTCAATATATTTTACGCCGGCACTATCCACTTTGTCAAGTGCTTCAGCAAAAGTGAAAACCCTGAAAGTCCACATTTGCACGCCGATCTTCCAGTTGTCAGTAACATTGGAAGTGTCTGTGGCTGTTGCCGTTGAATCTTTATCGGAAGTGGAGTTCGATGTGGAGGAATTGCATTTGGTTAGTGCCATAATGCAAACAAATGCCAAAAGTGTAAAAGCGATCTTTTTCATTTTTTAGATTTTATTTTTGTTGAAGATCAGCAATATACTCATTTAATCAAAAAAAATGTTTGATTTCGGGGATAGAATGATTCCTTTTGAACGGCTTCATCCTGCAGATGATGGGCTTCCTCCTGCAAGAAACCCCTTTCATATGGAGGAAATAG
>Ga0157371_10001831_pt1 | contig 21433 bp, 12 predicted proteins | sample C45metaG_FD_113462 | JGI IMG/M metagenome (GOLD analysis project Ga0157371, IMG submission 113462) | Corn rhizosphere microbial communities from Kellogg Biological Station, Michigan, USA - C4-5 metaG | ecosystem: Host-associated > Plants > Roots > Rhizosphere > Soil | place: USA: Michigan...
AATTTTCGTAAGCGGGCGGAAAAAAGGTGGGGAACTGTCTGAGCGAAGCGAGTTTTCCCCACCTCCGCCCGGTTACGCAAATTCAAGGAATCTTTCGCCATCTCGGGCGCGCCTTTCTTTTGCTTACTTTTCTTTGGCAAGACAAAGAAAAGTAAGTCGGTCCCGGCAGGGAACGAAACAGGGATGGACCACAAACAAAAAGATTCAGGAAACCACCGGCTTCTTAGCCGCCAACAACCCCTTCAAAGCGCCCAACCGATCCTTCGGCGACATGGCCGGCATGGTGTCCTCCGGCGTCGGCCCCGCATCTTCGCCAAGCTTCATCTCGGCGATATAGCGCGACGGCTCGCACACCACCGTCTCGCGCGCACGCTTGCGCTTCTTGCACCAGCTGATATGCAGACTGCGCTGCGCCCGCGTGATGCCCACATACATCAACCGCCGCTCTTCTTCGATCTTCTCGTCGGTCAGATCATCGTCTTCGCGGCAGTGCGGCAGGATGCCTTCCTCCACGCCCACCAGAAACACGTGCGGATACTCGAGCCCCTTGCTTGCATGCAGCGTGGATAGGCGCACCGCATCCGGATCCTCTTCCTTGCCTTCGAGCATGCTGATCAGCGCGATGGTCTGCGTGAGCTCCAGCAGGTTTTTGCCGGCGTCCATCAGGCCATCGGCATTGTCGAAACCGGTGGCCTCTTCGTCGTCATCCTTCTCAGGCTTGGTGCCCTTGCGCTTGAGCCAGTCGAGAAACTCCAGCACGTTGGTCCACTTGTTCTGGGCCTGGCGCTCGTCGTAGGTGTCGTACAGGTAGGCCTCGTAATGGATGCCTTCCATCATCTCGTCGAGCAGCGTGGCGGCCGGTTCCTTGGCTGCCCGGTCCGACAGCCGCACGATGAATTCGCAAAACACCCGCAGCGGCTCGAGCTGGCGCGGCGCGAGCTGCGCCTCGATGCCGCCCATCATCGCCGCCTCGAACAACGACACCTTGGCCTGTCCCGCGAACGAACCCAGCACTTCGAGCGTCGCATTGCCCACGCCGCGCTTGGGCGTAGTGATGGCGCGGATGAACGCAGGATCGTCATCCGCATTGGCAATCAGCCGCAGATAGGCGCACAAGTCCTTGATCTCGGCCTTGTCGAAAAAGCTCTGCCCGCCCGAGAGCACATACGGAATGCGCTCGCGGCGCAGGATCTGCTCGAACAGCCGCGCCTGGAAGTTGCCGCGATACAGGATCGCGTAATCCCGAAACTGCGCGCGGCGCTCGAACTTGTGGGCGGACAGCTTGAAGACGACGCTCTCGGCTTCGTGCTCCTCGTCGTTGGCGCTCGTCACGTTGATCGCGTCGCCCATGCCGTGCTCGCTCCACAGCGTCTTCTCGAACAGCTTGGGGTTCTGCGCGATCACGGCGTTGGCCGCGTTCAGGATGCGCACCGTGGAGCGGTAGTTCTGCTCCAGCTTGATGACTTTGAGGTTCGGAAAATCCGTCTGCAGCAGCTTGAGGTTGTCGAGCGTGGCGCCGCGCCAGCCGTAGATCGCCTGATCGTCGTCGCCCACCGCTGTGAAGGCCGGCGCACGCAAGTGTGAGCCACCCGCCAGCAGCTTCAGCAGCTGATACTGGCAGGCGTTGGTGTCCTGGTATTCGTCGACGAGGAAGTAGCGCAGGCGGTTCTGCCACTTCAGGCGCACCTCTTCATTGCGGGCGAACAGCTCGGCGGGAATGCGGATCAGATCGTCAAAATCCACCGCCTGATACGCGTGCAGCGTCGCAACGTAATTGCGGTAGACGAGTGCCGCCTGGTGGTCATCGACGTTGTTGTTGGCGAGCGCCTCGGCAATCGCGGTGTCCGGGTCGACGAGACCGTTCTTCCACAGCGAGATCGTGCTCTGCACGCGGCGGATCAACTGCTTGTCGGTGGTGGCCAATTGCTCCTGGATCATGCCGAAGCAATCATCCGAATCCATGATCGAGAAACGCGGCTTGAGGCCCACGTGCTCGGCTTCGGCCCGCAGAATCTGCACACCGAGCGAGTGGAACGTACACACCGTCAACTGCTTGATGGGAATGCGCTTGCCGTCTTCGCGGGTCTTGCCGTCCATCAGCTTGGCCACGCGTTCCTGCATTTCCTTGGCCGCCTTGTTGGTGAACGTGACCGCGGCGATGTGCTTGGGCTCAAAGCCCTTGTCCAGGATCAGGTGCGCGATCTTCTGCGTGATCACGCGCGTCTTGCCTGAGCCCGCCCCGGCCAGCACCAGGCACGGGCCATCGAGGTAATGCACACCTTCGGATTGGGCAGCATTGAGCCCGTGGGCGAGACCGGAAGACATGGGAACAGGCGGAAGAAAAAGCAGGCGGGAACGACAGCGGAGGGCGATGGTAGCACGGCGCCTTTGCATCGATTGGGGCTGCGAGAAGCCACCTGCGTCGAGCCTGACGGAGGTGCGCCAAGCTGCACCGCATGCGTTTGCGCCCCCCGCTTTTTCGCATGGGCGTTACACCGCTTACGCGCCGTTACACGAACCGCGTAAGCGGCCATGCACGGCACCTCGTTATGGACAGGACAGCGGCTGAATCGGTCGGCCGCCCACCGGAGAACCCACCATGAACCGCATCGTCAAAGCCCTGGCCGTTACCGCCGTCGCCCTGTCTGCCACCACCGGCGCCTTCGCCCAGACGCAGTGGCAAAAAGACCACCCGCGCCGCGCCGAGGTCAACCACCGCCTCGCCAACCAGAACAAGCGCATCCACAACGAAGTGAAGGAAGGCGAGATCACCAAGGGCCAAGCTCGCCAGATGCACCGGGAAGACCACCAGATTCGCCAGGAAGAGCGCGACATGGCTGCGCAGAACGGCGGGCACATCACCAAGCAGGAACAGCGCACCCTGAACCAGCAGGAAAACCAGGTCAGCCGCCAGATCGGCAAGTAAGTCAAAGCAAGACCAGCCAACACCCGCGCTCCGGCCACACCCCTGGAGATTGGCGACCTCGCCAGCTCCCAAGGGTGTGGCCGTTGTCTTTAGTCTTTAGTCTTTGGCCTTTGACGTACCGGCCCTAGATGGCGCCTTGAATTTCTGTGAGCGGGCGGAAAAAGGAAGGAGGCTTGTCTGAGCGCAGCGAGTTTGCCGCCTTCCCCGCACGGTCACATAAATTCAAGGAGTCTTTCGCCATCTCGGGCGCGCCTTTCTTTGCTTACTTTCTTTGGCAAGACAAAGAAAGTAAGTCAGCCCCGGCAGGGGATGAAACAAGGGATGGACCAAAAGCATAAAACCAGCCCTCCTCCCAAAAGCCCCCGCCCCCCAATTGACAATCCCATCCCCCTTCCGTAAATTCCGCCCATCCATCCGGGAGAGCGTGCCCGCCGTATACGGCAAGGCGCCGCCGAAGGGGTAGCACCCGAAAACTCTCAGGCATCCAGGACCGGGCGGATCGGCGGACATGCGTCCGACCGCACTCTGGAGAGCTGGCGCCGCACGACCACTGCGGGCGCCCACCGAAGGGGCTCACGAACGGCGCGCACCGCTATGCGCCCCGCTTCGCAATCTCTCAGGTACCAAGGACAGAGGGGCCATCTGCGCAGCTTGTTGATCTTCATGACGTCACCATGAGGGATCAGGCTGCGCGGGTGGCCTTTTTGCTTTTCTGGTTCCCGATCCATGCGCCGCGCCCAAGCCACGGCGGCGCGCTCAGCCGAGAGATTCCATGACGCTCCAACACACGCCGCTCAATGCCATCCACCGCTCGCTGGGCGCCCGCATGGTCGACTTTGGCGGCTGGGACATGCCCGTCAACTACGGCTCCCAGATCGAAGAGCACCACGCCGTGCGCCAAGATGCCGGCATCTTCGACGTCTCACACATGTGCGTGGTTGACCTCACCGGCGCGCGCGTGCGCGACTTCATGCGTGGGCTGCTCGCCAACAACGTCGACAAGCTCCAGACGCCCGGCAAGGCGCTCTACAGCTGCATGCTCAACCCCAAGGGCGGCGTGATCGACGATCTGATCGTCTACTTCTTCCGCGAAGACTGGTTCCGCCTGGTGGTCAACGCCGGTACCGCGCCGACGGACCTGGAGTGGATCGTCGCGCAGAACGCCGCCGCCGGCACCGACGTGACGATCACGCCGCGCCGCTCCGACAACAACGCTGGCGCCGAGCCGCTGGGCATCCTCGCCGTGCAAGGCCCGAATGCGCGTGCCAAGACTTACGCGGCGCTGCTCGGCACGCAGGCCGTGGGCGAGGCGCTCAAGCCGTTCAACGCCGGCTTCGTCACCGTGGAAAACGTGGGCGAAATCATGGTGGCCCGCACCGGCTACACCGGTGAAGACGGTTTCGAACTGGTGGTGCCGGCCGCGCAGATTGCGGGCGTGTGGGAGCGCCTCCTGCAAGCCGGCGTGCGCCCAGCAGGCCTGGGCGCGCGCGACACGCTGCGTCTGGAAGCCGGCATGAACCTCTACGGCCAGGACATGGACGAGCACGTCTCGCCGCTCGACGCCGGCCTCGCCTGGACGGTCGATCTGCAAAGCGAACGCGACTTCACCGGCAAGGCTGCGCTGCAAGCCGGCGGCCAGCGCGAACAGTTCGTCGGCCTGATCCTGCGCGACAAGGGCGGCGTGCTGCGCGCCCACCAGAAGGTCATCACGGCCGCTGGTGACGGCGAGATCACCAGCGGCACGTTCAGCCCGAGCCTGTCGCTCTCGATTGCACTGGCGCGCCTGCCCAAGGACGTGGCCGTCGGCACCGACGTACAGGTCGAAATTCGCGACCGCAAGTTGACCGCGACTGTGGTTAAACTGCCGTTCGTGCGCAATGGCAAGGCGCTGGTCAGCTGAACACCGAATCCGCATCCCCCAATACCAATCTTCCGGAGAAACCTTTCATGAGCAACGTTCCCGCCGATCTGAAGTACACCGAACACGACGAGTGGATCCGCGTTGAAGCCGACGGCACGCTGACCATCGGCATTACCGATTTCGCGCAGGACGCGCTGGGCGACATCGTCTTCCTGGAACTGCCGGACGCTGGTCGCGCCGTCGCCAAGGACGAGGCAATTGCCGTGGTCGAATCGGTCAAGGCCGCCTCCGACATCTACGCCCCCGTCTCGGGCGAGATCATCGCCAACAACGCAGATGCCGCCGGCGCGCCGGAATCCGTGAACGCTGGCGCCTACGAGGCCTGGCTGTTCAAGATCAAGCCGACCAACGCCGACGACGTGAACGCCCTGATGTCGGCCGCTGACTACGAAGCCAAGATCGGCTAAGCCGATCCTCCGGCCGATGCGCGCGCCCTGACCTGCGCTGCGCATCGGCCATTGCCCGCATCGCCTGAATTTCGAGCCCTTGCCATGAACGCTCCGCACCCCGCTTCCTCGGCGCTTGCTGCCGAACGCCCCACTTTGGCTGACCTGGAGGCGCACGACGCCTTCGCGCAGCGCCACATCGGCCCGTCTGCCGACGAGCAGACCGCCATGCTCGGCACGCTCGGCTACGCCAGCCGCGCCGCGCTGATCGACGCCGTGATCCCGCCGGCCATCCGCCGCCAGGACGGCATGCCGCTGGGTGAATTCACGCAACCGCTGACCGAAGAAGCGGCGCTCGCCAAGCTGCGCGACATCGCGGGGCAGAACCGCGTGGTCAAGAGCCTGATCGGCCAGGGCTATTACGGCACGCACACGCCGGGCGTCATCCTGCGCAACATCCTCGAGAACCCCGCTTGGTACACGGCGTACACGCCGTATCAGCCGGAAATCTCGCAGGGCCGACTGGAAGCGATGTTGAACTTCCAGCAGATGTGATCGACCTGACCGCCATGGACATCGCCAATGCGTCGATGCTGGACGAAGCGACCGCCGCTGCCGAGGCGATGACGCTGCTGCAGCGCATTGGCAAATCGAAGTCGACCGTGTTCTTTGTGGCGGACGACGTTCTTCCGCAAACGCTGGAAGTCGTTCGCACCCGCGCCGAACCGATCGGCGTGCAGGTGGTGACGGGCCCGGCGGCCGACGCTGCCAAGCACGACGCGTTCGGCGTGCTGCTGCAATACCCCGGCGCCAACGGTGCGCTGCTGGGCGATCTGGCGACGTACCAGGCGCTGACCGATGCCGTGCACGCTGCCGGTGGCTTGGTCGTTGCGGCTGCCGACCTGCTGGCGCTCACGCTGCTGGCTGCCCCGGGCGAATGGGGTGCCGACGTCGTGATCGGCAACACACAGCGCTTTGGCGTGCCGTTCGGCTTCGGCGGCCCGCATGCTGGCTACATGGCCGTGCGCGATGCATTCAAGCGCTCGATGCCCGGTCGCCTGGTCGGCGTGACGATCGACGCGCAAGGCAATTCGGCCTACCGCCTCGCACTGCAGACGCGCGAGCAGCACATCCGCCGCGAGAAGGCCACCTCGAACATCTGTACCGCACAGGTGCTGCTGGGCGTGATGGCGTCGATGTACGCCGTCTACCACGGCCCGCAGGGCCTGAAGCGCATCGCCCAACGCGTGCACCGCCTGACCGCCACGCTGGCCGCCGGCTTGCGCGCGATCGGTTACACGCTGGAAGCTGACGCCTTTTTCGACACGCTGACCGTCGCCACCGGCGCGCGCACTGCCAACCTGCACATCGCGGCACAGGCGCACGGCATCAACCTGCGCCAGATCGACGCGGGTGGTGAAAATTCACGCCTGGGTATCTCGCTGGACGAGACGGTCACGCGCGCCGATGTCGTTGCGCTGTGGGAAGTGTTCGCGCACGCCGCACACGCTGCCGCACCAGACTTCGACAAGACCGAAGCAGCAGTTGCAGACGCATATCCGGCCTCGCTCGTGCGCCAGAGCGCGTACCTGACGCACCCGGTGTTCAACGCGCACCACTCCGAGCACGAAATGCTGCGCTACCTGCGCAGCCTGGCCGACAAGGATCTCGCGCTCGACCGCACGATGATCCCGCTGGGCTCGTGCACCATGAAGCTCAACGCCACCGCAGAAATGCTGCCGGTGACGTGGCCCGAGTTCTCGAACATCCACCCGTTCGCGCCGGCCGACCAGACCGTCGGCTACCGCGAGATGATCGATCAGCTCGAACAGATGCTGTGCGCCGCCACCGGCTATGCCGCCGTCAGCCTGCAGCCGAATGCCGGCTCGCAAGGTGAATACGCTGGCCTGCTGATCATCCACGCCTACCACGCCAGCCGTGGCGAGGCGCACCGGAATGTCTGCCTGATCCCGTCGTCGGCGCACGGCACGAACCCGGCATCGGCGCAGATGGCCGGCATGCAGGTTGTTGTCGTGGCGTGCGATGAGCGCGGCAACGTCGATCTGGCTGATCTGGAGAAGAAGGCGGCCGAGCACAGCAAGAACCTCGCGGCGATCATGATCACGTACCCGTCCACGCACGGCGTGTTCGAGGAAGGCGTGAAGCGCGTCTGCGAGATCGTGCATAGCCACGGCGGCCAGGTCTACGTGGACGGCGCCAACATGAACGCCATGGTCGGCACCGCCGCACCGGGCCACTTCGGCGGCGACGTCTCGCACCTGAACCTGCACAAGACGTTCTGCATTCCGCACGGCGGCGGCGGTCCGGGCGTCGGTCCGGTGGCCGTGGGCGCGCACCTTGCACCGTTCCTCCCGGGGCGTGCGGCCTCGGGTGAAGACGCGAGCCAGAACATCGGCAACGTGTCGGCGGCGGCGTTCGGCTCGGCGTCGATCCTGCCGATTTCGTGGATGTACATCGCCATGATGGGCGCAGCGGGCCTGACCGCCGCCACCGAAACGGCCATCCTGTCGGCCAACTACGTGGCCAAGCGCCTCGCCCCGTACTACCCCGTGCTGTACACGGGCGCGCACGACCTGGTGGCGCACGAGTGCATTCTTGACATCCGCCCGCTGCAGAAGGAATCGGGCATCAGCAACGAAGACATCGCCAAGCGCTTGATGGACTTCGGCTTCCACGCACCGACGATGAGCTTCCCGGTGCCCGGCACGCTGATGATCGAGCCGACCGAGAGCGAGCCGAAGGTGGAACTCGATCGCTTCATCGACGCGATGATCGCCATCCGTGGCGAAGTCGACAAGGTGATCTCGGGCGAATTCGACCGCGAAGACAACCCGCTGAAGCACGCACCGCACACCGCAGCTGTGGTGATGGCTGATGACTGGTCGCACAAGTACACGCGTGAGCAGGCCGCCTACCCGGTGGCGTCGCTGCGCAAGCAAAAGTACTGGCCGCCGGTCGGCCGCGCCGACAACGTCTACGGCGACCGCAACCTGTTCTGCGCCTGCGTGCCGATGAGCGAGTACGCGCAGGACTAAAGCCGGCGACCCCAGGCGCGATCGTCATCGCGCCGCGCCTCAGGCGGCCGCCTCGCACCACGGGGCGGCCGTTTGCATCTGAACACCCCGCGTGCGGGCGGCCACAAGCCGACCCGCTCCTTTTGCAAAACGCCCCCGGAGCCTCACGCCATGGCTGTTTCCGTTTTCGACCTCTTCAAGATCGGCATTGGCCCGTCCAGCTCGCACACCGTCGGGCCGATGCGCGCCGCGCTGATGTTCGCCTCCGCCCTCGAAGCCGATGGCCTGACGCCGCAAATCGCCAGCGTGCGCGTGGAGCTGTACGGCTCGCTCGGCGCCACCGGCAAGGGCCACGGCACCGATCGCGGCGTCATCCTCGGCCTGATGGGCGAGGCGCCGGACACCATCGACCCCGACACCATCGAAGACAAGCTCGCGGCCCTGCGCGCGTCGCAGTCACTGTCGCTGCTGGGCCGTCACGCGGTGCGCTTCACCGAAAAGGAGCACATCGCCTTCTATCGCCGCGAGGCGATGGCCGAGCATCCGAACGGCATGAAGTTCCACGCCTTCGATGCCGCAGGCGAGCGGCTGCGCGAAGCACGTTACCTGTCAGTCGGCGGCGGCTTCGTCGTCACGGCTGGCGCGCCAAACACGCAGGTGCTCGCAGCGCATGACCAGTTGCCGCATCCGTTCCGCAGCGGCAAGGAACTGCTGGCGATGTGCGAATCGACGGGCAAATCCATCGCCCGACTGATGCTCGAAAACGAATTGACGTCGCGCACGGAAGATGAAGTGCGCGCTGGTCTGCTCAACATCTGGCACGTGATGCAGGCGTGCGTGGCGCGCGGCTGCCGCACGGAGGGCGAATTGCCTGGCCCGTTCCACGTGCGTCGCCGTGCGGCTGAGCTGTATTCACGGCTCACGGTGCAGGCCGAGCGCACGCTGTCCGACCCGCTGTCAGTCATCGACTGGGTGAATCTGTATGCGATTGCCGTGAATGAAGAAAACGCTGCGGGCGGGCGCGTCGTCACGGCGCCGACCAACGGCGCAGCGGGGATCATCCCGGCCGTGATGCATTACTACGACCGCTTCGTGCCCGGCGCGAATGACGATGGCATCGTGGACTTCCTCCTCACCGCCGGCGCGATCGGCATGCTTTACAAGATGAATGCGTCGATCTCGGGTGCGGAAGTCGGGTGCCAGGGCGAAGTCGGTGTGGCGTGTTCGATGGCGGCGGGCGCGCTTGCTGCGGTGCTGGGTGGTACGCCTGCGCAGGCGGAGAACGCGGCTGAGATCGGCATGGAGCACAACCTCGGGCTGACATGCGACCCGGTTGGCGGACTGGTGCAGATTCCGTGCATCGAGCGCAATGCGATGGCGTCTGTGAAGGCGGTGAATGCGGCGCGCATGGCGTTGCGCGGGGATGGCACGCATTATGTTTCGCTCGACTCCGTGATCAAGACGATGCGGGAGACGGGGGCGGATATGAAGACTAAGTACAAGGAGACTGCGCGGGGCGGACTGGCTGTGAATATTGTGGAGTGCTGATTTTGATTTTTGCCTTGGTGGTCCACACTCCTTTCGTTCCCTGCCGGGACCGACTCACTTTTCTTTGTCTTGCCAAAGAAAAGTAGGCAAAAGAAAGGCGCGCCCGAGATGGCGAAAGACTCCTTGAATTTGTGTGACCGTGCGGGGAAGGAGGCAAACTCGCTGCGCTCAGACAAGCCTCCTTCCTTGATCCGCCCGCTCACAAAAATTCAAGGCGCCATCAAGGGCCTAACGTCAAAAGAAAAAGGCCAACCCGTCGTGAGGTTGGCCTTGTCGTTTGGGTGGGCGCCCCGAAGGTTTGGTTTTTGTCTTTTGACTTTGGTGCCCTAGATGGCGCCTTGAATTTCTGTTGCAGGGAGGAAAAAGGAAGGGAAACTGTCTGAGCGCAGCGAGTTTTTCCCTTCCCCTCCCTGCGACATAAATTCAAGGGGAAGTCGCCATCTCGGGCGCGCATTTCTTTGCTCACTTTCTTTGGGCAAGACCAAAGAAAGTGAGTCAGCCCCGGCAGGGGATGAAACAAGGGATGGACCACAAACAACAAATCTAGAGGGCACCCCAAAAAAAACGCACAAGCCCCCGCCCCCATCCACTCCTATAATCCGCGCCACAAGAACCCTCTTTGGAGATCCGCAGGATGCAATCCCTCCATCCTCCCAAGCACATTTCGGCAGCGACCCTGCCCGAGCTGACGCTACGCGGCATGATCCTCGGTGCCATCATCACCGTAATTTTTACCGCTTCAAACGTGTACCTGGGCCTGAAAGTCGGCCTGACGTTCTCATCGGCGATTCCCGCAGCGGTGATTTCCATGGCGGTGCTGCGCATGCTCGGCGGCACGAACATCCTTGAGAACAACATGGTGCAGACGCAGGCGTCTGCGGCCGGGACGTTGTCTTCCATCATCTTCATCCTGCCCGGCCTGGTGATGATCGGGCACTGGCAAGGTTTCCCGTTCTGGCAAACGTTTGGAGTGTGCATGGCGGGCGGCATGCTCGGCGTGGTGTTCACGATTCCGCTGCGCCACGCGATGGTGGTGCAGAGCGACCTGCCATACCCCGAAGGCGTGGCGGCGGCGGAAATCCTCCGCGTGGGCAGCGGCCAATCTGCTGACGGCGAAGACGCCGCCGATGGCGAGGCGGTGCCCGCCGCGACCGGCATGCGCGATCTCGCTGCCGGCGGCATCGTCGCGGCCATCGTGGCGTTTGCAACCAGCGGCCTGCGCCTGCTGGGCGAAGGGGCTAGCTGGTGGTTCGCAGCGGGTGCCGCGGTGGTGCGCTTGCCCATGGGCTTTTCAACGGCACTGCTGGGCGCGGGCTATCTGATCGGCCTGGTGGCGGGGCTTGCCATGCTGGTGGGCCTGGTGATCGCCTGGGGCATCGCCGTGCCGTATCTGACCTCCATTACGCCGATGCCGGCGGGCAAGGCGCTCTCAGCCTTTGGCACGGATGTGTGGCGCACGCAGGTGCGTTTTATCGGTGCCGGCGTGATTGCGGTGGCGGCCGTGTGGACGCTGGGCACGCTGATCGGCCCGGTGGTGCACGGTGTAAAGCGTTCGTTCGGCAGCCTGCGCCCGAAGGCCGATGGCGCGCAGCGCACCGAGCAGGACATGGCACCGCGCTGGATTCTGCTGGTCACGCTGGCGATGGTCGTGGTGCTGGTGATCACGTTTGCCGCATTCCTGGCGCCGACCATGCTGTCGGCCGGCTCGCGCTGGACGCTGATCACCTGCGCGGTGCTCTTTGCGGTGGTGTTCGGCTTTCTGGTGGCAGCGGCGTGCGGCTACATGGCTGGGCTGATCGGTTCGTCGTCGAGCCCGATTTCAGGCATTGGCATCATCGCCATCACCTTGGTGTCGCTGCTGCTGTTGGCTATCGGCGCGGACAACGGCATCGTTGGTTCGCCCGAAGCGAGCAAGCTGGGCATTGCGCTGGCCATCTTCACAACCTCGGCCGTGGTGGCCGTGGCGACCATCTCCAATGACAACCTGCAGGATCTGAAGACGGGCTGGCTGGTCGGCGCCACGCCATGGCGCCAGCAGGTGGCGCTGCTGATCGGCTGCGTGGCGGGCGCGGCGGTCATCTCGCCGGTGCTGGAACTGCTGTACAACGCGTATGGCTTTCCGGGTGCGCTGCCGCGTGCCGGTATGGACGCCGCGCAGGCGCTGTCCGCCCCGCAGGCGACGCTCATGACGGCCATTGCCACCGGCATCTTCACGCACCAGCTGGAATGGAACATGGTGATTGCGGGCATCGTCATCGGTGTGCTCCTGATCGCCGTCGACTGGGCGCTCAAGCAGCGTGGCGGTGTCGCCCGTCTGCCGGTGCTGGCGGTGGGCATCGGCATCTATCTGCCGCCGACGATCAGCACAGTGCTGGTGACCGGCGCGGTGCTGGCGTGGGTCATCGAGAAGATTCTTGCCAAGCGTGCGCAGGCAGCCGGCGTGCCGTACGAGCGCTATGCCGAGGTGCCGAACCGCCACGGCGTGCTGCTGGCGTCGGGCCTGATCGTGGGCGAAAGTCTGGTCGGCGTATTGATGGCAGCCATCATCGGGGCCACGGGCAAGGATGCGCCGCTAGCGACCGTGGGCGCGTCGTTTGAAGGCACGGCGCAATGGCTTGGGCTGATCGTGTTCGCCTTGGTATGCTGGGCCTTCGCGCGCCGCGTACTGGCGGTGCGTCCGACTCATTGACCCCATCCCGCAATATGCTGCTCCGCGACGCAACGCAGGCCGACCTGCCGGCCATCCTCGCCATCTACAACGACGTGATCGCCACCTCCAACGCGATCTACACCGAAACGCCGGTCACGCTGGAAGACCGCACCGCGTGGCTGGCGTTGCGTGCCACGCAGGGGTATCCGGTGCTGGTGGCCGATGATGGCGGGCAGGTAGCAGGCGTTGCATCGTTTGGGGATTTCCGGCCGTACCCGGGCTTTCGCACCACCGTCGAGCACTCGGTGCATATTCATCGCGACTGGCGCGGCAAGGGCTTGGGCAGCCTGCTGGTTGAAGCGCTGTGCGAACGCGCCGCGGCGCTGGGCAAACACCTGATGGTGGGCGCCATCGACGGCGCCAATGCAGGCTCGATCCGCCTGCACGAAAAGCTCGGCTTCAAGGAAGTGGGCCGCATGCCCGAGGCGGCCATCAAGCACGGCCAGTGGCTCGACCTCGTGTTCATGCAGCGCTGGCTTGAAGCGCCCGGAACGGTCCGCAACGACTGACCGTTCTTCGATGCGTCAGGCGGGCTGCGTTGCCGCCTGCGTCCAACGCCCGCAGCCGCGTCGCACGGTCTCGTGCAGGTTGCGGGTTTCACGTTGCGCCGCGCGGATCCATTCGGCATCCGCATCTCGCGCCTCCACCACCTCCCGCACCATATCCAGCGCGCCTTCGGACGACAGCGCTTCGGCGTGTGCCGACAGCACCTTGCTCGTTTCCAGGATGTGATCAGCCAGCGCGCCGCGGTTGCCCGTGGCCGGGTCGACGTATTCGCCGGCCAGCCCGAAGCGGCATGCCTGGAAGCGGTTGAAGGTGTAGACGAGGTAATCGTCTTCCTCGGGCATGAACGGGCGATCGAGCAGCAGCCAGCGGCCCAATGCCTGGATATAGGCGGCGATGGCGGCCGCGCGTTCGACGGTCAGCGGGGTGTCCATCACGCGGACTTCGATCGTGCCGAATTCGGGCTTGGGGCGGATGTCCCAGTAGAAGTCCTTCATGCTTTCGATGACGCCGGTGGCGTGCATCTTGTCGAAGTACGCAATGAAGGCATCCCACGTCAGCACGAACGGCGCGCGGCCCGACATCGGGAAGGCGCTGACCGAGTTCATGCGCGCGGAAGCAAACCCCGTATCCACGCCCTGCACGAACGGTGACGACGCAGCCAGCGCAATGAAGTGCGGCACGTAGCGCGACATGGCGTGCAGCAGGTACAACGCATCGTCGGGATTCGGGCAGCCAATATGCACGTGCTGCCCAAACACGGTGAACTGCTTGGCGAGATAACCGTACAGATCCGAGATGTACTGATAGCGCGGCGATTGCGAAATCTGGCGCTGGCTCCATTGCTGGAACGGATGCGTGCCACCGCCGCAGATGCCGATGTTCAGCGCCGTGGCCGCGTCGGCCATGCGGTCGCGCATCTCGCGCAACTGCCAGAGCGCTTCATCGTGGCTGTGGCAGATGCCGGTGGAGATCTCGATCATCGAATCGGTGATCTCCGGCTTGATGTCGCCGGGGTATTCCTTGCCCTTGAGCATGCGCAGCAGGTCGGGCGACGCTGACGCGAGGTCGTAGTCATGGCGATTGACGAGCTGCAATTCCAGCTCGACGCCAAACGTCAGGGCTTCGGATTTCGAGAACGGTTCGAGGGACATGGGGCTCAGTGCCTCCCTTCGTCTTGTCGCACCTCACCTGCCCAGCGCAGCGAACGCGCGGTCAGGATCGGCGCGGCAATCTGTTGGATCGCCAGCGTGCAAAGAATGATGGCCGCAAGCGGCCCGCCGGTTTGTGGATACAGTGCCGCCGTATCGTGCATCAGCAACCATGACAGTCCCGACATGGGCCCAAGCGCCAGGCCCAGCGCGATGCTCTGCCGCATCGACAGGCCCGAGAACGAGCCCAGCGCCGTCGTGGCCGCCAGTTTGGCAATGAAGCGCGACAGCACCAGCGCCACCGCCGCCACACCGCCGATCACCCAGTCCGACGCCTTGAGCGGCAAACCAAGCGACACGATCATCACCACAATGAGGATGCTGCCCGCGCTGCCGAAGTGCGACGGCCAGACGCGCGGGTGATCGTCCTGGTGCTTGAACACCACGCCTGCCAGCAGCAGCGTGAGCGGCACCGACAGCTTGAGCAGCTTGGCCATCGCCAGCGCAAACAGGACCAGGCCGACCAGCACCAGAAACGCGTAGTGATCGTCACCCGCCATGCGGTGATACAACGCATGACCCACCTTGCCGACCACCCAGGCAAGGAGCACGGAACCTGCCAGCAAGTACAGCGGATGGAGCAGCGCCGCCGCCCAATGGCCGTATTCGCTGTGCAGCCAGCCCGCGGTAAGCGGCACCAGCACGCTGGCGTAGATGCTGTTGAGCGCGCCCAGCGAGAGCAACCGCTCCGTCACCTGGCCTTCGGCGCGCAGCTCGTTCTTCAGTTGCAGCAGCACCGTGGGGGACGTGGCCACGGCGATGGCGCCTGCGGCCACCGCCACCGGCGTCGCCACGCCAAACAGCTGCAGCACCCAGGTGACGAGGCCCCAGGTCAGCAGGCTCTCGAAGCCACTGGTGAGCAACAGCCAACGATTGGCACGCAGCCACTCGAACGACAACCGGTGACCCAGTTCGAACAGCGCCAACGCCAGCGCCATCTCGATCAGGATGTGGGTCTGGTCGAGCATGTCGGCGTCGATGAGCGGGCGGCCCAGCACGCCGGCCACCAGCCCCGCTGCCGCGTAGCCGACGATGCGCGGCAGCTTGAGCGCCGCACGCGCAAACTCGCCGCACAACGCCGCACCGACCAGCGCCAGCCCGACCCAGAAAAGACCGCCGGGTTCGGGCGGCCACGAAGGGAAGAGATCGTGAAGTCCTGTCATGGGCGACATGGTACCCGAAGCACCCACTTGGGAAAGTCAGCCAAGCACTGACACGCGTTAGACCCGTGTTACACGATATTTAACAATAGATCGATGGTGTTGAATGCAGAAGGCGACAACTCTGCGTTTGGAGACGCTGGCCGCCAGCAAAGAAAAACCGCCCCGGAGGGCGGTTTTCATACTGCGAATGGCTGAGAGCCGGTCGGATTACTTACCGCCGACGCTCTCCAGCGGCGTCCACTTGCCGCCGGTGACCTTGTAGACGGTGATACCGCCGTCCTTGAGGTCGCCCTTGTCGTCGTAGGCGTAATGCTTGGCGGTCACGCCTTGCATGTTGGTCGCGGCCAGGATCGGCAGGTACTTGCTCGGGTCCGAGGAGCCGGCCTTGACCATGGCTTGCATCAGGGCCATCGCGCCGTCGTACGCGTACGGCGAGTACGTCTGCACCGGCGTGCCGAAGCGCTTCTCATAGCGGGCCTTGTAGCCAGCACCGCCCGGCATTTGTTCCAGCGGCAGACCGGCCAGCGAGCACACCACGCCTTCGGCCGATTGCGCGCCAGCCAGCTTGATGAAGTCGTCGGTCTTGGACATTTCGCCCGACATCAGCGTGGACTTCATGCCCAGTTCGCGCATCTGCTTGACCAGCGGAGCCGATTGGCCTTCCGCGCCGCCGTAGAACACGGCGTCAGGCTTCTTGGCCTTGATCTGCGTGAGGATCGACTTGAAGTCGCTGGCCTTGTCGTTGGTGAACTCGCGACGCACGATGGTGGCGCCGGCAGCCTTGGCGGCCTTCTCGAACTCGTCTGCCAGACCTTGGCCGTAAGCGGTGCGGTCATCAACGATGGCGATGTTCTTGTAGCCCAGCTTCTTGACGGCGTACGTGCCGACCACCGAACCCTGCTGGGTGTCGGAAGTCATCATGCGGAACGTCGTCTTGTAGCCTTGCTTCGTGTATTCCGGTGCCGTTGCCATCGCGATTTCTGCAATGCCGGCGTTGTTGTAGATGCGCGAGGCCGGGATGGTCGTACCCGAGTTGAAGTGGCCCAGCATGCCCTTGATGCCGCTGTCCACAAGCTTCTGTGCGACGGTGGTGCCGGTCTTCGGGTCAGCCTGGTCGTCTTCCGAGATCAGCTGGAACTTGACTTCCTTGCCGGCGATCTTCGGCTTGGTGGCGTTGAACTCTTCCACAGCCAGCGTCAGACCGTTCTGCATGTCCTTGCCGTACTGGGCTTGAGGACCGGTCATCGGGCCGGCGTAGCCCAGCTTGATGACTTCTTGGGCCGATGCCGCACTACCCAGCGCGCACAGCGCTGCCGCCAGACACAGTTGCTTCAATTTCATTTGTGCGTCTCCTAGTTCAAACGCAATTTGGATCAATAGCGCGACGGGATCACCGTCGCCCTCCTCCCGCTTCGCGCGCCGTCCGTACCCGTCGTGCGGATGCCGCTGCGAATCCTGCTCGTGCTCCCCGTCAGCCGATGGTCATCAGGCTGGCGTTGCCACCCGCTGCGGCCGTATTGACCGACAGCGAACGCTCGATCAGCAGGCGCTCCAGCGCCAGCCCTTCCCCGCCATGCGGCAGGCCTTGCACGCCCACGATCGGGCCGGCACGTCGTGCCAGTCCTTCGCAAATGGCGCGCAGATGGTCCGAATCGCCGTGGTGCAGCACCGCATCAAATGCCGCTTCGTCGGTCGACCCGACCACACGGACGCGCGATTGTACTGCCGCCGGCAAGCCCCGAAGTACCGCTTCGATGGCAGGGTTTTCCTGCACAACGGCCACGCTGCCCACGGCCAGCACAGCCGCCAGCTGGCGCAGCCAATCGGCCGGATCCGCCGCCACGCACAGCACCGCTTCGCGCGGCAGCAGCGTGTAGGTGTTGCGCTCGCCCGTCGGGCCCGGCAGCGTGGCCGTGGCGCCCGTGGCCGACGCCGCAGCCAGGCGTTCGCACAGCGATGCCAGCTCAGGCGACTGCTTGCGTGCCCAATCCGTTAGCGCATCGAACGGCGCCAGCAGCGCGCGGCGCGCATCGGTATCGATTTCCGTGCCGGCGCCAGCGGTCAGTTCCAGCGCAGTGCGCATGCCGTCCTGCGGGCACGTCGAGAGCAAACGCAGCAGATACAGCGGGCCGCCGGCCTTCGGGCCCGTGCCCGACAGGCCTTCGCCGCCGAACGGCTGCACGCCCACCACGGCGCCGACGATATTGCGGTTCACATACAGGTTGCCGACGTGCGCGCGGTCCACCACGTGCGCGATGGTCTCGTCGATACGCGTGTGGATGCCCAGCGTCAGGCCGTAGCCCGTGCCGTTGATCTGCTCGATCAGCTTGGTCAGGCCGGCGTTGTCACCGGAGCGCTTCCAGCGCACCACGTGCAGCACAGGGCCGAAGATCTCGCGCGTCAGGTCCGACAGGCTGTCGAGCTCGATCACGGTCGGGGGCACGAAGGTACCGTGCGCGCAGGCGGCTGGCACCGGCGCCTGATGCACACGGCGGCCCTTGGCCCGCATCGCTTCGATGTGGCCGACGATGTTGTCGCGCGCTGCGGCGTCGATCACCGGGCCCACATCCGTGGCGAGGCGATCCGGATTGCCCATCGCCAGTTCAGCCATGCCGCCCTTGAGCATCGCGAGCACGCGGTCGGCCACGTCATCCTGCAGGCACAGCACGCGCAGCGCCGAGCAACGCTGGCCTGCCGAATCAAACGCAGACGACAGCACATCGGCCACCACCTGCTCGGCCAGCGCAGACGAATCGACAATCATCGCGTTCTGGCCGCCGGTCTCAGCAATCAGCGGGATCGGCGCGCCGTTGGCGTCCAGGCGACCGGCCAGCGTGCGCTGCAGGATGCGCGCGACTTCGGTCGATCCGGTAAACATCACGCCCTTGGTCCGCATGTCCTTCACCAGCGCCGCGCCGACGGTCTCGCCACGGCCCGGCAGCAGTTGCACGGCGCCAGCCGGCACGCCGGCTTCGCGCAGGATGCGCACGGCCTGAGCGGCGATCAACGGGGTCTGCTCGGCAGGCTTGGCCAGGACCGGGTTGCCTGCAGCAAGCGCTGCGCTCACCTGGCCGGTGAAGATTGCCAGCGGGAAGTTCCACGGGCTGATACAGACCACGGGGCCCAGCGGGCGATGCGTGTCGTTCGAGAAACCGCCGCGCACTTGCGCTGCGTAATAGCGCAGGAAATCGACGGCTTCGCGCACTTCGGCGATGGCGTTCGACAGCGTCTTGCCCGCCTCGCGAATGATCAGCCCCATCAGGTGCTGCATCTCGCCTTCCATCAGGTCTGCTGCGCGATCGAGCAGCGCGGCACGCGCTTCCGGCGGTGTGGCTTGCCAGATCGGAGCGGCAGCGGCGGCGGCCGACAGCGCGGCATCCACATCGGCTTCGGTGGCTTCCGTCACGTGGCCAACGATATCGCGCAGGTCCGACGGATTGCGCACCGGTTGCGGTGTGCCGCCAGCGTATGGCGCATCGCCGATGGTCGGCTGGGCCGTCCAGACGGTGCTGGTACCGGCAAGAAGGGCGGACGACAACGACGCCAGGCGCTGCTCGTTCGCCAGGTCGATGCCTGACGAGTTGGCGCGCACGTCACCGTAGAGGTGGCGCGGCAGCGGAATCTTCGGATGCGGCAGGCCGAGCGTCCCTTCATCGGCGTGCATCTTTTCCACCACCGCCACCGGGTCGGCGACGAGGTCGTCCAGAGGAATCGACTCATCCGCAATGCGGTTCACGAACGAGGTGTTGGCGCCGTTTTCCAGCAGGCGGCGCACGAGGTAGGCCAGCAGCGTTTCATGCGTGCCGACCGGCGCGTAGATACGGCACGGGCGGTTCAGCTTGCCCGGCTTGTTGCCGACGACCTGCTCATACAGCGGTTCGCCCATGCCATGCAGGCACTGGAATTCGTATTGGCCGGGGTAATAGTTTTGGCCGGCCATGTGGTAAATGGCCGCCAGCGTGTGCGCATTGTGCGTGGCGAACTGCGGGAAGATCGCTTCCGGCGCGGCCAGCAGCTTGCGTGCGCAGGCCAGGTACGACACGTCGGTATAGACCTTGCGCGTGTAGACCGGGTAGCCCTCCAGGCCGTCGACCTGGGCGCGCTTGACCTCGCTGTCCCAATACGCGCCCTTCACCAGGCGGATCATCAGGCGGTGCTTGCTGCGGCGTGCCAGATCGATGATGTAGTCGAGCACGAACGGGCAGCGCTTCTGATAGCCCTGCACCACGAAGCCGATGCCGTTCCAGCCGGCCAGCTCGGGCGCGAAGCACAGGCGCTCCAGCAGATCGAGCGACAGCTCCAGGCGGTCGGCTTCTTCCGCGTCGATGTTGATGCCGATGTCGTATTCACGCGCCAGCATCGCCAGCGCCTTCACCCGCGGATACAGCTCGTTGATCGTGCGGTCGTACTGCGCACGCGCGTAGCGCGGATGCAGCGCCGACAGCTTGATCGAGATGCCCGGCCCTTCGTAGATGCCGCGCCCGCCCGACGCCTGCCCGATCGCGCGGATGGCCTGCTCGTACGACGCGAGGTAGCGCTGCGCATCTTCCTCCGTCATCGCGGCCTCGCCGAGCATGTCGTAGGAATAGCGGAAGCCTTCGGCCTCGAACTTGCGCGCGTTGGCCAGCGCTTCGGAAATGGTTTCGCCGGTGACGAACTGCACGCCCATCAGGCGCATCGCCATGTCCACGCCCTTGCGGATCAGCGGCTCGCCGCTCTTGCCGATGATGCGCGTGAGCGCCTTCGACAGCCCTGCTTCGTTGTGCGTGGCGACCAGCTTGCCCGTGAGCAGCAGGCCCCAGGTGGCGGCATTCACAAACAGCGACGGGCTCTGGCCGACATGCGAATACCAGTTGCCGTTGCTGATCTTGTCGCGGATGAGTGCGTCGCGCGTGGCCTTGTCGGGAATGCGCAGCAGCGCCTCGGCCAGGCACATCAGCGCCACGCCTTCCTGGCTCGACAAGGAGAATTCCTGGATCAGGCCCTGCACCAACCCTTCGCGGCCAGTGCCGACCTTTTGCGTGCGCAGCTTGCCGGCGAGGTCCCGTGCGAGCTGCTTGGCTTCCGAGGCGAGCGCGCCCGGCAGACGGGCCTGCTCCAGCAGCATCGGAATGGCTTCGGTTTCCGGCCGGCGATAAGCGGCGGTGATGGCAGCGCGCAAGACCGATTGCGGTTGCACGCTTTGCGCAAATTCGAGGAACGGTTGCACCGCGGGTTCGTCACCCTCGTGCACGTCCGAGACGGCTGCGGCGGCGGACGGGAGGCCATCCGCCGCCGGGCCGTTTGCATCAGTTGGCAGCTGCCCCCGCTCCACTTGATCCAGATACGTGAAGATCGCCTGCTTGATCAGCCAGTGCGGCGTGCGGTCAATGGACTGCGCAACGCGCTTGAGGCGTTCACGCGAAGCATCGTCCAGCTTGACCCCGAGGGTGGTTGTAGCCATGTGGGTTCCTATCCAGAGCTGCCATTGCCTGGCTTGTGGCCGGCAAATTGGGCGGATCATACGCCTGGCGATCTTAAAGGTGCAACCTAGTGAAACCCCTTGGTTCGAAATGGGTAGATTGGGGTGCAACCGCAGGTGATGTTGGAGATGCTTGGGGTCGATTTGTGGGCTTGTTTTTTTGTTTTTGGTCCATCCCTTGTTTCATCCCCTGCCGGGGCTGACTCACTTTCTTTGGTCTTGCCCAAAGAAAGTAAGCAAAGAAATGCGCGCCCGAGATGGCGAAAGACTCCTTGAATTTATGTGACCGTGCGGGGAAGGAGGCAAACTCGCTGCGCTCAGACAAGCCTCCTTCCTTTTTCCGCCCGCTCACAGAAATTCAAGGCGCCATCTAGGGCACCAAAGTCAAAAGACAAAAGCCACACCCTCTTGGCGCCAGCCCAAACGACAAGGCCAACCGCGCGAGGGGTTGGCCTTTCTCTTTTGACGTTGAGCCCTTGATGGCGCCTTGAATTTTCGTAAGCGGGCGGAAAAAAGGTGGGGAACTGTCTGAGCGAAGCGAGTTTTCCCCACCTCCGCCCGGTTACGC
>Ga0157371_10001836_pt1 | contig 21402 bp, 23 predicted proteins | sample C45metaG_FD_113462 | JGI IMG/M metagenome (GOLD analysis project Ga0157371, IMG submission 113462) | Corn rhizosphere microbial communities from Kellogg Biological Station, Michigan, USA - C4-5 metaG | ecosystem: Host-associated > Plants > Roots > Rhizosphere > Soil | place: USA: Michigan...
ATTACCAGAAACTGATGCGAAATCGGAGAGCCGCGTTGCAACAAACGTGCAGCCATCGAACAAATATCGGCGCAGTCGCGATCAAGCGCGATGCAGTTGGTCATCATAGCAACATCTTTTTCTTGTAAACAGGCGCTGGCGCAGTTCTCGCAGGCGAAAGCACAATTCAGCAATTGCTGAATTAACGTGCGGTGATCATGATTTTCCATAACGTTTGGTTTTTAGTTCCCCTTTATTAAAAAAGACTTGGGGCTACGTTATGTTTTTGTTTTTTGAAATTAGCTATCGGCACACTAACTAAAAAACATTACTTTCAGCAAAACGGGTACTGCCACAAGGCCAATCGATATTAAAGCATAATTTCTATAGGCTGTACTATTTGCGCGCCTGTATCTTTGAGCGATAGTCAGATACTGGTTATTAGAGAATATTAACAGATAGTTTAGGAGCACAAATGGCAAAAAGTAAGTAATGATAATTGAAATGCCGGTATTGTATCCCGTTGTATAAAAAATATGAACCGGGAATAAAAGGAGCAGGCTGCGGTTGAACGCATGCAGCAGCAGAAAAAGCGCCATCAGGTTAAGCCCCATCAATATAGATATGAAAACTAACGGCAGCAGCTTCCAGCTGTTTCTTTCAGCCTTGTTTTTCTTCGCCTTGTTAATGGCATCTGCCCATATTTTATAGTACAGGTTCATGAAATTATAACCCTAAATGCAGCCCGATGGTTTGTCGATGCCATCGAAATGGCACAATCAGTAAATAGTACCATAATCGCCATAAACACTACCATTTAACCCCGCATATACTTCTTATCTTTGTAGAGGTGAAAGCAGCGATCCCTATATATGACATCTGTAGCCTGACTCAGCGTCAGGACGATTTGCTAATCAGCCGCTTTGCGCCGTATTTAAAAAGCCATCGCAATTTGCATCTGGCGCATAAACACTCATTTTATCACCTGGTGTTTTTTATCAAAGGTGGCGGCTCGCAAACCATCGACTTCCAGCAGGTGCCCGTAAAACCTTACCAGATTTATTTTATGATACCGGGCCAGGTGCATAATTGGGCCTTTAAGGGTGAGGTGGATGGCTATATCATCAATTTCTCCGTGCCATTCTTTCAATCGTTTTTATTGAAAGCCAATTATCTGGAAGATTTTCCGTTTTTTACCGGTATTGTAGATGATGCGGTGATCGATATTCCGGAAGAAGTTCGGGACCCGCTGATCAATTTGTTTGAACAACTGATACACGAAACGGAAGAGCCCAAGCCATTGGCTGATGATATGGTGCGTGCATTATTGCTGCAATTATTTATCAGCGTAGCGCGCGCCGGGATGACAACGGTAAATAAAACCATCCCGCATTATAATTATACGCTGCTGCGTAGTTTCCAAAAACTAATCGAAAAGAATTATACCACCATGCGGTTGCCGAAGCAATATGCCGAACTATTATATATCACCCCAAATCATTTAAATGCTTTATGTAACGATGTGCTGGGGATATCCGCAGGCGAGGTGATAAGAAACCGTATAGCTTTGGAGGCGAAGCGATTGCTGATCAACAATGATCTGACAGTTCAGGAAATTGCAGGTCAGCTCAACTTTGCCGATAACTCATACTTTACCAAGTTCTTTAAAAAACAAGTGGGCACAACGCCTGAGGAATTCAGAAAAACAACTAATAGTCATGAATAGTTCAACTATAAAACCAGCTAATATGCCAACGCCAATACTGTCAGCAGCCTTACATGCCAAATGCCCTAAATGCCGCAGAGGCGATATGTTTAAAAACAAAGGGTTTAATTTGTTTTCGCAAAAAATGAACACTACATGCCCGCATTGTGGTTTTACTTTCGAGATTGAGCCGGGTTATTTTTATGTGGCCATGTTTGTGAGCTACGCCTTCAATGTTGCCGAAATGGTAACTATGGCCGTTGCCATTTACACGCTCACTAATAGCCATAACCCATGGGTTTATGTTAGCGCATTGTTGGGTATATCGGTGCTGCTGTCGCCATTCAACTTTAAATTTTCGAGAGTGGTGCTGCTCTACTGGTTAACGCCGGGCGTGCACTATGACCCGAATCGCGATCGCGACGATTATAAAAAACCGGATGTCTATAACTAAAATAAAAGGGGCGATAAATTAACTTTATCGCCCCTTTTTATTATCCGATATACAATTCATTGTCAATCAAACCCTCTAGCTCTTGCGGGTTGTGGGTTACTATAAGTACCGTCGAGCCAAGCTTTTTAAAGACAGCTTTCAACTCGGTTATCAATTCAATTTTCATATCCAGATCAAGCGCCGAGAAAGGCTCGTCCATCAATAGCAATTTAGGTTTAATGGCCAATGCTCTTAAAATAGCCACACGTTGTTGCTGTCCGCCCGATAAATGGATAGGTTTGTGATCGGTCAGGGTATCCAGTTTGCCCAATTTCAGCAGGCGATCTATCCAGGCTTGGTCTTTGGTGGCGTAGGCCAGGTGTTCTGCAATAGTCATATTTGGAAACAATGCATAATCCTGAAAAACAAAACCGGGCATCCGTTTTTGCGGCGATAGATTGATACCCGATGAGGTATCTAACCAGATTTCTCCATTGACAGAAATCTTACCCTGCTCAGGTTTGATCAAACCGGCTATGGCCTTCAGAAAAGTGGTTTTCCCAGCCCCCGATGGTCCGTAGATTTTGGTAATACTCCCGCCCGAAAACTCATGTGCAATTTTTAACACATGCTGCCCCCGGTAAACCTTAAGTTTCTTCTCTATAGCGACGCTAATCATTCTAAGGGAGATTTAGCCTGATACTTATTGAAAATAAACACGCCAATTACCATCACAAATGTAATGGCGAATAATATCAGCGAATAATTATTGGCCGATGTATAATCCATCTGCTCAACAGCATCGTAGACGGCGATAGACGCCACGCGGGTAACGTTTGGGATATTACCGCCAATCATCAGCACCACACCAAACTCTCCCAGCGTGTGGGCAAAAGTTAAAACTGCGGCGGTAATCAATGATGGTTTAATATTGGGCACCAAAACGTATTTAAAGGTCTGCCAACGCGTTTTTCCCAACGTGTATGAAGCTTCGGTCAGTGATGTAGGTAACTGCTGCAGCGCCGATTTAATGGGCCCAATCATAAAAGGCATGCTATAAATGAATGAAGCCAGCACCAGCCCCTTAAATGAAAATACAAATTGTATATCGAAAGCCTCATGCAGCCATTTACCCAAACCATGCTGCGGACTAAAAGCAAGCAACAAATAAAACCCCAGCACTGATGGCGGCAAAACCAACGGCATGGTAATAAGAGCTTCGATGACGGTTTTAAAAAACAAGCGACCGCTTGACAGCCACCGGGCCAAAGGCAATCCGGCAAAAAAAAGCAGCGAGGTGGTTATTGTTGCCAGTTTTAAAGTAAGCCAGATAGGTGACAGGTCCATTAATGTTGTGAGTGTGTGATTAAATGCGGTAACCGTATTGCTCAAATATCTTTTTAGCCTCTGCGCTTAAAAGGTAGTTATAAAATTTTTCGGCGTCGGCATTAGCGGCAGCGCGCTTTAGTATCACCATGCCTTGTTTTATCGGCGCGTAGCTTTTCGGGTCTATTGTTTTCCAGTACAAGGTGCTTGTGTTGGCCGGGTCTTTTATCAGCGCTTGCGTGGTGAAGCCAACATCCACCACACCGGTCATGATATAGGTGTTTACCTGCGATATGCTTTCGCCAAAAACCATTTTGCTGTGCACATTATCTAAAATGCCCTTTTTCTGCAAGGTCTGCCTTGCCGCCACGCCATATGGAGCCACAGCCGGATTAGCTATCGCGATCTTTTTAATTCGTGGGGTAAGTAAGGTGCGTTCCCAGTTTTCAAAGCCTATGTTTTTGGTGCTGCAGATGATCAGGCTGCCGTAGGCATAAACCACAGGGGCCTTGGTTGAAAAACCATCTTTATACAACGATTCAGGAAAACTCATGTCGGCCGAAAGAAAGATGTCATACGGCGCCCCGTTTTTGATCTGTGCCACCAGTTTGCCTGACGAGCCTACTATTGGTTCGATCTCAATATTGGTACGCTGCTTAAAATCTTTTTGCAGTACCGTGATTACCGATTGCAGATTGGCCGCTGCCGCTACTTTAAGCGATTGTGCAAACGTCGAAGCACAAAACAGCAAGTTAAAGAACAGAAATAAGGCTACAGGTCTGGCAAATAGTTTTCTTTGATCCATATTAATGACAAACAGGGTTTGTTTTCCTGAGGTCCGTAGTGTAAAGATAAAACGATTTATCAGAAACAATAGTGCTATAAGCCTTGTTGCCCATCGGCTTAAAACAAAAAAGGGCGACAGTTAAATAAACCATCGCCCTTTTGCTATATAGTTGACTTTTTAATTTTCCGGTTGATCTTCAGGAGTGCCCACTATTCTAAATACTTTGTCGCCATTGGTATCTACCGCATCCTGGAAATAATAACCCTCTTGCGATTCGTAATATTTTTGACCATTCAGCCTGATAATGCGGCATCCTTGCGGCAGGCTATCTACCATGTCGCCTACCTGTGGCAGATCTTCCTGGGCGCCGCCGCCATCATCAACGTTTAACTCGCCATCTTTACCGGCAATCTGGTAAACCAGGGTGCCGTCGTCGCGGGTTATCGGTTGGTAATAAACGCCATTCAGCTCATAATACTGCATGCCGTTAATAACAATAGATTGCGCATTTGACGGTAAGCGGGTAATAGTTGCACCAACCGGCGGTTCAACAACAGTATAGCTGTCGTTATCCATTTGGCGGTAGTATAAACCGTCGCTGTAATAGTATTGATATTGGCCATAGTAGAACGGATAATAACCGCGTGGTAAGATGCTGATGTTAAACCCGATTCTTGGTGTATAGTATGTTCTGTAATAACCCTGGTTGCGGTAATAAAAACCGCGTGGACTTGGCGAAACGTAGTTTCGGCCGAAACGTAAACCCGGATAGCTGCGATAGCCATTGCGATACGGGCTACCATAATTGCCACGCGGACTATAAGTTGGCCGACTTGATCCTATAGTAGGATAACGACGAGGCGCCTGGCCCTGACCACCCTGGCTAAATACCGGCGTTGGCTGGTGCTGCACACCACGTGGCTGATTTGAAGCCGGTGGAACTGCACTTGAACGCTGGCCGCCATATGCATTAGTTTGATTACTGCGCTGCATTTGCGGCACTGACTGCTGCTGCGGCGTGCTGCGCTGCATCTGTGGTTGTGATTGCTGCGGAGCCGGGCGCGACATTTGGGGCGCTGCCGGAGGAGGGGTAGAATTACCACCGCCACCGCTGTTGCCGCCAGATGAACCACCGCCTCCCTGGCTGTGGTCGCCGCCGCGTTGTGCGTAAGCCGGAATACTTAAGCCAGCGCCTAACAGCGAGATCAAGCCTATTCCGATTAGGTTTTTATATATCTTTTTCATGTCTTAAATAGTATTATACGCTGTGGTTTGTTTTTTTAGACTAACAAATGTACGAACGGTTTAATCAGTATCCCACAACGTTCAACATCTGTTTCAAGTATAGTTAAGATGCTCTAATGTATTATCAATTTACAGGCTTTCGGCGATAAATAATAGTTTATCATCAAAAGTCAGGCTAAAGAATCCATCGGCTTCAGTTTTATAGGTATTTTGGTCGATTTTCGTCAAGCCCTGTGTCTTTAAGTTTTTAGGGTGCGATATGATTTTAATAGTATCGCCTGCCGGCTTCCATTTGCTAAAACCCGATTCAACACCATATATTTTTTGCTGCTGATAAAATACCACCAGCGTGATCCGGGCGGCATAAGGCAGATATTGATCCAGTTCAAATTCGTCCGTTACCACATTAACCGACGGATAGCTTTTATCCACCAAATAATCAAAAGCGGCAATGTTTGCTGGTCTTCCACGGGTTGCCAGGTGTTTAACGTCCGATTGTATATCGTTAGCTGTATCATCGCTCACAATCCAGTCTATCTTAATACCAAAGACATTGAGCTGTTCTGCCACCAGCGGTGTCGCCATAACCGTAGGGCTCCATTCCAATAGCTGGCCCAGTTGTTCGTCATCAAACCCCTCTAAACTCAAAAGCAACAAAGCGGGTTCCTGTTTTTCTCTGACGATGTGATGCGATGACATATATGATAGCTATTACAGTCCGAAAATAAGCAATCAACCGGCTAAATCGATCAGCTTAATTTCAAATCTACTAAACGCGCCTCCTCCAAAACCTGACGCACGCTTGTTTTGCCCCGATATTCCCACTTAACAAGGCGGATACACCCGTCCGAAATTTCGATGCCGGTAATATCGCCATCATCAAAACAGCAACAGCCGCTGTTAAAATAGGTGTCCAGATAACCTTTAAAATCAGGCGGACGCGAAGTTTTTAAATGCAGTTTATCAATGCGGGCCTGCAGGTCGTCCGCTTCCTTACCCTCGGCGGTTCCCAGCTTTTCATACAAGATTTCCAGCTCTGTCAGCGATCGAAATACCGGCTGATGCGTATGCCCGGTGATGAGCAAAGTGTTTTTGCGCCCGGCGCTCCATTCGTACATGATGCGGTTGTGGTCGGTTTTTAAAGTATCGTTGTTGGCTGGCGTGTTGGGGTTGATGCGCAGGTAAGCCTGAAACGGCGCCCAGATATCGCTCACAAACCATTTGCTGAACCAGTTGCCATCGCTCTGCAAATCGCCCTGGTGGCCGTGCGTCATGTAGATAGACAGTTTTTCCTTTCCCACGGTGGTCTGCAAAATCGCCCCCTCATAAACCTTGATCTGCTGTTTATAGATCTGCGCGATGCTTACCATAGCCAGCGGGTCGTTGTCCCAATACAGGTCGTGGTTGCCAAATATCTTGATAAAAGCATTGCGGTCCAGAAAGCGCTGCTCGGCTTCAAATGTCCGCTTATTGTGCCTTTTGATGGTAAGAAAAATATTTTCCCAAAGCTCTTCGCTGTCTCCAAGATTGATGTAGAAGAAATTCTCATTATTGTAATACTCCAAAGCCGCCAAATAGTTGTTGGCCGCTTTCGCAAAGATATCAGAGCCATCGCGAGCGCCTTTATGCTGGTCAGACAGGATAATGAAACGATCTGTTGCCGCATCAAACTCTATAATGCGTCCCCGCTTTCCCGGGTTTTGAGTGATATTCTGGTAAAGATCTGAAAGCGCTTTATCAACCCGCTTTTTATCGGGCCTGGACGACCACCGGTTGGCGAGCGCAATTACCGGTTTGGTGAGCAGGCGTTGCAGAAATTTGCGCATGTTAGATTAACAGTGGTTGGAGGGGTTTTGTGTGGGATGAAAATATTGAATATAGAATAATGAATGCTGAAGTATACTTCGAAATTGGAAATTCATTATTCGATATTTAAAAACAGACGCCCCTTGTCTTTTACTAAAAATATTAGCAATTTTGCGACATGAGTCATCAGGAAAATCCGGAGTTTTTTAAGGGGCGTGGGGCACAGGTTAATACCGATAACAAATTCCTGCAGCGCAAATATGTATTAGACCACATTGAGGGGCTGGACGAGCCGCTGCTTGAAAATATCACCACGCAGTTGTTTATTGAGTCGCCGAAAAAGATCGTCAGCGAATCAAACAGTCCCGATCTGAGCCATATGTATTCCCTCAACCCTTACCAGGGTTGCGAGCATGGCTGTATTTATTGCTATGCCCGAAACTCGCACGAATACTACGGCTTTAGCGCCGGACTGGATTTTGAGCGCAAGATCATCGTCAAACAAAATGCTGCCGAGCTGCTTGAGAAATATTTTAACAAAAAAAACTATAAGCCGGTGGCTATTTTGCTCTCGGGCAATACAGATTGCTATCAGCCCATAGAGCGTAAGTTAAAAATAACCCGCAGCCTGCTCGAAGTATTTTTGAAATACCGAAACCCGGTAAGCATCATCACCAAAAACAACGTGATACTGCGCGATATGGACATCATCACCGAGTTGGCAAAGCTTAACCTGGTGCATGTGAATATGTCTATCACCTCGCTTAATGAGTCGCTGCGACAAAAGCTGGAACCGCGCACAGTGACCGCCAGCGGCCGGTTGGCAGTTATCCAACGGATGTCAGAAAAAGGTGTGCCGGTGCGGGTGATGGCAGCACCGATCATCCCGGGGTTGAACAGCAATGAAATTCCGGATATTATCAAGGCGGCGGCCGACCGCGGAGCTTTATCTGCAGGCTTTACCATTGTGCGATTGAACGGCAGCATTGGCGAGATCTTTACCGACTGGGTGCACAAAGCCTACCCCGACCGGGCAGAAAAGGTATTGAACATGATCAAGCAATGTCATGGAGGTAATTTAAATGACAGCAACTTTGGCCGGCGCATGAGCGGCGGGGGGCAGGTGGCACAATCCATTCATCAACTATATCGCATGGCCTGCAACCGTTTCCTGGCCGACCGCGACATGCCGCCGCACGACTATAGTTTGTTTACACCGAGAAATGGAAAGCAGACGAGTTTGTTTTAAGAGCGTGACAGAAAGTTATGCCACTGCCGGATACATCGTAGTAACCAGTTTGCGCAGCGAAAGCTCTATCAATATACCTAAGCCAACGCCGATGGTGTAGCTGGCAATATCGCCGACAAAAAATGTTTCGCCGAGCATTGCTTTACCCAAAAAGGTTTGGCGCACGCTATCTATCCATGGCGCACGGTAAAGCTGACTAAACTCAGTGAGCCAGGTATAAATAAGACTGATGATAATTATAAAGGGAAGCGGTTTTTGGATAAAGAGTAGCCTAAGGAGCAGAAAGACCGCCAACCCCCACAATATATCGCCCACAAACAGCGGGACCATAGTGGGCGATAGTTCGCGCGATACCAGTCCGCCGATGATGGTGATGATCAATACGAACAGATAAATTAACCGGGGCTTTAGCATGGTTAAATATATACAATAATTTAAAAAAATAGGGCATAAAAAAAGCGCCATGAAGGCGCTTTTATATGATATGACTGCCTAATAATTAAGCGGTTGCGGTTTCTGCTTCTAAAGCCATTTGCTCGTCGATCAGGATACGGCCGCAGTGCTCGCAAACGATGATTTTTTTACGCTGGCGGATATCAGACTGACGTTGAGGCGGGATCTGGTTAAAGCAACCAGAGCAAGAATCGCGTTGGATAGTCACTACAGCTAAACCGTTTTTAGCGTTTTTGCGCAAACGAGTGTAAGCAACCAATAAACGCTCGTCGATGTTTTTGATAGCGGCATCAGCCTGAGCAACTAACGCGTTCTCGTCTTTTTCAGTTTCTGCAGTGATGGTATCCAGCTCTTCTTTTTTAGCGTCCAAATCGCTTTTACGACCTTCTAAATCGGCAACAGCTTTTTCATAAACCTGAGTTTTTGAGCTGATCTCAAAGCCGTATTCACGAATTTTTTTCTCGCTTACCTGTATGTCCAAACCTTGAATTTCAATCTCTTTTGAGATAGCATCATATTCACGGTTGTTTTTTACTTCGTTTAATTGAGCTTCGTATTTTTTTATGTTGGCCTGAGCGTCTTTGATCAGGTTTTTACGGGTAACTATATCATCCTCCAGATCATCAAGCTCGCTTTTTATTTTTTGTATACGAGTTTCTAAACCGGCAACATCATCTTCCAGGTCGGCAACCTCCATTGGTAGCTCGCCTCTTACTTGTCTGATTCTGTCAATTTTAGTGTGGATGGTTTGTAGTTCGTATAACGCTTTAAGCTTTTGTTCTACGGTTTGTTCCATTATTTTGAGGGATTTATCTTTTTTGTTTTTAATAAACGGATGGCAAAGATACAAATAAATTAAATTATTTTATAATGCAAATGTAATTTGCTGTTTTACAGGAGATAGATACGATAATGTCATCTCGATCAACGGGAGAGATCTATACACACGCTAATCATCGTGCGTATGAACGGGTGCATAGTTTTCTCGCCATGCTCGAAATGACAAGGAGGTTTAAAGCTTTTGTAACTACATAAAATACCTAACCGGATTAGTATTCACACTCGTCAGTCGCAATGGCAAATCAGAGAAGCGTTTGCGGATCAGGTCATGCAGCAATTGCTGGGTAAACTGCTCGCTTTCAAAGTGCCCAATGTCGGCGATAATGATCTTGCCGTCGGCATCGAAGAATTCGTGATATTTATAATCGGCAGTAATAAAAATATCTGCACCAGCGCCAATAGCTTGTTTCAGCAAAAATCCGCCGGCGCCGCCACACACAGCCACTTTCTTGATAGGCTTGTCGGTTAACGCAGTATGACGTATCACGTGGGCATGCATTTTTTCTTTGAGATGATATAGAAACTCTTCGGCATCCAAGGCTTGTTCCAGCTCGCCAACCATACCAGAGCCTACTTGTTGATGCTGATTAGTGAGGGCGTACAGGTCGTAAGCCACTTCCTCATAAGGGTGGGCCAGCATAAGCGCCATCAATATTTTGCTTTCCAGGTTGGATGGGTATACGGTTTCAATACGGGTTTCGCGTTCAGTATGTCGCACGCCAGGCTCGCCGACGTAAGGGTCGCTATCCTCATTGCCTTTAAATGTTCCGGAGCCTTCTGCATTAAAACTGCATTCGCTGTAATTGCCAATATTACCGGCACCGGCGTGGAATAAAGCATTGCGCACCTGGTCCACGTGGCTGGTAGGCACGTAGGTGACTAATTTTTTAAGGATGCCATGTTTGGGCGAAAGGATGCGTAGGTTTTCAAGCCCTAAGGTTTCACAGATCCTGGCGTTAACACCCGGCAGCACGCTATCCAGGTTGGTATGGATAGCATATAGCGCGATGTTATGCCGGATAGCCTTTTCGACCACACGCTCTACGTAAGTTTTGCCGTTAAAGCGCTTCAGGCCTTTAAAAACTATCGGGTGATGCGAAATAATGACCTGACAACTGGTAGCAATCGCCTCGTCAACTACCGCCTCTATGCAATCCAGCGATATCAATACCTGGTGGATCTCCTGATCAGGGTTGCCGACGATCAATCCGGCATTATCATAATCTTCCTGATAAGCCAGCGGGGCTATGGTTTCAAGGTATGCGGTGAGTTGCGATAGTTTCATAAAAAAGATGATTGCATAGATCGGGATAGATTACACAGATGTTGTTATAAAAGTAACCAAAACCTGTAAACGCGCAAAGACGCAAATGTCTTTTGCGTCTCCACACTCTTGAGTGATGTATGATAGATCAGGGCGATTGGCCGCCCTTACGTTAGATTAGTAGGTGAATTTGGCAATGTTAAAGCTTTCAAAAGCCATTTTCTGGTTGTATTCTAAAGTCAGTTTTTTATGATTTACCAAGTCGACAATGGTGCCTATCAGGCAAAGGCCACCGGTAAAGAAATATAACAAACCCATACCAATTTGTCCCAGCATAAAACGTTGTACACCGGCTATGCAGCCAAAACCAAGCAAAGTATAAATCAGCACCTCTTGCGGAGTGCGGCGTTTGCTGGCGTAGATCATAAAGAAATGTTTCTTTTGCTCGTCGGTTAAACCTGCGTTGCCTTGTTGTAACATATTTAACTCTTCGGCGGTGATGCCTGAAAGTGTCATATAAGGGTTTGTGTTTTGGAAGTCCATGTTGTTTAGTTTTTTAGTGATTGCTTATTGTTTATGATTCAAAACTAATATACAACACAAAATCAGCCTATACAAAACAGGCAGATATGGCTAAGAAATCGGTTAACCGGGGAAATATAGCGGTGAAAATTCCGGCGGGATTTGGTTTGTCGGTGAACACCGCACCCCGGCCTCTTCAAAGGAGAGGGAGTTATTGCAGGGTGGTTAATGAAGCGGCGTTTCAAAGCCCTCTCCTTTGAAGAGGGTTTGGGAGAGGTGAACTATCCTATACCCAATAATACCCAAAGCAGGCACCCCAAACCAATGTGCGTGCCATGAGTTGGTTAGATTACCATGCAACAACCATGATATGGCATGGCCAATGCCGCAGCCCGGGCACCACGTTATGCCCATCAGTTTAAAAGGACACAGCGTATAATGCGAAGCCGCAGATGGGTTGGCAGCCGCCAGTGCTATCATGGCGGCTATCCAGAAAATGAGTTCTAAATTTTTCTTTAAGAAGTTAATCAAGCTTGTTCGACTTATTGGCCCATACCAAAGATACGCCTAAAGCCGCCAATAAACCAACTAACAAAGCGCCAAACATACGACCCGAGAATGCCATAAAATCACCGCCATTTGGCTGTAAATAGTTAATATAGGCTATAGCCACAAATACGGCCAGTATGCCGCCAAACAATAATATTTTAAAGCTTTGTACCAAAGCTTCTAAAAAACTCATTTTGCCGCGCATGTCGGTGTCGCGGTAATTTTTAATGCCCAGCAATAAACCAAGTATTGGTATAAAAATAGAGAAGTACTCAAAAGGGGCTGTTTTGTCGTCATAAGTGTCATAACCCAGGGCATGGGTAACAAATAGATAGGCTGCGCTAAGCACCCCAATTACAAAGCCCCATATCAATGCATTTTTCATCTTCTTTAAGTATTAGGTTAAATTATTGTGAGTTTAATTTAAATACGTGCGGATGGGACCATACGTTGTTTAAACTATCATAAAAAGTGTTGATGTGCTGATTTTGTTTTTATGTGTTCGAAATTTAGGTGCTTGATTAAAGTGTTGTTATATCTAAGTTAAACAAATCCTCGTTAACTATTGTATTAAGATGGCGTTTAAATTAAAACGCCTTTTTAGCTATCTTTGCACCGTTTTGAACATCCGTGATATATTAGACAGATATAAAGCTGATGATAGGATAAAGGCGCTGGCTACGGCTCTGAATGCGTCTAAAAATCCGAGGGTACAGCTTCGAGGTTTGGTTGGGTCGGGCGATGCAACCGTGGCGATAGCTTTGTACTTTTTGCAGCACAGGCACATGGTTTTTGTGTTGCCTGAACGTGAAGAAGCCGGCTATTTCCAGGCCGACCTGGAAAACCTGACCGGCAAAGAGGTGCTGCTTTTCCCATCGTCATACCGCAAACCGTTTGAGTTTACCCAGCCTGACAGCAGCAACGTTTTGGCTCGTGCCGAGGTATTGAATGAGCTGAATCACTCATCTGAATTTGGCCAATTAATTGTGACTTACCCGGAGGCTTTGGCCGAAAAGGTGATCGACCGGGCATCGCTTGAAAAAAATACGCTTGAAATATCGGTGGGTAATAAATTGAGTATCGATTTCATCAATGAGTTTTTGGTGGATTATGATTTTGAGCGCGTAGATTTTGTGTACGAGCCCGGTCAATTCTCCATTCGTGGAGGTATCGTTGATATCTTCTCTTTCTCGCACGATCTGCCTTACCGGGTTGAGTTTTTTGGGGATATTATCGAATCAATCAGAACTTTTGAGATCGAGAGTCAACTATCGGTCGAGCAGGTGAAGAGTATCACCATTGTCCCTAATGTTCAATCCAAACTTCTGACCGAAAACAATATTTCGCTGCTGGAATATATTGATGCCGATACCCTGGTTTGGATTAAAGACGTTCAATTTACGTTTGACGTGATCCAGACCGGCTATAAAAAGGCGGTACAACTGTGGAACGCTCTTTCTGCCGAGGATAAGAATAAAAACCCGGAGTGGATTGACCCCAAATTTGGCTTTACCGATGAAAAACTGATAGCCGATCAACTGCACGATTTTGCGGTAGTTGAATTTGGCAAGCAGTTCTTTTACACAGCAGACCACGCGGTTAGTTTCGACATGCGCCCGCAGCCATCATTCAATAAAGACTTTACGCTGCTCATTCACAATTTCAAGAATAACGAAGCCGAAAAGATCGAGAATTATATTCTCACAGACTCGGCCCGGCAGGTTGAACGCCTTTATGCTATTCTGGATGATCTGGATAAATCAGTGAAGTTTACGCCAATCAATGTTTCTATCCGCGAAGGTTTTATTGACCGCGAGCAGCAATTGGCTTGCTACACCGATCATCAAATTTTCGATCGTTACTACAAATACAAACTCAAAAAGGGCTACCAACGCTCGCAAGCCATCACGCTAAAAGAGCTGCGCGAGCTAAAGCCCGGCGATTTTGTAACCCATATTGACCACGGTATAGGCAAATATGCCGGATTGGAAAAAGTAGAAGTAGCCGGCAAGCAGCAAGAGATGATCCGTTTGATTTATGCGGATAACGATTTGCTGTATGTCAATATTAACTCGCTTAACCGTATATCTAAATACAGCGGCAAAGAGGGTACCGTACCCAAAATGAACAAACTGGGTACAGACGCGTGGGAGAAACTCAAGAAAACCACAAAAAAAAAAGTTAAAGACATAGCCCGCGACCTGATCAAGCTTTACGCCTTGAGAAAATCGCTGCAGGGTAATGCTTTTTCGCCGGATAGTTATTTGCAAACCGAATTGGAAGCCTCGTTCATTTATGAGGATACTCCCGACCAGGAAAAAGCCACGGCCGACTTTAAGCGCGACATGGAGTCGCCGCATCCTATGGACCGCCTGATTTGTGGCGACGTTGGTTTCGGTAAGACCGAAGTAGCTGTTCGAGCAGCATTTAAAGCCGTTGCCGACAGCAAGCAGGTTGCCATCCTGGTACCGACGACTATTCTTGCGGCCCAACATTTCAAAACCTTTAGCGACCGCCTCAAAGGTTTCCCGTGCAATATCGATTACGTTAACCGTTTCAAATCGACGAAGCAGATCAAGGATACATTGGAGAAATTGAAAGCGGGTAAGGTAGATATCATCATCGGCACGCATCGCCTGGTAAGTAAAGACGTTAAGTTTAAAGACCTGGGCCTGATGATCATTGACGAGGAGCAAAAGTTTGGCGTAAGCACCAAAGAAAAGCTGAAGCAAATGCGCGCCAATGTGGATACGCTTACGCTGACGGCAACGCCGATTCCGCGTACATTGCACTTCTCATTGATGGGTGCGCGAGACCTTTCTATTATATCAACTCCGCCGCCAAACCGCCAGCCTGTGGTGACCGAGCTGCATGTGTTTAACGATAAACTAATCAAAGAATCCGTAAGCTATGAGCTGGACCGCGGTGGGCAGGTATTCTTTATCCATAACCGTGTGCAGGACCTGCCACAACTGGGCGGCATGATACACAAGCTGGTGCCGGGTGCACGGGTAGGTATCGCCCATGGCCAGCTGGAGGGCGATGCTTTGGAGGATGTGATGCTGAAATTTGTGAACCATGAGTATGATGTGCTGGTGGCTACCACCATTATCGAGGCCGGTCTGGATATCCCGAATGCCAATACCATCATCATCAACCATGCGCACATGTTTGGTTTGAGCGATTTGCACCAGATGCGTGGCCGTGTGGGCCGTAGTAATAAAAAGGCATTTTGTTATTTGCTGAGTCCGCCGCTATCGACGCTGACCAACGAGGCCCGCAAGCGCCTGAGCGCTATTGAAGAGTTCAGCGATTTGGGTAGCGGTTTCAACGTAGCCATGCGCGACCTGGACATTCGCGGTAGCGGCAATCTGTTGGGTGCCGAGCAAAGCGGTTTCATTGCCGAGATTGGCTTTGAGATGTATCATAAGATACTGGATGAAGCTATCCATGAGCTGAAGGACGAAGAATTTAAAGGGCTGTTCCCAGAGGATAAACCACGTTCGTATATCACCTTCACTCAAATTGATACCGACCTGGAAATACTGATCCCGAATGAGTATGTAACCAGTTTATCTGAACGCTATAACCTGTACTCTGAGCTTTCCAAGCTCGAAAATGAAGCCGAGCTGCAAGCCTTCCAGCAACAGTTGATCGACCGCTTTGGCCCGATACCAAAACCGGTTGAAGACATGCTGAACACCATGCGTCTGCAATGGCTGGGCAAAGCCATCGGTTTTGAAAAGATATCGCTAAAAAAAGGCGTGCTGCGCGGCTACTTCATCGCCAACCAAAAATCGCCATATTTTGAGACACAGCAATTCCGCAATGTGCTCAACTTTATGCAGGCCAATCCATACAGAACCAGTTTGAAGGAAGTGAAAAACACGCTTCGTCTGGGTATTGAAGATGTGCAGAGCATTGATGACGCGGTGATGTTGTTGAGTGGGATGGTGGAAGAGGAGGTGGTGTAGATTTTCTTCGCCATTTGTCATCCTGAGGGATAGCGAAGGATCTTATACGCGCGATATGTATCTTCGGATTGTCTATTTGATAAGATCCTTCGCTATCCCTCAGGATGACAAGCGGGTTGAAATTTATAACTAAAAGATCTTCGGCGGCCACTCCATGATATCGCCATTTAGAAATCGCCAAGTAGGATTGTCTTGTTCGATAAGTTTGATTTTCTTGCTGCGAAGCCAGCCTTTTATCTCCTTTTCCCTTTCGATGGCATGCTCTATGTACTGATGTCGTTCCAACCAAACCAAGTAATAACACTTGTATTTAGTCGTAAAATTTGATTTCAAATTGTTACCCCAATAATGCTCGACTAAACGTCGCTCGATATCATTAGTTACGCCGACATATAAAACCTTTTTGCTTGCGGTTGTTAGAATGTAAGTAAAGTAGTTGTGTTGTTTCATTTTACTATTTGTCATTCTGAGCATAGCGAAGAATCTTATATGCGCGAGAAGCCCGCCCGCCTGTCTATCTGATAAGATCCTTCGCGATGCTCAGGATGACAAGCGGAAAAAGATTTGATTACTACACCACCCGCTTATAAATCCCATTCAAGTTCCTACCCATCTCCATATAATCTAACCCATAACCCACCACAAACTCATTAGGAATCTGAAAAGCGACGTGCTTTAGTTCTTCAACGGCATATTCAACGGCGTCGGGTTTTAGCAGCAGGGCGCAAACGGTAATAGAGGCCGGTTTGCGGTGACTCAGCTTGGCAACCAGGTAGTCGAGCGTGTTGCCGGTATCAACAATATCCTCGATCAAAATGACGTGCCGGTTGGCAATATCGGTCATCAAATCAAAATCGTCGCGGATGCGGCGGGTGCTGCTTATACCACCGTGGTATGACGACAGCTTCGTGAATGCCACTTCGCAAGGAATAGTAACCTCTTTCAGCAGATCGTCCATGAACATAAAGCAGCCGTTAAGCACGCCTACAAAAACGGGAGCCTTATCGGCGTAGTCTTTGTTTAGCTGGGCAGCAATTTCTTTAATGCGGGTTTGTATGGCGTCGGCAGCTATAAGCGGCTCGAATTCTAAATCGGCTATTTTGACTTTCATGGTGTGGCTAAGATACTCGGCTCGTAACAATATCACAAAACTATTTGCGGTTACGGGTAAATCGTTATTTTAGATAAAAATCTTATCACTAATGGATGAACGGCTGAATTTTCAGATATCCAGACTATCTGATGTCGAATTACGTGATTGTATAGACAATCGCCAGAATTACATGCCAGACACCATTGAGACTGCTATGGCAGAGTTGCAGAAACGCGGGTTGGCCCTTGATTCGGCAGAAATGCAGGTAATTAGCGAGGATATAACGGCCCTGCGCGACAATGTGAAATTACAAGTGGGCTATGTCGGTTTATTTAGCAGTGTTTATAAAAACAATGTTGTTGCCGACCCGTTTGCACCGGTTCTATACTCGCGCAGCGTTATAAATGGGTTCACCTTTTTTATGGGCGCCCTGTTTGGGTCAATCATGTTGGCCATTAATGCAAGCAACGTAAAAAATCAAAAAGGAGTTTTATTATCCTTATTGTTTGGTGTGTTGTATACCGTGGTACAAATTATTTTAATTTTCTCTTTTCATCTCGGCCCCCCGATAGGGTTGTTTTTTAGCATTATCGCTGCTTATTGTGTCAACTATTTCCTTTGGCCCAGGATAATAGGTAATGAAACCTTTTACTGCGCAAAACCATTTTGGGTTCCATTGATCATTGCTGTGATGTTGACGGCTTCATTAATTTACAAGGTTTTATTTTATCCGGACAGTCTGCATAGATTGTAGGTACAAGCCGGCTTGCATTACAAAGTTTGACAAGCGAACAACCCGATTTTCCCTATCTTTGCCACCCAAATGATGGAATATCAGCTTTATACCCTTTCAAACGGCATTCGTATCATGTATAAGTATGCACCCTCTGCGGTTTCGCATGCCTGTATATTGATCAATGCCGGCTCGCGCGATGAATTACCCGGTCAGGAGGGTTTGGCTCATTTCATTGAGCATTTGCTGTTTAAGGAAACCGAACGACGCAGTACCACACAGATATTAAACCGCCTGGAAGTAGTTGGGGCCGATCTGAATGCGTATACCACTAAAGAATATACCTGCATCCATGCTTCTTTCCTGAATCCATACCTGGAACGAACTATTGACTTGTTTGAAGACATTGTTTTCCATTCTACTTTTCCTGATGATGAATTGGAAAAGGAGCGGGGTGTTATCCAGGATGAGATAGCCTCGTACCTTGATCAGCCTGAAGAAGCGATTATGGACGACTTTGAAGAACTGCTGTTCAAAGATCATCCGATAGGAAAAAACATCTTAGGGACAAACGAAACTGTCGACCGGCTGAATCGCGGCGATATGCAGCAGTTCATCGCCACAAATTATAATACTAACGAGATCATTTTTGCTGTTATAGGCGACTATGACTTTAAGAAGCTAAGCAAGCTGGGCGAAAAGTATTTTGGAGCGATAGCGCCTAACTACACGCAGAAGCATCGCGTTATGCCAAACCTGGCTACGGTAGGTAAACACGTAGTACACAAACCTATCTCGCAAACGCATTGTGTTATGGGTAATACGGCATACGCGTCATCTCACAAAAATAAAACCGGTTTGCTGCTGCTGAATAACCTGTTAGGGGGTATGGGAATGAGTAACCGGCTTAACCTCGAAATTCGCGAAAAGCATGGCATCGCTTATACTATAGAATCCAACTACACGGCCTTAACCGACACCGGCATCTTTTCGATTTATTTTGGTACCGACACCGGAAAAGCTGATAAAGCCGCGCGATTGGTACACAAAGAGCTGAAAAAGCTGCGCGAGCAGAAATTAAGTACGCTGGCTTTGCATCAAAACAAACAAAAGTTTATCGGCCAGATTGCCCTGGCAGAAGAGAACCGTATGAGCCTGATCATATCTATGGCCAAGAGCTTGGTTGACTTTAATCATGTGGACACCCTGCCGCAACTGTTCGAAAAGATCAATAATGTAACGGCGTCGCAACTGCTCGAAATAAGCAACGAAATATTTGACGAAAGTAAAATGATGACCCTGCTATTTGAGCCTAAGGGATAAACTTTTAATTTTGTAAAATGAAATTACCTATAATAGCCTACGGCGATCCGGTTTTAAGAAGAAAAGCAACGTCCATTGAGCCTGCAGAGTATCCGCACATTAAACAATTGTGCGAGGATATGTTTGAGACGATGTATGCTGCACGTGGTGTAGGTTTGGCTGCTCCGCAGATAGGGTTGTCTATGCGCTTGTTTGTGATTGACGCTACACCGTTTGATGATGACGAGCCTGAGCTAAAGGATTTCAAAAAAGTGTTCATTAACGCTTGCGTGCTGGAAGAAAGCGGCAAGGAATGGACATTTAACGAAGGTTGCTTAAGCATCCCGGATATCCGCGAAGATGTGAGCCGCAAAGAAACCATCAAAATATCTTACTACGACGAGAACTGGCACCATCACGAAGAAACCTTCTCTGGTATGGCTGCCCGCATTATCCAACACGAATACGACCACATTGAAGGCAAGCTATTTACCGACAGACTAAGCCCCCTACGCAAACGCCTGCTGGAGAAACGCCTGAACGATATTTCAAGAGGAATTGTAGATGTGGAATATAAAATGAAATTCCCTTCCGTTAAAAAAGGACGTTAGTTGAGTTCTGAGTCTTGAGTCGAGAGTACTGAGTCGGGAATAAAAAACAAAAAAGCCTCGAGACTCAAGGCTATTGACTCAAGACTTAATTAGAAGAAGCGGCATTCGATTTATCACCCGCGGCAATATCCCTGATCAGACTACCCCAGGCAAAAGGGTTTAGCAGCGGATTGGTAATAGAATGCGAGTTGACGATGTTGTTGTGCATCTCTTGTGCATTGATGCTCTCGTAAACGGTATGCGGTAAAGCCACACCTGCATCACGTATCGCTTTTGGACTTAAGTTTTTGCGGATGATCTCATAATCATCATCGGCGACCTTCATCGCCAGGAAATCTTTTCTAAACTCGTCAGTAGTAGCCCATGGGAACACCCTTACAGCAGGCAGGTTCACTATCTGTGGTTTTAGCGATACTTTGGTAACGATACTATGATTGGTTACATTGGCCGGTACTATGATAGTCACCGGGAAATAGCCAACGCTCGAGAAGGTCAGGGTATCGCGCTCATGCGCTACAAATGAAAAATAGCCCTCGTAGTCGCTTACAAATATCTGCTTGCCGGTACTTGAGTTTTTGATGTTTACGTACGGTACAATCACCATTTTTGAGCTGTCGGCATTGTGCGTAATACCGCTATATTGCACCAATGGCCGTTCGGCGTGCTGCGCAAAGACCGACGCGGTGCATAATAACAATAACAAGCTAAAAAGGTATTTCATTGTCGTATCTATCCTATTTTACCTCTTGAACGGGTAAAAATAAGTTTTAGTTTCCAAACCAAATAGTATTGCCATAGCGCGAGGGGCGTATTTAACAATACTTAACAATTAACGCATGTTTTCAGGAAGCACGGCGTTTGGGTCGTCTATGTCAGTTAGGTTAATGGCCTCAACGCCGGTAATTTCGGGCACCGCTTTTTGAATAGCGCCCTCAATGCCCGCCTTAAGCGTCATGATGCTCATGGGGCATGAGCCGCACGAGCCCAATAATCTTAACCTAACTACATTATCGGGTGTGATCTCCTCAATCGACACATTGCCACCGTCAGTCTCCAGGTACGGACGGATGCTATCTAACGCTGCTTCAACCCTTTCTAATAAACTCATTTTTATAGATTTATAAGTAAAGTTATTAATTATTTATAACATTTCCAGATAATACCTGCGCGTTATTGATCGACACCTGCTGCGCCACGCGGTTAGCCATCTCTGTAAAAGCATTCACCATCAGCTCGTGCTCCTCGCTCAAAACAATAGGTTTTCCGGCGTCGCCGCTATCGCTGATACCTTTAATGAGCGGAATTTCGCCCAGGAAAGGCACCTCCAATTGTTCCGCAAGTTTCTTGCCACCGCCTTGACCAAAAATGTAATATTTGTTTTGAGGCAGCTCGGCAGGGGTAAAATAAGCCATGTTTTCTACAATGCCCAGCAGTGGCACGTTGATGCTTTCCATCAAAAACATACCGATACCTTTCTTAGCGTCGGCCAGCGCGACGGCTTGCGGGGTGGTAACTATAACCGCACCCGTAA
>Ga0157371_10001838_pt1 | contig 21398 bp, 21 predicted proteins | sample C45metaG_FD_113462 | JGI IMG/M metagenome (GOLD analysis project Ga0157371, IMG submission 113462) | Corn rhizosphere microbial communities from Kellogg Biological Station, Michigan, USA - C4-5 metaG | ecosystem: Host-associated > Plants > Roots > Rhizosphere > Soil | place: USA: Michigan...
AAAGCTATTGAAACAGGTGCATCCTGATAACGGTTGATTACCGCCATTTTTAAAATATCTGTTTCTATATCGCTTTCATAAAATCCATTTTCTTCTTTTGGAGAAGAAGAAAATTTATTGGTGATTAGTTGCCCGTCTAATGCTTCTATAACCTGACAAGTAATATCAGCAATTGCGGCCTTAAAATCTTCTACTTTTTTCTTTCTGCAATGAAAATTGTTTATGGTACGGGCATGATACGTTTTAATTTTTGACATGCCATTTTCAGCAACCAATTCTCCATTGATATAAGTAGTCTGAACTTTAAAATCTTTTAAATCTTCAACAAGGATAAAATCAGCAGGATCGCCTTTCCTCAATAATCCCACCTTCATATTGTAATGCTTCACAGGATTAAGACATGCAGCCTTCAGTACTTTAAAAACATCAATTCCTTCCGCAACTGCCCGTTTACAAAGTTCATTGATATGACCTTTCACAAGGTTATCTGGATGTTTGTCATCGGTACAAAACATTATGTCGTCTTCATAATTATTCAGAAGATTAATTAACGCATCAAAATTTTTAGCAGCGCTTCCTTCACGTATCAGAATTTTCATTCCGTACTTCAATTTATTTAGGGCCTCCTCTTTGGTGAAACATTCGTGATCGGTACTGATACCAACTTCTATATATTTTTTTGCGTCTTCTCCCATTAAACCCGGTGCATGCCCATCTACCGGTTTGTTATGTCTTTTTGCAGAGTTTATTTTTGAAAGAACTTCTTCATCATTCTTCAACACTCCAGGGAAATTCATCATTTCGCTCAAATAAAGAATTTCCTCATTCGCTAAAAGCGTATCGACGGCAGTAGCATCAAGAGTTGCACCTGCAGTTTCAAAAACTGTTGCTGGAACGCAACTAGGCGCTCCAAAATTGAATTTAAAAGGAACCGTTTTGCCATTCTCAATCATATACTCCACACCTCCTAAACCGCAAACATTAGCAATCTCGTGAGGATCACTTATTGTTGCTACTGTTCCGTGAACAACCGCCAATTTTGCAAATTCTGAAGGAACTAACATAGAACTTTCAATATGCACGTGTGAGTCAATAAACCCCGGCAGGATATAAGGATAATCGATTTTACTTTCACTTATTTTCAGAACTGATTTTATTTTCTTATTTTCAATATCAACCTCACCGAAAAATATTTTTTTCGATTCTATGTCAACAATATTTCCTTTCAATTGTGTATTCATTATTTTCTAAAACGATTTATCTGCAAGATATTTCTCTTCCAGGAACTGGTCACTGTTATAAATATCGTTATAAAAAACTATGTGGTCTTTATTAGCTTCGCAGGTAAAGTATTGAATATAAAGTGGCAATCTTTTCTTCACAATTATAGTCTTACGGTCTTTATTGGCGATCCAAGTTTTTATTGAATCTTCATTGTAGCCAAGCCTACGTCCATTGCTTGCAATGCTGTCGTTTTTAAAAATATAAAAAGCCAAAGCTTCCCAGTTCTGAACACGAACACATCCATGACTTAAAGCCCTATTGCCATTCGCAAATAAGTATCGCTGATTAGTGTCATGCAAATACACACTGTAAGGATTGTTGAAATTGAACTTAAAAACACCAAGTGCATTATCATCGCCACTTCCCTGGACGATTTTCCACGGAATGCCTTCCCGATATTTTGACCAATCAATTGAATAAGGATCTACGGTTTCTCCATGATAATCGACCAGGTTGAAGCCTTTGCTGGCCAGATACCCGGGATTTAATTTTAAAGCTGGCAGAATATCTTTTTTAATGATACTTTCTGGTATTGTCCAGTTAGGATAAGTTACCATATTCGAAATGGCCGAAGTTATCAGCGGTGTTGGCGTAGTAGGTTTTCCAACAATTACTTTTGATTCAACGACCACGGAATCGTTATCCCATACCCTTAAAGAAAATGACGGGATATTTACGATCAAATAATTTGAAGGCAGCATAGGAAGTTCTCTATAACGGTTAAGCGTAATAGCAATTCTTCGGAATTTTTCAAAATCATTGGAATTCAAAATTCGAATTGTTTCTTCTCCTGGTTTGCCGTCTATAAGAAGTTTATGTTTCTTTTGATACTTTTTTATTTCCTTGCTGAGTGTTATTGAATCAGGCAATTCTGTTGTGTCGCTGCCAATGCCCGACTGCAATAATCTCTTGTGAAGATCTTTATAAAATTGCAAAGTGTCAATGTAAGGGAAATTAATATAGAGGTATTTTTTCGTATCCATATTGTTCACAAAATCCGGAAGTATTGCTTTTAAAGAAGTATAATAGACATTTTTTGGTTCTACGCTGTCGAACGTTGCAGTTATATTTCCTGATGTAAGCGCCTCGTTAAGTTTGGGAATAAAAAAAGAGTCTGCCGCGTTTGGTTTCGAAATGATTGACATGCTGTCGTCCACTAGCACACCTTCCTTCAAATCCCTCAAAGTTTTCATAAAAGCATCAGTCAGCATCAGATCACATTTAGTCCATGCAATTGCATCCATCCTTTTTAAAGAATCTGTTTCAATTTCTGTACGAAGTTTTTTCAACTCATTAAAATGATAATCTTCAGGGTATAAGCCATAATACTTTGATTTCTTTATAAACTGATACATAGAGTCAGCAATAGGATTCCACATTTCAGTCTTACTCCAAACTCCTTTGAAATTATTTTTTGTATAGAAAGCATTGACGAATTTCAATTCGACAAGTTGCACAGAATCATTAATCTTTCCGCCAGAAGAACCGGCATAATCGAGAACAGATTTAATATTATCACTTATCTGGTCGTCCATTTTTTCAGGAAGCTTCACAATTTCTTTTTCTTTAATCGTTTTATGATTATTGCATTCCGCGAAGAAAAAAAGTACCGGAATTAAAAGTATTTTTATGAAATTGAATTTTCCAAACATAAAGGTTAATCTTTAAACCTATAGAAGTAGGATTAACGTTAATAAAATAGAATATCGTATAAAAATAATCGTGATAATCCTAACATCCAATTTTGCAGGTGTTAAGATCGCTTCCGCTCAACCAAAAATATCCAATAAGTATGGATTGACTATAATATTCAGCACGAAAATTTTGCAAAAAGAAATTGAGGAAGATCCGGCAAATGAAATGATTGACATACAAAGTTTTGTTCGGGGAATTGGACTTGATTTAAAATGTGCTACAGACGATAAATTTATGCATGAGAAATTATATCCTTGATTAAAAACGCCTTATTTACGAAAACCCGCTGCCGAAAATTTGAAGATGAAAGTAAACGAACTAAAAAGATAAATTAATCCTTAAAGATTTGCGATGCATATCGACCTTATTCTGTGACGAAAGAAATCTGGGAACAAATAAAAAGATGGCAAATTTGGGATAGACCCTTTAAAAGGCAGTGGGCACAACCGGCGGTAGGCCTGACTTTAACTAATTTAAATACAGGAAAAGAATTACCGATGGAAACAAGTTTTGATAATTTCAGCAATACGGTTCATCCTCATTTTAGGGCACTTCCCGAACAAATTTCCCAAAACAGGGACTTATTAAAAACCATAATGGAGAAATAGGGGTTGAAGCAATTAAGCACACATTGGTGCGGCTTTTATCTTCCAAATCTTCTTTATTTCCATTATTGGATATATCGTTTGCAGAACTTAAAAAGATGGAAAGGTCTATGAATTGATTCTCTCTTTCATCTTTTCAATCATCAACATCGTTGCGGGACAGTATTGAATATTTTGCTTGTGTATATAAAAATAATCTTTCGAAGGTCTCTTATGAAAATGAGGAAAATCAGCGCAATCTGCAGGTCTTACTTCGTAAATTGAACACATGTTAGTCTTAAGATCAAGGAACTGGCAGGGTTGCGAACGGTTCATCCATTCATTATCCTTTCTTTCGCGATACAACCATTTTTCTTTAAAGTCTATTGGTCGCATTCCAAGGTGAGTCGATATTCTTTTGATATCAGCATTCGTATAAGTCGGGCTCATTACTTTGCAACAATTAGCGCAACTCAGGCAACTGACTTGCTGCCAAACTTCTTGCTCAACATTGGCGATGATAGAGTCGAGGTTTTCAGGTGGATTATTTTCTATTCGTGTAATAAAATATCGGAATGACTTTCGATTGAGATCAAATTTTTTTTTCAATTTTTTTAAATGAATAATTGCCATGAAATAACGGGTAGAAGCTAAAAAGGGATTTTTTTAAATGGTAAAATTAGCGCTAATTTATTTTAATTTCACAGAAAACAATTCGCAGGAATTAATGTGCCTTAAACAGTAGATAAACAATTAATTCAATTTCTTAATCAGCATTTTCAGATGTGGGAACCATATAAAAAAGGATACAAAGCTTACTTACAATTAGAAAAATCCTTATCAGAAAATTCGGTGGACGCTTATTTATATGATATTGAAAAACTGACTCAATTCCTTTCGATAAAAAAAGAAGAGAAAGCACCAAAGGACATTCAACTTTCAGATCTGGAAGTCTTTTTAAAATGGATCAATGAGTTGGGAATGACATCTTCATCGCAAGCGCGCATCATTTCCGGATTGAAGAGTTTTTACAGGTTTTGTTTACAGGAACAAATTTCTCAAACCGATCCGACTTCACTACTTGAAGCACCTAAGCTTGGCAAACATCTTCCGGACACCCTGAGTTATACTGAAATAGAAAAAATAATAACCTCATTGGACTTAAGTACGGCTGAAGGAATGCGTAATAAGGCGATCGTTGAAACGCTGTACAGTTGTGGATTACGTGTTTCTGAGCTGGTGAATTTAAAATTATCATGTCTTTATTTCGAAGATGGTTATATTCGAATTACAGGTAAAGGAGATAAAGAAAGGCTGGTTCCTATTGGAACTTCGGCAGTTAAATACATATTGATTTACCTTGATAATATTCGTGTACACATCACCGTTAAAGCAGGAAATGAAGATTTTGTTTTTTTAAATAGAAGAGGAAGTAAACTTTCTCGGGTAATGATATTTATGATTATAAAAGAAGCGGCAAGAAATGCCGGCATTTCAAAAAGTATATCACCACATACTTTCAGGCATTCTTTTGCCACTCATCTCGTGGAAGGCGGCGCTGATCTTCGTGCTGTTCAGGAAATGCTTGGACATGAAAGCATCACTACTACAGAGATTTATACCCATCTTGACCGTGAATACTTAAGAGATACTTTGCAGCAATTTCACCCTGCTTTCAAAGGAAGGTAATTTATAAGATTAGCGCGAAGTTCCGTTTTGTTCAACTGTAGATAATTCCGGTTCTTTTTTAAAAAAAGTGCCGGAATTTTTTACTCTATTCCGGTAATTCTTGAACATGCTCATCCACTTTAGTTTTAAAACTCCAAATATTCCTTCTTTTACTATTCCTTTATTCATTTTTGAAACACCATACTGACGGTCTACAAACGTGATTGGCACTTCCTTAATATGAAATCCAAGTTTCCAGGCGGCAAATTTCATTTCAATCTGGAAAGCATATCCTATAAAGGTTATTTTATCAAAATTGATGGCTTCCAATACATAATTCCTGTAACAAACAAAACCGGCTGTTGGATCTTTTATCGGCATAAAGGTCAACAGTCTTGTATAAATCGAAGCGCCTTTAGAAATACTAATACGAAGAGCCGGCCAATTTTCAACTTTACCTCCTTTAACATACCTTGAACCGACCGCTACATCCGCACCCCCATATTTGCAAGCTTTGTATAATTTATCCAAATCTTTTGGATTATGCGAAAAATCGCAATCCATTTCGAAAATAAAACTGTAACCACGCTCAAGCGCCCATTTAAATCCGTGAATATAAGCGGTTCCAAGGCCTAATTTTCCCCTACGCTCCTCTAAAAATAATTTACCCGGATAAGTGACAAAAAGCTTTTTCACAATATCGGCCGTTCCATCAGGCGAACCATCATCTATAATGAGTACGTGAAAACCTTGTTGTAATTCAAATACAGCCTGTAGTAAAAGAGTGACATTTTCTCTTTCATTATAAGTAGGTATAATTAAAAGTTTTTCCAAATATGGACTGTATTTGAAATGAAATTACTACATTATTTGTTATTGTTTTTCAAAACTGCTTTCAATGGTTCATTACTGAGCAGGGTTCTATTGAAAATTTCTGTCAGTTTTTGTTTTGTATGTAAAGGGAAATCTCCTTTCATCATCCAGTCATAATATTGGGGTTCTGCCTTTAAAACCTGGGCCACACTTCGCCCTTTATGTTTGCCAAAATTAAAAACTTCAGTGTCATTGTCCATTACAAACCGTCGAGCAAAATCCACGTATTTTTCTTCTCCTGTAAATTGAAGAACAGTATCCAACGTTTCTCCCAGATGCTGGTATCTCTCTAATTGTGCTTCAAGAATCTCCCATGTTGCTGTTGCATCAGCTTCAGCAGAGTGAGCATCAAGCAATTCTTTTTCACAATAAAATTTATAAGCTGCTGCTAATGTTCTTTTCTCCATCATGTGAAAAATTGTCTGCACATCTAACATTCGTCTATTTGTCATATCCAATGAAATACCTGCTCTCAAAAATTCTTCCATTAACAAAGGCACATCAAACCTGTTTGAGTTGTACCCCGAAAGATCGGCATTATCAATGAATTGTTTCAGTTCATTAGCTACTTCTTTAAAAGTGGGTGCCTCTTTTACATGATCATCTGTAATGCCATGAATATCACTGCTAAGCCTGGGAATAGGCATTTGAGGATTCAAGAGCTTATGCTTGACCAACTTTGATTTATCAGGCAAAATTTTAATGATTGCAATCTCAATGATCCGATCGATCGCAATGTTCATCCCGGTAGTTTCGAGGTCAATAAAAACAATAGGTCGCGATAATTGTAAAGCCATATTGGATTTGTGTTTAAGGTTAAATATGTAAAGTGGACAAGATATTCATTCCATCGTAATTACCACTACTCATAAACAAGAAATTCGTATTATTGAAACTATAACTTTTTAACTTTTCTTCCAGAATTTTTCTTTCTGTTATCACTTCAAGGTTTTCTTTTTGAAAGCCATTTTTTACTGCCTGCGGCTCCAAAAAATTCATTCTTTTTAATTCAAGAGCATGCTTACTGTAAAAAACAATTGCATCATCTGCCATTTCCATTGCGCCCTTGTACTCTTTCATAAAATTTTGGTCGAGGCTGCTAAAAGTATGCAACTCTAACAAAGCAACTAATTTTTTATCCGGAAATTGCTCTTTTACTGCGTTAATACTTGCTTTTACTTTACTTGGTGCATGTGCAAAATCCCGATAAACGTTACAATTATTTTTTTCTGCTATTAATTGCAACCTTTTTGCTGCCCCTTCAAACGTGGCAATTGCCGTTGCAAAAGCTTCATCTGCCATACCTAATTGCTTGCAAACAAGGTAACCAGCCTGCAAATTTAAAAGATTATGCTCACCAAAAATTTTTAAAACAGTGTTTGAACTTCCAATAGAAACTGTTGTAAGCCCATTCTTAATTTCATGTATAGGAAGTGAGTAGGGAATGTACTGAATATCCTTTCTAAAGTTCGTTTCCACGAGTTCCTTTAAAACAAGATCAGTTTCATTATAAATTAAAAACCCGTTTTTTTCAATTTTATTAATGAAAATAACAAATTGTTCAAGGTAAAAATCAAAAGTGGGAAATACATTAATATGATCCCAGGCGATACCCGTCAGCACAGCAATATGAGGAAAAAGAAAATGAAATTTGGGACGTTTTTCAATTGTACTCGCCGGATATTCATCAGCTTCGCAAATAATAACCGGCGCATCTGTTATTTGCACACTTTGGTTAAAACCTTTCAATGAAGCACCCAGGAGATAATCAAAAGTAGAATTAGTGCTTTTCAAGGCATGCATTATCATCGCTGTAGTTGTCGTTTTTCCGTGGCTACCTCCTATCGCTACTCTTTTTTTATGTAAACTTTCATGGAAAATATATTCAGGAAATGAATAAATTTTTAATCCAAGTTCCCCGGCTTTTTGCAATTCCGGATTGTCTTGTTTTGCATGCATCCCAAGGATCACAGCATCAATATCTTTTGTCATCAAATCCGGAAACCATCCGTTATTTTGCGGCAGTAAGCCTTCATTTTTAAGATTACCGGCAGCCGGTTCAAATACCTCGTCATCGCTTCCGGAAATCTCGTAACCTTTACGTTTTAATGCTATCGCCAACTGGTGCATTACACTTCCTCCGATTGAAATAAAATGTATGCGCATAATTTTTACATTGATTTTTCGTTAATTAATGCTAAAGTTTGAAATATAAATCGTTTTTCGATAATTACATTCAAACCAAGGTTTAACTTTGCAAAATAAAATCCTAATAAACCAACATCTATGAAAAAATTATTTTTTATGCTGCTCGTTGCATCCCTTTTGGTTTTTACCATTTCTTCCTGCAGTAGCTCAAGAAAAACCGGATGTCCGATGACAGAAGGTATTATTCATTAATAATCTTAACACGATATTATTCTTTCAAAACCCATGAATTGGATTCCCTTACAAGATGAAAAGCAACTAGAAGAAATAGTTGCTAATTCAAATACTATTCCGCAAGTAATTTTCAAACACAGCACCCGTTGCTCAGTAAGCAGCATGGCTAAAAATCGCCTTGACAGAAAAGAAGCGCCTTCCGGCATAAATTTTTATCTGCTTGATTTAATAAGATATAGAAATATTTCAAATAAAATCGCTTTCGATTTTGGTGTTATGCATCAGTCTCCGCAGGTGCTGGTAATTAATAATGGCGAATGCGTTTATAATGAAAGCCACAGTGGAATTATCTTTGATGAGATTTAGGCCGCGGCGATACAAAAATAAAAATCCGCTTTCTTTGTTCGCTACTCTAACCAGGAACATTTAATACTTAAACACCTTTCGTCATATTTGGGTGAGATATTCCTGTAATTCTGCGTCTGTTTTTACCATCACGTCTCGCACTTTACTTCCCTGGTTTGGCCCAACGATTCCTGCAGCTTCCAGTTGATCCATTAAGCGGCCAGCACGGTTATAACCCAGTTTCATCCTTCGTTGTAACAATGAAGTACTCCCGCTTTGGCTTTGAACGATCAGTTTGGCCGCATCTTCAAACAGCGGATCCCTATCGGAGGCATCAAAAGATTTATTCTCGAATTCTTTTTCGTCTACATATTCCGGTAACATAAATGCCTCCGTATATCCTGGTTGTTCGCCAATAAAATCAGTTATTTTATCCACTTCCGGCGTATCCACGAAAGCACATTGAAGCCTTGTCAGATCACCATTATAACTGATAAGCATATCTCCTTTTCCGATCAATTGTTCCGCTCCGCCAATATCCAAAATAGTACGGCTGTCAATTTTACTGCTCACCTTAAATGCGATACGTGCAGGGAAATTCGCTTTAATAGTACCCGTAATAATATTTACTGAAGGACGTTGTGTGGCAATGATAAGGTGAATACCTACAGCTCTTGCCAGTTGCGCCAGACGTGCAATCGGCATCTCCACTTCTTTACCGGCAGTCATTATCAGGTCTGCAAATTCATCAATTACCAAAACAATAAATGGTAAGAACTGGTGTCCCTTTTCAGGATTTAATTTCCTGTTTACAAATTTTTGATTGTACTCTTTTATGTTTCTCGTTCCAGCTTCTTTTAAAAGATCGTAACGATTGTCCATTTCAATACAAAGCGCATTTAAGGTATGAATCACTTTTTTTGTATCAGTGATGATCGCATCTTCTTCACCCGGTAATTTTGCCAGAAAATGTTTTTCAATGCTTTTATAAATACTTAACTCAACTTTTTTCGGATCAATTAAAACAAGCTTTAATTGCGAAGGGTGTTTTTTATATAAAAGAGAAACCAAAATTGCATTCAAACCGACCGATTTGCCCTGGCCTGTTGCCCCCGCCATCAGCAAATGCGGCATTGATGTAAGATCAACGATAAAATTTTCGTTGTCGATTTTTTTACCAATAGCGATGGGCAAGGTGTATTTGCTGTTGACGAATTTATCAGAATTCAACAGAGCTTTCATGCTCACTACTGTCTTATTATAATTGGGCACTTCAATTCCGATGGTACCTTTTCCCGGAATAGGAGCAATAATACGAATGCCCAGCGCAGCAAGACTTAGTGCGATGTCATCCTCTAAATTTTTAATTCGCGAAATACGAACACCAGGCGCCGGAATAATCTCATACAAAGTAACCGTTGGACCGACGGTTGCGAAAATTTTCTGGATCTCTATATCATAATTCCTTAGCGTGTGAATGATCTGGTTTTTATTTTCCTCCAACTCTGTAACATCCTGGACAATTTTATCACTTCCATGGTTTTCCAGCAGATCCAGCGTTGGATATTTATAATTCCTCAGATCAAGAACCGGATCATACAATTGATGCTGAACTTTTGGTTTTACCGGTGCATCCGGCTCTTCTTCATCAAATAATGCGTCTGGATTTTTTACTTCCAAAGTAAGGTCACTTTCCGGGGCGCTATCTCTTACAATAGTTTTCTTTTCATCTTTTTTGAAACCAGCATTAAAAGAATCGTCATTCTTTTCTATGACATCAAATTCATGATCAAATGCGGGTTCTTCCTTCACCGGGTTTGAGGTTAAAGGAGAAATTGGAGCAGGCTTAGGTATTTCCTCACGGTGATTTGAAGAATAATCAGCAAGTGTTCCCGTAAACAAAGTATCTTTCAGTTTTTTTACTTTACCCAAATTGAAAGCCGGATTAAAACGCCAAATAATATAACTCAACAGGCAAACAAATAAAAGCGCTGCAGTTCCAATATAACCGACCACCTGCTGCAGCCATTCGTTAATCATATCGCCCACTTTGCCTCCCCAAAAAAATTCGGCGCTTGAAGTATTGAATGACTTTGCATTTGGTGTATGAAATAAAAAAGAAGCGCAAACACTAATCACCAAAAGGCCTGTAATCACATATCGTAGATTTCTTTTTAGAGAAAAGATTCTTCGGGGAGCAAATAAATTGACCCCGATAACAAAAAACAACAGACAAAATAAATAAGAGGCAATTCCAAAACCGGAACGGAAAAATAGATCAGAAATGTAAGCACCAATTGTTCCTAAAGCATTGGCAAAATGCTGGTTGCTGTCGGGAAATAAAATTTTTGCATCCCTGATTCCTGACTGATCCTGCTGCCATGTAAACAGGTAAGAAGTGAATGCTACAAAAAGTAAAAATGAGATCAGAATGAGAACCGTTCCTGCAATTTTATGCGAGCGTTCGTCATGAATCAATTTTTTTACTTCTATTTTTTCAACTTTATCAGGTTTCATTTTAGAAGCATCAGCAGCTTTTGTTTTTTTAGTCTTTTTTCGGGTGGTTGCCATGGTAAACAAAGATAGGAAATGGATTATTGTTTTTTAGTCTGACCGCGAGGGATTGTTAATAAAAATTGTGTAAAAGTTTAGCAGACAAAAATTACAAAAAGTTATTTTCTTTTGCAAGCTACAAAAAGAAAAATCCATCCCAGGATAAAACATAAGCCGCCTAAAGGAGTAATAGCTCCAATCCAATTATAGCCGGGTTGTACAGCTGCTTTGATCGCCGTAAGAATGTATAATGAACCGGAGAATAAAATAATTCCTGCTATAAATAGTCTGCCCGCCCAAATCATGGATTTGTTCGGAAATTCTTTATAAAGAATTCCTACAGATAATAATGCAAAAACATGGTAAAACTGATAGCGGACCGAGGTTTCAAAAATTTGCAAGGCGTAATCAGAAATAGAACCTTTTAAAGTGTGTGCCGCGAATGCGCCTAAAGCAACTGAAAGTGCGCCTACAATAGCTGCAGTTTTTATATATCCTTTATGCATATTTCCTTATTAAATTCCACTTTCGTTTTGGAGCAAAAAATGCAATGAATCCTTGTTCAGATCATCTACTTCCAAAACATAATCTGCCAGCAAATATACCGGTTCGCGTTCTCTCAATTTTTGTTGAATAAAAAAAAGCAATTCAGAAGGATTCACTTTTTTTAACAAAGGCCTTTTTTCAGTTTCGTCCATTACCTTTTCCAAAATATTTTCAGGTGACGCCTTTAAATAAATAACAGTGCCATGTTGTTTCATCCAATCCATATTTTCAAAAAAACATGGAGTTCCGCCTCCACACGCAATCAACATTTTTTGTCTTGTTTCTAATTTACGTAAATGGTATCGTTCAAGTTCACGAAACTTTTCTTCTCCGTGCTTTTCAAAAATTTGTTCAACAGGCAATTCAAAAGCCTTCTCAATTTCAGCGTCCAAATCATAAAATGCATAAGCTTCTTCAAATGCCCAAATATGTCCCCAATGGGATTTTCCGCTTCCCATAAAACCTATTAAAAAAATATTCTGGTTCAAAGTTTTTATTTAAAAAGAGATTAATTAAATGCATTAAACCCGGTAACATCCATTCCTGTTATTAAAAGATGAACATCATGGGTGCCTTCATAAGTTATGACACTTTCAAGATTCATAAGGTGGCGCATAATGGGATATTCTCCTGTAATGCCCATCCCACCCAGCATTTGACGGGCTTCTCTTGCAATGCCGGTTGCTATTTCACAGGAATTACGTTTCGCCATACTCACCTGCTGCGGAGTTGCTTTTCCTTCGTTCATTAATGTGCCGAGGCGCCAATTCAACAATTGTGCTTTGGTGATTTCTGTGATCATCTCCGCTAGTTTCTTTTGCTGCAATTGAAAACTTCCAATTGGTTTATCAAACTGAATCCTTTCTTTCGAATAACGCAGAGCGGTATCGTAACAATCCATTGCCGCGCCAACTGTTCCCCATGCAATTCCATAACGTGCTTTGGTGAGACAACTCAAAGGGCCTTTTAGGCCTTTTATATTCGGTAAAATATTTTGTTTAGGAACTTTCACATTGTCAAAAACCAATTCTCCAGTTGCACTGGTGCGGAGGCTCCACTTTCCATGAGTGGTGGGCGTTTTAAAACCTTCCATTCCTCTTTCCAGGATCAATCCATGAATTTCACCACTTTCGTCTTTTGCCCACACAACAGCAACCTGTGCGTACGGGGCATTGCTGATCCACATTTTACTGCCGTTCAAAATCACAAGATCACCGGCATCTTTATAAGTGCTCAACATGCCTGAAGGATCACTTCCATGATCCGGCTCCGTTAACCCGAAACAACCCAGCCATTCGCCACTGGCCAATTTGGGCAAATATTTTTTTCGTTGCGCTTCACTTCCGTATTCAAAGATGGGAAACATCACAAGGGATCCTTGCACACTCGCCGTGCTGCGAACTCCACTGTCGCCTCGTTCCAGTTCCTGCATCATCAATCCGTATGAAATATAATCCAACTCACCACCTCCATATTGCTCTGGAATTGTCGGGCCGAAGCAACCTAATTCACCAAGCTGTTTCACAATCTGAACAGGGAATTCCGCTTTTTGCGCATAGGCTTCAATGATTGGCGAGATTTCTTTTTTTACATAATTGCGAACACTTTCCCGAACCAGCTTTTGTTCATCTGTAAGCAACTCATCCAAATTAAAATAATCCGGAGATTGAAATACATCCTGACCCATATATCGATAATTGGTTGATTCGTTAATTCGATTATTTCCTATTCACTTTTCACTGATTCAACATTCACGATTATCAAAGATAACTTTTCATTTCTGTTTGATATTGAAGTGCAACCTTTCTTGCTTCCTGCGAAAAGTTTTTATCTTTCCCCGCATAAATAATTGCCCGGGATGCATTGATCAAAAGCCCGCAATCGTTATTCAGTCCGTATTTGCACACTTCAGCGAGGCTTCCTCCCTGGGCGCCCACTCCGGGAATCAATAAAAAATGATCCGGAATAATTTCCCTGATTAAAGTAAGTTCTGTTGCTTTTGTGGCGCCAACCACAAACATCAAATTTTCTTTGCTTCCCCATTCGCTTGTTTTCTGAATCACTTCTTCATATAGAAAATGATCCCCGGTTTTTTGTTGCTGAAAATCGCGGCTTCCTTCATTACTCGTCAAACCCAAAACAATCGTCCATTTATCACCATATTTCAAAAATGGTTTTACACTATCACTTCCCATGTAAGGCGCCACTGTAATGGCGTCAAAAGGAATGGTTTCAAAAAAAGCTTTTGCATACTGATCAGAAGTGTTACCAATATCTCCGCGCTTGGCATCAGCAATTTTGAAGTGAGTATCAGGAATATAATTGACCGTTTTTTCCAGCGATTCCCAACCTCTTATTCCGCGTGCTTCATAAAATGCAGTATTCAATTTATAAGCAACACAATAGTCCTTGGTGGCATCGATTATTTGTTTATTGAATTGAAAAACCGCATCAGCGGTGGTTTTTAAATGAACAGGAATTTTTTCATTATCTGTGTCAAGCCCAACACACAAAAAAGATTTTTTTGTGTTTATTTGTTCAATTAGATATTCTCTCGTCATTTATTTATCTTAAAGACTTTAATGTTTTTATCTCCAGTAAAGTAACAAATAATAAAGTTTTTATTTTGCTTCAATTTCCTTTGCGGCAAATTCTTTTAAGATTTCTCCAAATCTGAAAACTTCTTCAAAACTATTATACAAAGGAACTGGCGTTAGCCTGATCACATTTGGCTCGCGCCAATCTGCAATAACACCATTTTTATTTAAACAATTCAGAAAATCTTTTCCTTTTTCCGGTAAGAAAATTGAAATCTGGCAACCATGTTCATTTTCATTTTGCGGAGTAATAATTTCTACTACTATTTTTTCCGCCTGCCTGTTAACTTCCTTCAAAATAAAAAGAAGAAAAGCACTTAACCTTTTGCCTTTTTGAACTATCTTTTCAAAACCCGCTTCTTCAAAAATATCTAATGCTGCCCTGTGGGCAGCCATGCTTAAGATATCAGCATTACTCAATTGCCAGCCTTCTGCTGTTGGAATCGCGTTAAACTGATTTTTAAATTGGAAGCGTTCGTGTTTATCAGTTCCCCACCAACCTGCCAAACGGGGGAGTAATCTATTTGTCGCATAACGGTTATGTATAAATGCACCAGCAACAGCACCCGGTCCTGAGTTTAAATATTTATAAGAACACCAGCAAGCAAAATCCACATTCCAGTCATGAAGATGAAGTTCAACATTTCCAACTGCATGTGCAAGATCAAATCCACATTTGGCACCCACTTCATGTGCTGCAGCGGCAATTGATTTCAAGTCAAAAAACTGGCCGGTGAAATAATTTATTCCTCCAAAAAGCACCAAAGCCAGTTCATCTGCATTTTCTCGAATCACTGAAATAATATCTTCATTTCTTAAAGTCAATTCCCCTTCACGTGGTTTCATTTCTATTAAAGTTTCTCGAGGATTTAATCCATGAAGCTTCAATTGTGAATCGATCACATACACATCAGAAGTGAAGGCGCGATTTTCGCAAAGAATTTTATAGCGCTTTTGATCCGGCCTGTAAAATGTAATAAGCATCAAATGAAGATTGACCGTCAGTTGGTTCATTACTACAATTTCTTCAGACTTGGCGCCAAGTATAGGTTGTAATTTTTTTGAGAAAACTTCATGGAAATTCGCCCACGGATTTCTGCCATGAAAATGTCCTTCAACACCGTAATTAGCCCAGTTTTCCATTTCAGCCAAGACGTAATCCTGAGCAGTTTTTGGTTGTAACCCCAAAGAATTCCCGGTAAAATAAATACAATCTTTTCCGTTAAGAATCGGGATATAAAATTGGTCTCTATAGTTTTTTAAAGGATCCTTTTCATCCTGCTGCTTGGCAAATTCAAGTGTATTCTCAAAATTCATTTCTCTTCTTTTTATCCAATAAAGCAATATTAGCCTTTCAGAAAGGATTTCATTGAAATCTTTATCTTGAAATAATTTTAAACGAATAAAATTTGAATCTTTGCGACAATATTGATGAATAAAGGTAAGAAACGAATAAAATTTTAATCTCAAAAATAAGGTCCGCTTTTACCAAACAACCCGTTAATGCCAAACAAGGATTATTACTTCACGATTGAAAGCACTGCTGTCGCTGAGTTTAAAGACCGTGGCAGTAGATTTCTCGCCCATTCTTTTCCTATAAGAAATGTAACTGATTTTAAAAAACGTCTTCTGGAATTGAAGAAAAAGCATCCAAAAGCAGTGCATCATTGTTTTGCTTACAGGATAGGAACTGATGGAAATAATTTCAGAATGAGTGATGACAGCGAGCCTGCTGGAACTGCCGGAAAACCAATTCTTGGGCAGATTGATTCAAAAAATCTAACCGATACTTTGATTGTCGTGATCCGTTATTTCGGTGGCACCTTATTGGGAGTTTCGGGATTGACAAATGCTTATAAAACAGCGTCGTCACTGGTTTTGCAGTGCACTCCTATTGTGCAAAAAGCAATTGAAATAAAATATGGATTACAATTTAATTATACGGAAATGAATGATGTAATGCGCATTATTAAACAATTTAATTGCTCAATATTGAAAAATGAAATGCAACTTTTTTGCAGAATTGAAGCCGGTATTCCGAAAAATAAAATCAACGAAGTTTTATCAGCTCTAAAAGAAGTAAGGAATCTCGAATTACAATTATCGGAATAATTTTTAAATTTGTATATGGAAAAAAAATACCATTCCTTTTGGAGTTTTTATCCATATTATTTGACCGAACACAAAAACCCGGTAAGCCGGGCTCTGCATTTCACGGGCACCTTATTGATCTTTGTTTGCATTGTTCTTGGAATTATTACCGGTAAATGGTTTTGGTTCATCATTATTCCCGTTTGCGGCTATGGCTTTGCCTGGTTTGGCCATTTCTTTTTTGAAAAAAATAAGCCTGCCACTTTTGTTTATCCACTTTACAGTTTAGGAAGTGATTTTGTAATGTTCTGGCATATCATCAGCGGTCAAATTATTAAGAAATTACGGGATGCTGAAAGAATTATTTCACCGGAATAAAAGTTGATCTTTTTTGTTTATTTACTGTTGAATACAACTCTATGTAAACTGCTCACTCACTTTCAACTCCTTACTTCCGGCTGTATATTCATAAAAACCTTTACCGGTTTTAATGCCAAGGATGTGTGCGTTTACCATGTTCGTTAGTAACGGGCAAGGCGCATATTTTGGATTGCCATAACCGTCGTACAAAACTTTTAAAATCGAATAACAAACATCAAGGCCTATGAAATCTGCCAATTGCAAAGGTCCCATTGGATGCGCCATTCCAAGTTTCATCACTGTATCAATCTCTTCAACACCTGCCACGCCTTCATACAAAGAATAAATGGCTTCGTTAATCATCGGCATTAAAATTCTATTGGCAACAAAACCGGGGTAATCATGCACTTCACAAGGAATTTTTCCGATATTTTTTGTGAGTTGAGCAATTGTTTTTGTTACCTCCTTATCGGTTGAATAGCCATTGATAATTTCAACCAACTTCATGACAGGCACCGGATTCATAAAATGCATACCGATAACTTTTGAAGGCCTGTTGGTAGCCGAAGCGATCTTTGTAATAGAGATTGAAGAAGTGTTGGAAGCCAAAATGCATTTTGAGGGAGAAGACTCATCAAGTTCTTTAAATATCTTAAGTTTCAATTCCAAATTTTCTGAAGCGGCTTCAACAACGAGATCACTTTTGTTTACTCCTTCTTTTACCGTGGTAAAAGTTGAAATATTGGCAATCGTTTTTTCTTTTGTTTCTTCTGAAATTGCATTTTTTGCAACCTGCCTTTCAAGATTTTTTTTGATCGTATCGATTGCTTTGTTCAATTGATCCTGGGAAACATCTACAAGACTAACAGAAAAATTATTTTGAGCAAACACGTGTGCAATGCCGTTCCCCATTGTTCCGGCGCCGATAACTGAGATATTTTTAACCTCCATAATAAAAGTTGATTAAAGAATTACAAATCTAAAAGAAAAAATATGCGGACTTCATTTGACTAATGTCCGCAATCAGTAAATGAATAAAAATTCAGGATTTTATTTTATGAACAGACTATTTAGTTTTAAAATCGCCGCGCTTCCACGCTTTTATAAATTCTGCCCACGCAAGCGGATTAAAAATATTTTGGGGAGGAAGTTGTCCTGCAGAATAATATTTTCTTTGATTTTGCTTAAAATAATAATTGGTGGCCTCCCGGCCGCTTTCGGGATAAACGGACATTAACGCCTTACGGTTTGCTTCCGACATATTTTGGCGTGCAATCTCTTCCTTGTCATCAGGAATTTTAATATTAGCAAAATCGCGCGCAAACTCTTCCCTGGTTGGGTATTTTTTGATGATCGTAGCGGCAAGATAAACCGTGTCCTGAACCATTAATTGAATCATGCTTTGCTGGTTTCCTTCCAGGTTTTTCGGGATGGTTACTAGTTTTGGTTTGTAACCCACACTTGTAAATTCTATCTGGTCGCCTTTTAAAACCACTATCGAAAAAACGCCCTGATCGTTGGTAATTGTTCCCTGGTTGCGCCCTTTTACGACCACGCTCACGGCCGGAAGTCCCTGCAAGCTATCAGCAGACATTACGACTCCATATAGTTGCACTACCGAATCTTTATAATTCTCGAATTGGGCTTTTATCGAACCGGAAATACCAAATAAGAATAAAATTAAATAAAGTACCAGTTTTTTCATACGTAAAGGGTAAAATTCGGAAATTCTTTGGAGAAAGTTTCCGGATTGAGTAAACAAAGTAAGATTATCAATGGTTAAATTTGCAGCCACTATTTCTTTTTAACAAAATATTGAACCATGACTGAGAATGATATCCTGCAAGCCTTGAGTACTGTGGAAGAGCCTGACTTTAAAAAAGATCTTGTTACCCTGAATATGGTGAAAGACATTAAAATTGAACATAAAAAAGTTTCGTTTGCTGTCATCCTTACCACTCCTGCCTGCCCGTTGAAAGATATGATAAAAGTAAGGTGCGAAAAAGCTATTCATTCAATGGTGGATGAAGAAGCAGAGATATTTATCAATTTTATCAGTAACACCTCTTCTTTAAGAACCGATAAGAAAGATATTTTAAAAGATGTAAAAAATATTATTGCAGTAGTGAGCGGAAAAGGCGGCGTGGGAAAAAGTACGGTTGCGGCTAATCTTGCATTGGCGCTCGCAGCCGGGGGTGCAAAAGTTGGTTTGATGGATGCTGATATTTATGGACCAAGTGTTCATATTATGTTTGGAATTCGCGGTGAAAGGCCGCAAATGCGTGATGTTGATGGAAAAGGAAAGATCGTCCCGATAGATCGCTACGGAATAAAAGTGATGAGCATTGGTTTGCTGGTGGATGAAAAACAAGCAGTAGTTTGGCGTGGTCCGATGGTGAGCAGCGCCATCAGGCAGTTTGTGACGGATGTAGATTGGGGCGAACTGGATTATCTTGTAATAGATATGCCTCCGGGTACAGGCGATATTCATCTCACGATAGTTCAAACTGTTCCGGTTACTGGTGCAATCGTAGTTACAACCCCACAATTGGTGGCGCTTGCTGATGCTAAGAAAGGCATAACCATGTTCAACCAAGGCGGATTAAAAGTGCCGGTTATTGGACTGGTTGAAAATATGAGTTACTTTACTCCTGCCGAGTTACCGGAAAATAAATATTACATCTTTGGAAAAGAAGGAGGTAAAAATCTCGCTGAAGAATTTGATCTTCCCTTCCTCGGGGAAATTCCACTGGTTCAATCCATACGTGAAGGGGGAGATCTTGGGATTCCTGTAATGATTGGTGATGATTCTATATCTAAAGAAGCCTTTATTGAGTTTGGCGACAACGCTATAAGAGCGATTTCTATGCGAAATGCACAGTTACCTGCAACGGAAGTGACTGAGATTCTGGAGGGGGTTTAAGTATAATGAACAGCCTCTTTCATTAAAGAAACAGACGCCCGAATTATATTTTTTAAAAGTTATTGAACCTTTGATTCCAAAAATTTCTATTAGTTAGTATGTTTTGGTATTGTATATCCAGTTAGGGACTTTAGAAGTCCCTAACTGGATATAATTCATAATTCAAATTATACTTTGTATCCTTATCGGGACCATAGAAGTCCCTAAATGACTATAAAAAATAAAACCATATCATCCCAATCAGCTCGAATCATCGATCATTTTCTTGGATTAAATAAGGCCGCCTTCACGTTTAAAGAGGCGTCTGCGGTGTTAGAAAGTTCTTCTGTCGATGCAGTTAAAAAGTTAATGAGAGATATGGTAAAAAGAGGCCTTTTACTTCGATTAAGGAACGGAATTTATTGGATTATACCTTATGAACAAGAGCCAGAAACTTACTTTCCCAACTGGAACCTAATACCACAATATCTGGTTGGCGATTCCAAATATTACATTGGATACTATAGTGCCTTGGAAATATATAGTTTAATAACGCAACCAGCATTACGAGAACAGATTGTAGTGAACATGCAAATTAAACCCTCCTTTATGAAGATTAAGGGATACAAGTTCCAATTTATCTATTACAATAGCAATCATTTTTTTGGTATAAAAAATACATGGACTGACAATTTTAATAAAATTCCCTGTTCTGACCTAGAAAAGACATTTATCGATTGCTTATATAAGCCGGATTATGCTGGTGGAATTACAGAAATTGTAAAAGCACTGTTTAAATCAAAAGATAAAATTGATTATGACAAATTACTGGAGTATTGCATCAAGTTCAACGCTCAATCGGTGATCAAAAGACTCGGATTCGTATTGGATATACTACACATCGATAGGCCTATTTGGAAATACTACAACATTTAAAAACTGCATCATATACTTTACTGGAACCTTCTTACGAAAAAAAGGTAAGCTTATCAAAAAATGGAGCATTCAGCAAAATATAGAAATTAACGACATTACCTCATCTATTTTCACATGATATGATTCATACTAAGGAAATTAATGCCCAGGCTAGACAGTATAAAATAAAAGATACACAGATTGAAAAGGACTATGTACTTAGCTGGATATTATATGCGATATTCCAGAATGAACTCTTATCAAGAATTCTAGTGTTCAAAGGAGGAACAGTCTTAAAAAAAGCTTATTTCGGCGATTACCGGTTTTCAGAAGATCTTGATTTTACCTTGTTAAATGAAACTATTTCTAATGAACTTATTCTGAAGGAGTTTGAAGGCGTATATCAGTTTGTAATAGAAGAAGCTAATATCAGTTTACAATTTAAGGAAAAAGATATTCATTCAAATGGTAGTATTGTTTTTTATATTAACTACATGGGCCCTCTACAGGCGAATATCAAATTAAGAGATGTAAAGATTGATATTACACGAGGAGAGCAAATGGAATTTGAAATTCAGCATCGGCAGGTGTTGCGAGATTATT
>Ga0157371_10001841_pt1 | contig 21386 bp, 18 predicted proteins | sample C45metaG_FD_113462 | JGI IMG/M metagenome (GOLD analysis project Ga0157371, IMG submission 113462) | Corn rhizosphere microbial communities from Kellogg Biological Station, Michigan, USA - C4-5 metaG | ecosystem: Host-associated > Plants > Roots > Rhizosphere > Soil | place: USA: Michigan...
AGGCGGAAAACAATGCGTGGTAGTTGCAAATGACCAAACAGTTAAAGCCGGTGCGTGGTTTCCGATTACCGGCAAAAAAAACCTGCGGATGCAGGAGATTGCAATGGAAAATAATTTGCCAATCATTTACCTGGTGGATAGTGCAGGTGTTTTTCTTCCGATGCAGGATGAGATATTTCCAGATAAGGAACACTTTGGTCGGGTTTTCAGGAATAATGCCAGAATGAGTGCGATGGGAATTACACAGATAGCTGCAGTAATGGGCCCATGTGTAGCCGGTGGCGCTTACCTTCCTATTATGAGCGACGAAACAATTATGGTAGAAGGAAATGGTTCTATCTTCTTAGCCGGCCCTTACCTCGTTAAAGCAGCAATTGGTGAAAACACAGACAATGAAACACTCGGCGGCGCAGTAACTCATACAGAAATCAGTGGGATTGCAGATTATAAATTCAAAACAGAACAGGAATGTCTTGATTGCGTAAAAGATATTATTTCAAAAATCGGTGAAAAGCGAACCGCGGGTTTTAACAGGATCGATCCAAAAGCCCCTGTAAAAAATCCTTCTGAAGTTTATGGTATTTTCCCTGAAGGGAATTTGAAACCTTATGACATGAGAGAGATCATCGACACCATCGTTGATGAATCTTCATTTCAAGAATTTAAGAAAGATTACGGCAAAACGCTGATTTGTGGCTATGCACGAGTAGAAGGCTGGTCTGTGGGAATTGTTGCCAACCAGCGATTGAATATCAAAAACACAAAAGGCGAATTGCAGATCGGCGGTGTAATTTATAATGACAGCGCTGACAAAGGCGCAAGGTTCATCATGAATTGTAACCAGAAAAAAATTCCTTTGGTATTCCTGCAGGATATTACCGGTTTTATGGTCGGCAGCAGAAGTGAACATGCAGGTATCATAAAAGACGGCGCAAAAATGGTAAATGCGGTCGCCAATTCTGTTGTTCCCAAAATCACATTTATCCTTGGCAATTCTTACGGAGCGGGCAATTATGCAATGTGCGGCAAAGCGTATGATCCCCGATTTATTTATGCATGGCCTTCAGCGAAAATTGCTGTGATGGGGGGCGAGCAGGCAGCTAAAACTTTGTTGCAGATAGAAGTAGCTTCTTTAAAAGCAAAAGGACAAGAGATTACTTCTGAAAAAGAAGAAACCCTTTTAAAAGAAATGATGGATAAATATGCCTCACAAACGACAGCCGTTTACGCAGCAGCACGGCTATGGGTAGACGCAATTGTCGATCCAAAAGACACCAGGATGCTAATTTCCGAAAATTTATCTGCTGCCAATCACAACCCGGAAACGGAAGAATTTAAAACCGGCGTATTGCAGGTATAATTTCGTTATCAAAATTTTTTTGAGTTATATTCATTTTTTTCTCTCCTATTTTTACAATTGTGCAACCCAATAAAATTGAAATTTATACAGATGGCTCTTCCCGTGGAAATCCGGGACCGGGTGGTTATGGTGCGATCCTGATATGGGGAAACATTCAAAAAGAATTATCGCAGGGATATCGTCTCACGACCAATAATCGAATGGAATTAATGGCTGTAATTGCCGCACTTGAGGCATTAAAGAAGACTGATCTGGAATTGGTCATTCACTCCGATAGCAATTACGTGGTAAAAGCAGTAATGCAGAAATGGTTGGATAAATGGATCAGAACGAATTTTAAAGGCGGTATAAAAAACAGTGATCTGTGGCTAAGGTATTATGAGCTATCAAAAAAACATCAAATACATTTTAAATGGGTAAAAGGCCATGCGGAAAACGAGATGAATAACCGTTGCGATGAACTAGCAACACAGGCAGCGGATGGAAGAAATTTGTTAGTTGATCAAGGATATGAGAAGATGTATTGTTGATCGTTTATGTTTATAAGATACCGAAAAGTTTGCTAGGTTTAGAAACTTCAAGTCTTTTACAATCCTTCGATTTATAGAATGAAAAATTCTCTGAATTGTTCATTCACCGTTTAAAAATGAACAAAATTTGTGAACAACTTCCACAACTGTTGTCTTCATTTGCCTCCAAGGAAAATTTTAAATCATTATTTTTGCAAAAAATCAGAACATGAAAAATACAAAACAACTTGCAGGAAGTTTAATATTATTAATTGTAATTGCCTCGCTGTACAGGATCATGCCCGATCGTCCACTTGGATTTTCGCCATTGATTGCTATGGCCATTTTTGGCGGAGCCGTAATAAAAGATAAAAAATTCGCGTTTCTTCTTCCACTATTAGCAATGTTTGTTTCAGACAGCCTGTATCAACTTTTGTACATCAACGGCTTAGGAAATATTCCCGGTTTTTACCAGGGACAGGTAGTCAATTATATTTTATTTGCCGGCCTCACTATCTTTGGATTCTTTATCAAAAATTTTAATATTAAAAGAATTGTAATCGCTTCCTTATCTGCTCCTACTGCCTACTTTTTAATATCCAACTTTTTAGTGTGGGCAAGTTCTTCTCCTGATGCAGGATGGAACAGGCCAAAAACATTCAGCGGTCTAATAATGTGCTATGGTGACGGATTGCCATTTTACCCCTGGAGCCTTATTTCAACTTCCGTTTTTTCAGCTATACTTTTCGGAAGTTTTTACCTGATAACAAAACCGGCATCACCGGAACTCGCAGCCAAATAATTCGCTGTATCAGCGTCAATCTGAATTAGGGCATATCACAATAATACCGGTTCTTGGGGAGAAAATATTGCTGTCAGGTATTTAACAGAAAAAGGATTTAGTATTCTTCATCCCAACTGGTGTCACAGTCATTGGCAAGTAGACGTTATTGCCTCGCTAGATAATGTCCTGCATTTTATTGAAGTAAGAAACCCGAAGAACACAAAAATTTGGATTTCCACAGAATGATATAAAAAAAGAAAATTCAAAACTTCATCAGCGCCCCCGAGGAATATGTTTTCGCAAATCCGGAATGGAAACTCAGTGTGATATTCTGTCAATTACCTTATAAAGGATAAGCCTCCGGAATATTTCTTTTATTGAGGACGTTTATGTTCCGCCGGGAAGCTAACTCATCAAATCTGCTATAACCATTGCTGTAACTGCTTCCAATACAACGGGCACTCTCAAAGCAATACAAAGATCATGTCGGCCTTTCACTGAAAATGGTTCAACATTTCCCGTTTCAACATTCAGCGTCTCTTGCAGCTGTGGAGTTGAAGAAGTCGGTTTTACGACGATGCGGAAAACCAAATCATTTCCATTCGTAATTCCTCCTAAAATTCCACCCGCATTATTGGTTTCAGTTTTTCCTTCCATATCCAGTAAGGCATCGTTGTGCTCACTTCCAAACATTTTGGCCGCAGCGAAGCCGGCACCAAATTCAATTCCTTTTACAGCAGGGATTGAAAAAACGGCGTGACTAATTAAAGATTCCGCTGAATCAAAAAATGGTTCACCCAAGCCTAAAGGCACATGGGTAACCTTACATTCCACAATGCCACCAATAGAATCTTTGGCATCAATTGCTTTTTGTAACCCTTTATCCAAATCTTTTTCTCCGCCAATCTCAAGAATTGAAGCATGAATTTCAATTTTATTTTTGGGTGACAGAGATTCTATTACTTTTTTCGCAACGACTCCTGCCGCTACCAAAGCAACGGTTAGCCTGCCACTGAAATGGCCGCCCCCACGAAAATCTTCAAATCCTTTAAATTTTTTATGTGCTACAAAATCCGCATGTCCCGGACGAGGAACGGCTCTTTGTTTTTCGTAATCGCCGCTTCTTGTGTTGCTGTTTTTAAATAAAATAGTAATCGGAGCACCGGTACTTTTAGCATTAAAAATACCACTGATGATTTCAGGAATATCATCTTCTTTTCTTGGTGTTGTGCCTTTGGCTCCCGGTTTGCGGCGTTCAATGTCTTCTTTAAAATCTTCCACCTTAATTGATATCCCGGGGGGACAACCATCAATTACAATACCTACGTATTCGCCGTGCGATTGTCCCAATATCTGCACCCGAAAATTTCTACCAAAAGAATTCATATTAATAATTTATTCTAAACAATTCTAAAACTTCTTGACTCCCAATTAACTCGAATCAATATCCGTATTCCCGCAAATGAATTTCATTATCGCGCCACTTTGGCCTCACCTTTACAAACAATTCAAGAAAAACCTTACGGCCTATAAATTCTTCAATGTCTTTGCGCGCTAGTGTTCCCAGTTGTTTGATCATTTTTCCTTTTTCCCCTAAAACAATTGCTTTTTGCGTTTCCCGCTGAACGATAATATCTGCTGTAATCTTTGTAAGTGTTGTCTTTTCCTGGAACTGTTGAACCAATACTGTCGTGTGATATGGAATTTCCTCCTGGTACAAATAAAATATTTTTTCGCGGATAAGTTCTCCGACAAAAAACTTCATCGGAAGATCACTCAGGTTGTCATCAGTATAAAACGGTTCTCCTTCCGGAAGTAGAGTTATTATTGCATCAAGCAATTCCTGCACTCCGGTATTTTTCAAGGCCGAAATTGCTATCACTTTCTCAGCATATTTTCTACCGGAGAAAAATTCAACCGCATTAGCAACGGTTTCCTTATCTGACAAATCTGTTTTGTTCAAAACTACAATGCACGGCGCTCTTAATGAAAGAGAAGAGAAAACATCGTCTGCTTCTTGTAGCTGATCTTTAATATCTACTATCAACAAAGCGACATCAGCATCTTCAATACTACTTTTTACAGCTGCCATCATTTTTTCTTGCAACTTATATCTTGGTTCGATGATCCCCGGAGTATCCGAAAAAATGACCTGGTAATCTTCAGTATTCAATATGCCCTTGATGCGATGACGAGTCGTCTGAACTTTTGGCGAAACAATAGCCAGCTTCTCTCCCATCAATGCATTTAACAGTGTACTCTTACCGGCATTGGGCTTTCCAAAAATATTTACGAATCCCGATTTCATAATTGCTGCGAAATTAATTCATTGCAGATTAAAACGCTTAAAACTCTTGTGTCCTACGCCGATCTTTACACGCAAATTTACTTTTCAGGTATAAATATTGATAGTGGTATGACATGAAACTTCCATCAACATTTTCCGGGGATGAAGAACATATTAATGCGGTAATCGAAACGCCGAAGGGCTGCGAGGCAAAATATAACTATGATGAGGAAACGCAGATGTTCAAATTGAAGAAGATACTGCCAAAGGGGATGACTTTCCCTTTTCACTTCGGGTTTATACCTCATACAAAAGCAGAAGATGGCGACCCGCTGGATGTGCTTGTTTTGATGGACGAATTGTCCTGGCCGGGTTGCATCATTAAATCAACTTTGATAGGGGTGATGGAAGCAGAAGAAACACAGGACGGCGAAACCGTAAGAAACGACAGGCTGATAGCAACAGCAAAGGCTTCTGAAAAATATAATCGTATTAAAGATTTAACTTCAATGGATGAATACCTTGAAATGGAAATTGAAAACTTCTTTAATAACTATTGCAATCTTGAAAAAAAAGAATTCAGGGTGATTGCAAAAAAAGGTCCGAAAAAAGCGATGGACCTGCTAAAAAAGCAAATTGTAAATGGACATATTTGATGAATTATTCGGGCATGGCACAGATCTCAATTCTTTGCAAATGTGCGTTCGTGCGATCGTTATTTTTTTCATAACACTGCTTCTAATTCGTTTTACAGGCATGCGGGTGTTTGGCATTAAAACAGCTTTCGACACCTGCATCATCATTATGTTAGGATCGGTGCTGAGCCGTGCAGTTGTTGGCGCTTCTCCATTCATTCCTACTATTCTTGCTTCGGCCGCTTTGGTGATTGTCCATAAAATAATTGCGCGATTAAGCGTAAGCAACCAAACCATCAGTCACCTGGTAAAAGGTAAACCACTGTCGATTTATAAAAACGGTATTCTTAACGAAAAAAATTTAAAAAGATGTTCTTTAAGTTTTGGGGATGTAATGGAAGAAGTGCGTTTAAACCTTAATGATAATTCACTTGAAAACATCGAAGAAATTTTTATGGAAAGAACAGGTGAAATAAGTGTGATTGAAAAAAAGAAAACAGTAAATTAAAAATGTGGGATATTTATTTCTTAACTATTATTTACGCCAGCCCCATTGTAAAAACTCCGGAAACGCTCGTCCCCACGTTGTTATATCATGTTTCCCATCTTTCAATTCAAGATAATAAATATCTTTTTCGCGATCGTAACCTTTTTTTTCAAGTTCATCAATCAATGCAAGAGTATCATCAATAGAGTCAATAATTCCGTTGTTATTCCTGTCTGCGGTCTCATCTAAAGTGCCGGCTTCAAAAAAAAATTTTAACCAAGGATAATAATTTCCATTCTTTATTTCATTGTGCATGATTCGATGTTTGGTTTCCTCAAATTCCGCGTTATCCTGGGAAACAGATCGCCACCAAAATGAACCGCTGAAAGCTCCAACTTTTGAAAACTCTCGTGCATGGTTCCAAACAATGTCCAATGCACTCAGTCCTCCCAAAGAAAAACCACAAAATGCTTTTTCATTGAAAGAAGTGATCTTACATTTTCTTCTAATAAAAGGAAGCAATTCCTCCATCACGAAACGGCTGTATAATCCCGCCTTTGCACCTTGTCCTTTTTCATTTAAAATACCCGAAGTGCCGTATTCATTCTTCCTGTCTGCACCACAATGAATTCCTGCGCAAACCAAAGGCTTTATTTCATCCTTATCGTATAATTTTTGAAGAATGTTTGCGAATCCTATTGTGGCAAGATCTTGGCCGTCATTGACCAATAACGAATCACAATTATTCAAATCTTCTTTTTGCGAAGGCAAATAAATATCCACAATTACTTCTCTTTTTAAAAATTCAGAACGGATGATTTCTCTTTCAGGCTGGTTTTCAGTTGCCATCGTTTCAAATTGTCTTTTTCAGTAAACCAAAAAATTGTTGCAATTTTTATTTTGCCGAATAACCGACTTCCTCCTGTAAAGCTTCAATCGCATTGGATAAATAAACCATTGGTGCATTCCAGTTGATCGCTATTTCATTCGAAGCATAGGCACAGGAAATATCTGCGTAAGCGGTTTCCGGTTCTGTAAAATCGTAATGACAATGATCCTGCATGCCGGGATTTGGGCCGCCGGCCATCAGTCCAGGAACCGGATCTGTAACGCCATCTGCAACAGATTGCCGATGATGTGGATTCATCGTTGACTTGCTGCCCATGCCGGTAACAAAACAATAACCCGTTGCATTTCTTCCCAACAAATAATCGAGATTGGTCAATGCATAATCCACATATTTTTTATCATGAGTAAGCAGGTAAGCATTGATCAGTAAAATTCCCTGGTTTGCCGCAGTGCTGTTTCCGCCCCACGCAAAATCATATTTCGTTTGTCCCATTACCGTTAAAAAGGCGTTGGCATTTACGTGCTGAATATAATCATTGGCAATGCTAAACACTTTGTCTTTCATTTGTTGAATAGAGTTATTGACAAAAGAAGGCAATTCTTTTCTGAAGCGAAGAAAAGAATAGTAAGCAAGCATGCCGACATTGTGCCAGTTGGGAAGAGACACTTCATCTCTCATATGATTTTGTACTGTATCGAAATATCTTTTATCTCTTGTAGTAACGAAAAGTTCAGCTGCACTCCACATCCATTCATCAGAAAAATGATTGTCGCCATAAGCGCCGGTCGTAATTTTTGGTTCAAACTTCTTATTGATCTCATTTTGATCATATGAAAGATCCGGATTTAGTAAAGCCCATGCCCATGCTTTTTTTGAATCAGCAAGACAACTGTCTGAAAGTCCGGGCAATTGTTTATTATATACCTTCAAAATTCGCGCTGCCTGGGCAGCAACTGCCGCAAAGTCTAAAGTAGCAGCGGTTCCTTTTTGAACAACATACCTTTTATCTTGTGTTACGCCCGGCATCACCATTCCATCAAAGGCTGCATTGGTACATTTGTTATAAACACCACCATCATTGGGATCCTGCATACTCAACATCCACCGAAGATTGTAAATAGCTTCATTTAAAATATCAGGAACCTTATCGCCGCTTTCGGGAATGTTGGTTTGTAGATTTTTATAATAGGCAGGAAAATCTTCATAAGCCGATAACAAAGTCGCCATCGTTATTCCGGAATTGACAATATATTTATTGTAATCTCCTGCATCATACCAACCTCCTGGTGTAGAAATTACAGTTCCTGCAGGTCTTGTATCAGAAGCAGCGGAAGGATGAACATATACTTTAGTATCCGGATGGCCCGCCGAACGATGCCATTTTCCCGCGTATTTTTTTTCAAGAGGCGTGGAAGCCCGCTGGTAATAAAATCCTTTGAGCGTTGCTCTTCCAACATTTCTGTTTACATTTTTATTGATATCAAAAATATACGAATTACCTACCAGAGGCACACAAACCACAAAACTTCCTTTCTTTTTAACCGGAGAAAAATCAGCGATTCTTGTTACAGTTGAAGAGTAAGCTGATTGCTTTTGAGCGCTGAGTGTTCCTGTAAAAACAGTGTCTCTTAAATTAGTGGAAGTGATATAAAAATTTTGAGCGTCAACAGCGCCTGTTACTATTGCGACTTTCGGCGCACTTGGATAAAAACCTTCCTGGTTCAGTTTGATCCGATCTGTTACCTGGCAAAAAGAAAAAGCCGGCATAAGTAATATTAAGCCCGCAATACATGTAGAATTTTTTTTCAAAACATTTATTTTTAGCTCAATGAAAATACTTCATTATGACATAAATAAATGAAGATAAATAGCTGGCTAAATAATAAAGGGTTTTTTTGTTGGTTTGCTGCTAAATGAAAACGGCGAGCAAATCATCTCAATAAAGTTATGATTCTTTTCATTTACGCTGTAGTGTCCGGATATACTTGTTCAGCACTATATTCATCCCACGTGTTTCTGAAATTGATGATATCCTCGTTGCTATGCGGGTGTACGCTTATTAAGATTTTCCCATTCTCTATTCCCCGATGATAAATTTCCGCTTTATCTTTTGGAGTTCCTGCACCAATCAAGGCACCGATGATTCCGCCGGTAAGTCCGCCGGCACCAAAGCCTGCAAGTCCTGCTGCCAAAGGGCCAAGCACCACCAATCCTAATCCGGGAATAATAAGATTCGTTCCCAAAGCTGCCAATGCTCCTCCTATTCCTCCCAAGACACCACCGATTGTTCCACCGGCTCCCGCACCTTCCAAAGCTTTATTTCCTGTATCGCCCACGATTTCCTCATCACCATAGAATTTTTTTCTTGTTTCGGGATTCATTACTACGTTTATTTCATCAGCAGAATATCCTGCGTTTCTTAGTGCCCAGTATGCTTCTTCCGCATTTTGCTTGTCATTGAATAAGCCGACCAGGACTCTTTTTCCATCCACATCCAAATCGTTGTTCATCTTAATATTTTTTTATATTTTAAATAAATTGCGAATACCGTACACGATTAACTGAGGTTACTCTTTGCAATTGTTAAAAACCTGAACACATACCAGACATGGTAAAAAGAATCATGCCAAGAAGAGAAATGAATAAGAAAGTAGTTGATGTGAAATTCAGTTGTGTATATATATCCCCTCTTTTTATTTGGAAGCTGTAAAAGCCGGTAAATAAATAAATAAGCAGAACACTTATATTGCATTTTAAGAATCAAGTCGTAATTTTTATGGCCGATCGGTATGCAAACGTCTCAAATATTTGATCGCATTTTTTTCTTCTGAATCATTGTATTCAAAATCAACAGCAGCAGCTATTTCTGAAGCGCATTTTGAAAACAGGCTAGTCAGTGTGAATAAGGCCTTCCAATTATCTTCTATGTCAGTTCCTGCATAAGTTGAAAGTAATCGATTGTACATTTTTTTCTGAAGATATTTTTTTAAAAACTTTCCTCCTTTCCCGATTGAAACCGAAAATGAATTATTACTTCCAATGTACCATTCCAACATTTTCATAAACACAGGCCTTAAATGGTTTTCAATCATCTCTTTTGCATAAATAATTTCATTCCTCGCAAGGCCTTTCCCGGCGTTTGTGCTCACCCACCAGAATTCATTGCAATAATCAAAAAACTCTTTTTTTGTTGGTTTACTTGTGAAGTAATCTTTTTCAGAAGGTGCTTCCACATTTAAGAACCTTTCGTCTTTATCCAGCCATACAACTGTTAAACTATCCGTATGAAATCGTGACTTAAATCTTTCGACAGGAAAGAGTGTAAGGTCGATGCGGTTACCATCTTCCAACAACATTAAGCAATGAAAAGCCTGCGATTGTTTATTTTTTGCATTACCAGGGATCATTTGATCAGGTAATTGTTGCAAAAGTTTTTCACCGAAGACGTCGGTCCAAGCGAGATCTGAAGTAAAATTCTTTATCCCTGAAACCAAAAAAGTAATGTCGTAATCCTGGTATTTATCCGGATTGATATTCGGATTGGTCCTTGAACCGTTTAATAACACTGCCCTTATTCTTTTATTGTGTAAAGCAAAACCGATAATTTCTTTTTTAATCTCTTCCTCGTTTCTCATGATTAGACAAAATAATAAAAAGGAATCAACTGTATTACGAATATATAAATTACATCTACACACAACCGTTAATTATTCTTGAGGCCTTATAAACCGTTCACATATTACCGGTTTTTATATGTGCATAAAAAATTGCCGCAAATGCTGTGTCTGCGGGGATTATTTCGGTAATTTACCTGTATGAAAAAGATCATTTTTACGATGCTCTTCATTGCAGGTGCTCACCCTCTATTTGCCCAGTATCTTCATTATTGGGATAATTCGCGTCCCCGGTATCAGCAACCGGCAGCGCAACCTTCGGCGCCGGTTGAAAACAAACCAGTTGAAATTACAAAACCTCCGGTAAAACCAGCGGCGCTTCCGATAACCGCCCCCGTGAAACTTGAAGCAATGACTTTAATTGTTTCAACCACCGCCGCTTTTAATTCAGTGAGTGGACCACCGAAGTTCGACAGACCGCCAATGATTTTTCACGACTGGCCAGATAAATGTCCGGCATTTACAGGAGCTTTGCCCGTTCTGAATAATTATGTTCCTCCGGAAATTCAACTTATAATAACTGAAAAGTTTGAAGGGCATTTATATTCGATCAGCAGCTACCAAGGGCCTGATAATAAACCACAGTATAAATTAAAAATCTGTTCAGGAGGAATGATTAAGTATGAATATGCTGATGCCAAAGGCAATGTGATGTCCGGGAAGAAGTAAGACAAAAACTATTCAACTATCAGTACAATAATGTCCATCACGTTCGTCATTGTCGGACCTGTGATTATGTGTCCGCCTGCCTTTTGAAAGAAATGAAACGAGTCAAAATTCTTTAAATAATTTTCAATAGCCAAACCTTTTTTTCCGGCTTCCTCAAATGTGTTATCATCAACAACAGCACCGGCTGCATCAGTGGGCCCGTCATTTCCATCCGTTCCTGCGGAAAGCAAAGTGATTCCTTTTTGATCCTTTAGCAATAAAGCGGCATACAAAGCGAGGTGCTGGTTTCGCCCACCGATTCCGAAGCCGGTAATTTTTATCGTTGTTTCACCACCAAATAAAAGACAACAGGGCTTCTTAATCTTTTCATCCTTTTGAAAAGAAAGCGATGTGTCTATTATTTTGTTTGCTGCTTCTATGGTGTCTCCTTCAAGTTCTGATGTAATGATGAAAGTATGTAATCCTTCTTCTGTTGCTTTCCGACGGCACGCTTCAAGTGCGATTTTATTACTGCCGATTATTAAATTATTAGTATTATTAAAAATTCGATCTCCCGGTTTTGGCGTTTCAGGATGAATGCCTTCATTTCCTCTTTTAAGATAATCTGAAAGCGCAGCTGGAACTCTTGAATAAAGATGAAATTTTTTAAGAAAAGAAATAGCATCACTGAACGTTGTTGAATCGGGAACAGTCGGGCCGGAAGCTATTGAATCCAACGGATCACCGATTACATCCGACAGAATTAATGTAACTAGCTTTGCCGGATACGCCGCCTTTGCAAGCTGTCCGCCCTTCACTTTTGATAGATGTTTCCGGACCGTATTTATTTCTTTTATATCGGCACCGCTTTTTAATAACAGTTGATTTAAGTTGATCAAATCATTGATCGTACTTCCGGGCGGCAAATCTGCCAGCAAAGCCGATCCTCCTCCCGAGAGCAGGCAAATCACCAGGTCATTTTTAGTTGCCTGCTTTGTAATTTCCAAAATCTTTTTCGTGGCTGCATACCCGCTATCATCCGGCAACGGATGCCCCGCTTCTGTTACCTTAATAGATTTCAATTCCTTACCATGATGGTATTTTACCACCACATGCCCTGAAGTAATTCTGGTGCCCAAAATATTTTCAATTTCACACGCCATCATTGCACTCGCTTTGCCTGCACCAACCACATAGATATTCCTGAAGACTTCCAACTTCATTTTTTTATCACCGATAAAAAGAATATCGTCCTTCACGGCCACCTGCCTTCTTATGATTCGATGCGGCATAACACTTTCCACACCTGCCAAAAAGATCTGTTCAGAAAGAAGTTTAGCATTCATTAAAAATCTATTTAAAAGCAATATAGGGTATTAAAGAAAAAACAAAGAAGTGATCCATATACAAGCAAAAACAGTAATGCCCATAATAATTGTTGCAGTTGAAAAAACACGCAATGTGACATTTGCATGTATGTCCGAAAATTTGGTGATTACCCAAAAATAAGAATCGTTTGCGTGAGAAACGATCATGGAACCTGCACCCATCGCAAGCATCGTAAACAATTTTCCTGCCTCTGAAGCGAGGCCCAAAGACGGAAGCATGGGCGATATAATAGAAGCAGCAGTGATTATGGCAACAGTTGAAGAGCCCTGCGCGGTTTTGAGAATCACTGCAATTCCAAAAGGAATCAAAAGGCCAAGGCCCGTTTTACTCAATGCCATTCCGGCGGAAGTGCCAACACCGGTTTCTTTGATAATCATTCCAAACATACCCCCTGCAGCGGTAATGATAAGTATCGGTCCCGCTTTTTCAATAGCCATTTCAAAAACTTCATTTAGTGTTTCTATTTTTTTATTGGCAAGAAGGAACAATGCAAATACAACACCGATTACCAAAGCAATCATCGGCTGACCTGCAAATTCAAAAATAGTAAAAAGAAAATTCGTGCTTCCCGGTTGAAGAATTGGAAGCAAAGAACCAATTGCTATTAACAACAATGGAATAACAACCGGCATAAATGACCAAAAAACAGGAGGATATTTTTTTTCAACTTCCCGTAGAGGAATTTCATGGTCGGCAGCAGGCGCATAATCCTTATCTTTTGTCATTCTCTTCACCCAAAAGTAGGCAACCAGGAATCCCGGAATGGCAAATAAAATTCCGGCAACCACAAGGTTTCCGATATTGGCATTTAAAACTCCGGCGGCGGCAAGCGCGCCGGGATGAGTAGGAATCAAACAATGAACCGAATAAAGAGAGCAAGCAAGAACTGCGGCAATAAAAGGCATCCCCGTTTTAGTTTTTGCACTGAAGGATTTGGCCAAACCACTCAAAATAATATATCCTGAATCACAAAAAATGGTCATTCCTGCAATAAAGCCTGTAATGCCCAAAGCTGCAGCTCCGTTCTTTTCCCCGGTTTTGGAAAGAATATAACGTGCAAGCGTAATCGCAGCTCCGGTCTTATCCAAAATGATAGCGATAATTGCGCCGGGGATAATAAGAAAACCGGTAGAAGCCATAGTGTTGCCAAAACCATTCTTCATTATTGTCAACACATCCTTTGAAGGCAATACGACAATAGCAAGTAAAAGAGAAACCACGAAGAGAGCGATAAAAGCATTCAATTTCCACTTTGAGGTAAGCAGAATGATGCACACAATGCTAATAACTACAAGCGATGAAATTGCAGCAGTACTCATCAAACAACAAGTTTAAATTTTACGGAAAACTACCTTCCAATTAAAATCTTCAGCAATATAACCAATAAACTTTCATCATTTTAATGGACCTGCAAAGCCGTCCCTATTTTTCGTTTGCCCTTTCGAGTTACATCAAAAATTAAAATCTTACAAATAAGTTCATTTACCTTATCCGGGTTTTCCCGCAGATCAGTTGTGAAATGAAAAGTTTTCAGTCTGGCAGGTTTTTTGGGCGAAGAAAAATAACCAAAAACAAAATATTATGGCACATACAACATGGAAACCACACACTGAACATGGCGATCTGAGCAGCAAGGATCAAAAGGATCTTCCTGATAGCGTGTTCGCATTTCCCAAGCAAAGAAAAGAACCTTTAACCGACGCGTCTCACGTACAAAATGCGCTCGCAAGGTTCGACCAGGTGAAAGGTGTATCAGACAGTGATCGCGATGAAGCTTTTGCCAACATTAAAAAAGCCGCCAAACACTATGATGTAAACGTGGAAGAAAAAGACTGGCATGACCTTGGCAAAAAAGCTCATACAAAAAACCCGTCCCATTAAAAGTTCGCACTGATCACGATTATTTGAATGCCGGCCTGTTCGGGTAGGCATTTTTTTATTACCACAGGATTCTGATATTTCTCCGGTAAACCAACAAATAACATCGATTTTTCTTTTTACCTAAGGGTAATAAAGCGTGTATGATTTTATGATTTACTTTTATTACTCAATTACCGGAAAATCTTCTGCATGCTATCTCCTAAAAATTTCTTTATTGCGCTTCTTTGTTTGTCGTCTGCTGCTGTAGCCCAACAGCCCCATAAAGAACCGAAGCCCCGGATCATTATTACCACAGATCCTGAACTCGATGATAACAATTCGCTCATTCGTTTCTTACTTTACAGTTGCGATCTCGATGTGGAAGGCCTCATCTATGCAAGCAGCGGCTATCATTGGAAAGGAGATGGGAAAGGTACCAAATGGTATGTACCGGGAAGAGAATATGCACGTTTTGGATTGGACACCTGTCCATGTACTTCATGGCGCTGGGCAAAGAACGAGCGATATATTGATAATGCAGTGGATGCTTACGCGAAAGTTTATCCTAATCTTAAAGTGCATAATGCCGAATATCCTGACCCTGGAAAATTGAAGTCAAAAATTCGGTTCGGTAATATTGAATTCGACGGAAATATTTCTAAAAATTCCCCGGGATCAGAATTGATTAAATCACTCATTCTTGATGACAAGCCCGGAAAGTTGTACATAACTGCCTGGGGAGGACAAAGCACTATCGCACGGGCACTCAAATCAATCCAGGAGCAGTATGAGAATACAACCCAGTGGGATTTGATAAAAGAGAAAATCTCCGGGAAAGTTGTTCTGCTGCCATCCGGTGACCAGGATGATTCTTATGCCAAATACATTAAGCCAAACTGGCCGGATATTGAATACCGTCAATTCTTTGGTGGACCCAACTATGGATATGGTGCGCAACTGCGGGCAAATCCGCAGGATTCTGTTTATTTAACAACCCGGTGGATGAAAGAAAATGTTTCAGATCGCGGACCATTGGGTGCTTTATACAGGGTTTGGGGAGATGGCAAACAGATGGTAAAAGGCGACGTCATGGATTATTTTGGATTTACAGGCTATACTGATGAGCAGTTAAGACAAATGGGTTATGTTGTATGGATGCCTGTACAGGAAAAAGGTTCCTGGCTTGGAGAAGGTGACGATGGAACATTCATGAACATGCCTGCAAACGGTCTTAGAGCCTTTGAAAACGCTTCGTATGGAGGATGGGGTGGCCGCGCAATTACAGAAAAAGAAATAAATTCCTTTTCATTATCCCCAACCGATACCTCACAGCAGTCAATGGTTGCGATGTTGAGCAGGTTAAATAAAATAGCAGGTACTTTTCCGGATTTCTTTCCCGCCGCACAACGCGATTTTGCTGCGCGCCTTAAATGGTCGGTTACATCCAAATATTCGGATGCAAATCATGCGCCTGTGGTTACTATTGAAGGGCCGCTTCATATTTTAGCTTCAGCAGGACAAACAATAAGATTAAACGGAAATGTTACCGATCCTGATGGAAATAAAGTGTCGATTAAATGGTGGCAATTGCATGTAGGAACTTACCCTGGTGAGGTTACTCTATCGAATGAGAACACTCCTTCAGTGAAAGTGCTCATTCCAAAAGATGCTGCCAGTGGTCAAACGATTCACCTGATACTTGAAGCAACCGACGATGGTTCACCCTCACTCACAAGATACGGCAGGATAGTCATTACTATAAAATAAAACAAGAGGTTATGAGAAGCTGATCGCTGTTTCATTCCATTATTGGCGACAGCCCGCTGCCAGGGCCTAACATCAGGGTGTATGTACGGCTGGACACTCACTTATTGCTCAATGATCTTTATTCCAAGCTGCATTTATTCAACAATAAATAAAGCTGTTGTTTATTCTCACGGGGAGAAAAGACAAAATCATACACTTTTAATTTAAATTAGATTTATTTTGTTGGAATAACGTAATGCTTCAAGAACACTTATTTCATTTTTACACAAAACAAATTCTGATGAAAAAGATCTTTTTGTTACTTTCTCTTTTTGTAAGCTTTTGCGCAATTGCACAAAAAGAAATTGCCATTATACCAAAACCGGTTTCATTAAACATGGGATCCGGTACTTTTCATCTTGATCATTCAACCGTGATCATTCTGCCGAACACTGCAAGGTATGATGGTGAAATGCTGAACCATTACCTGCAGAAGTTCTACCACTTCACACTTCCTCTTAAAAACAGCGCTGCATCGCAGTCAAAGAAAAATGTGATCATTCTTGGTCTGCATAAACAGCCAGGAGCAAAAGCCAATGAATATGACATGACGGTTGATCGTAATAAAATTAATATTGAAGGGGTGAACGATACTGCATTATTTTATGGCATTCAAACTTTTCTCCAGCTTCTGCCTCCAGATAAAAATCAAACTGCCTTTGATATACCTCAACTCGCCATCAAAGACTATCCGCGTTTTCAATACCGTGGTATGCATCTCGATGTAAGCCGGCATTTTTTTGGTGTTGATGATATCAAAAAGTATATCGATTTTCTTGCGTTTCAAAAGTTCAATACATTTCACTGGCACCTGACGGATGACCAGGGATGGAGAATAGAAATTAAAAAATACCCGAAGCTCACTTCTGTCGGAGGTTTCAGAAACGGGACTATCATTGGACATTATCCGGGAACGGGAAATGACAGCATCCGTTACGGAGGTTTTTATACGCAGAATCAAGTGAAGCAAATCGTGAAATACGCAAAGGACCGGTACATCACGATCATTCCTGAAATAGAAATGCCCGGCCATTCATCTGCAGCTATTGCTGCTTACCCCAAACTGAGTTGCTTTCCGGATGAATCAACAGAAATTACTACAAACACACCATGGAGCGGAAACCGTGAGGGCAAACAGGTTCAACAAACATGGGGGATTTTTGATGATGTCTATTGTCCGTCTGATTACACTTTTCATTTTCTAGAAAATGTTTTGGATGAAGTAATGGCACTTTTTCCTTCAAAATACATTCACATCGGTGGAGACGAGTGCCCGAAAACCTACTGGAAACGTTCAGCATTTTGCCAACAACTGATTAAAGAAAAAGGACTAAAAGATGAAGAAGGCTTACAAAGTTATTTTGTAACCACCATAGAAAAATATTTGAACAGCAAGGGCAGAGCCATAATTGGCTGGGATGAAATCCTCGAAGGCGGCCTTGCCCCGAATGCAACGGTAATGAGTTGGCGTGGCGAAGAGGGCGGACTTGCAGCAGCAAAGCAACATCATAACGTGATCATGACGCCACAACAATATTGTTATCTGCAGCAGCCGGAAGATAGCGTGGACCGCGGCAGTTATCTTCCGCTTGAAAAGGTTTATAATTACGAACCGGTGCCCGGAGGCTTAACTGAACAGGAAGCCCGGTATGTATTGGGTGCGCAGGGATGCTTCTGGACTGAATATTCTCCTGATATGAAAGACCTGGAATACAAGCTTTTTCCACGAATGAGCGCCTTAAGCGATGTATTGTGGTCGCCCAAAGAGAACGGCAACTATAATGATTTTTCTTCGTCGCTACCGGTAATGTATAAACGCTACCAGCTTTGGGGAACTGACTTTCATAAAGAGGGATATTAGTGAATCAATGCGTTATTGCTTCAGCAGTTTCTTTAAAACCAAAAAATATTTCAAATGAAAATAAAAACAGCGGCCCTTTCTGCAATTGCTCTTTTGGCTTTCCTTTTTCAAACAGCTGTAGCGCAAATAGCCTCCCGGGTGGAACATATCTTCCCACAGGGAACGGTCACATATTCCAATATTCCTTATGCCGGAGATACGGTGCTCAAACATTTACTTGATATTTATCTTCCGGCAAAAAGCGGTAAGAGTACGCCGCTGGTGGTGTGGATCCATGGAGGAGCGTGGATGCTGAATGATAAGTATGCCGACATGAGCTATATGCAAAACACTGTAAAGTCTTTTATCGACAGCGGTTATGCTCTGGCGTCTATCGATTACCGTTACAGTACCACAGCCGTCTTTCCTGCTCAAATACAGGATTGTAATCAAGCGGTACAATTTCTATACGATCATGCAGCAAAATACAACCTTGATAAAAACCGCATTGCGGTGATTGGCTTTTCCGCGGGCGGTCACTTGGCTTCCCTGATGGCGTTGTCCAACAACAATGATGTAAAAGAATTCTATCCTCCCGGTAAGAAAATAAATTTTAAAATAAAATGTGCGTTTGATTTTTACGGTCCATCAGACCTGGTGATGCTGGCGACCAATCCTGACACTTCAGTAAACAATGAACGTAATCCTGTTTCAATTCTGCTGGGTGCAATGCCAGTTGACCGGCCGGACCTTGCAAAGGTCGCCAGCCCGGTAACGTACGTTGATAAGAATGATCCGCCGTTCCTGATTGTGCAGGGAGAAAAAGACGAATCAGTGCCGAATACCGAATCTAAAATTTTAAGTTCCTGGCTTACCCTCGCCGGTGTGCCCAACAAACTGATCATTGTTCCAGGAGCTCCTCACTACGGAAAAATGTATGACGCGGATTATATAAGAGAAGATATTTTCAGCCGTATCTGAGGAAGTATATGAACTGAGAATTGAGAAAAATAAAAAAGAACGGAATTATTCGTTTACTATTCCATAGAATTTTAAATCACAATTCATTAAATCGAAGTTCACCATCGGCGGGTAGAAAAGGAATGATTACGCTGATAGAAAACAGAAAGCAATCAGCGATTGATCTGATTCACTACTGCAAAAAATATCAGCTGCACTAATTATTATAATTAAGAATGGAAGTTCATCATCACCGCAGGTCAAAAAGAAACGATTCAAAGAATATTTTCTTGAACTCCTTATGATATTTCTTGCAGTAACCCTTGGCTTCATAGCAGAAAACATCCGCAAAAGCAATGAGAAGCACAATGCAAAAGAATATGCAAGATTGCTGTAAATGATTTTACAGTTGATCTGGCTGGGTTCAACAGAACAGACGATATTTTAAAAAGGATCATTGATTGTGGAGATAGTTTATCCCAAATTATCCGTTCCAATAACATCAAAAAAATACTTTCCGATAAATTGTATTATTATGAATACCGGTCGGGCTGGCAATGGAAAGTTACAACCCCAGACGCAACCATGAAGCCGTTAGAAAGCTCCCGTGCACTCCGGTATTTGGGAAATAAGTCAATAATTAAAAAAATCCTTGATGAAACCGATTAATGGAAAAATCCTTTTTTTCATTAAAGCTATTTGATTTGAAGATTATCTGAATTATATAGAATATCAGAAAATGACGATTCATATACCACTAAAGAGATCTTCATCACAACCGCTGCAACATCCTTCCGGGCAGCAGTATCAATGCTTTAAGCAAAATGAAAACCCCTTTTATTGATATACCCACCAGCCTGAAGGGCAATAAGAGCAGCCACACAATAGGGTAAAGCACAAGCGCCAGTAAGGCCAGCGGCCAGCAAAGCACAAAAAGTATAAGCCATGCAATAAAAGTGATCATTGCATAAAGTTACTTATTCGTCCATAGCAGCACACGGTAATTATATAAACGGTGAAAACTTATGCAACGGTACATAATAACAGATCTGAAGCATTGTCCGCAGCATATAGATAAGGGCCGCGCATCGCAATGACAAGTGTAAAAGACGCATTTATTGAAAGCAGTTTAACGCGAAAGTCTTGTGGAATTGAAATTGCGGTTTGCAAGCTGCAGTAAAATTCGCAGTTGAGGTACTATACTGGTTTCAGAACCCATGACAAAACCGTGGAGACAGTAGCTTGCGTATGTGTAAGACCCCCGATGACTTTCTGGTTGAGATTTGTACACCAGTTGCCTGAGCAGAAACGAAAAATCATAACAGACAAGTATTTACTCACCAAAAGTCACTAACGCATCGCCAATAAGCCTCTCTCTCCCACTTGCAACCACAAAATAAGAATCACAATTATTTACTTCTTTACTGAAATTGTCGAAGCCGGATTTATGAGATTAAAAGATTTATAGGATATTTATTCTCGGAAACTGTTGGCAATTGATTTAAACAAAACACAATGAGAAAAGTAATTGCAGCAATTAATATGACACTTGATGGATTTTGCGATCACACCGCGATGATCCCGGATGATGAGATTCACCAACATTATTCTGAGCTGTTAAGAAGTGCGGGCACTATTTTGTTTGGAAGGATAACGTACCAGTTGATGGAATATTGGAAACTCATTGTAAAAAATCCTACCGGTAACCAGTCAGTCGATGAATTTGCAGTAACCATAGATAATATTTCCAAAATTGTATTTTCTCACACGCTTGATAATGTAGAGTGGAAAAATGCAAAGCTGGCAAAGCAGGACCTTAAAGAAGAAGTTTTAGAACTGAAGAAATCCGTCAATGGTAAAGATATCTTAATCGGCAGCCGCAGTTTAATTGTCTCCTTAACCAAACTGAAATTAATTGACGAATACCAAATTTGTATTCAGCCGGTTATCCTGGGCAAAGGATTACCATTATTTAAAGACTCAGACGAAAGAGTAGATCTTAAACTCTTACAAACAAAAACGTTTGGTTGTGGCGCAGAGCTGCTTTATTATGAGCCGGCAAGAAATTAATGAACATTCACCAATAAGAAGCCGGGGCCTGCAGAAGGCCACGGCTAAGGTGAATAGGATAGAAGTTTATAGAGTCAGAACGTAATATGCTGTGACTCTCATACCATACTGTTTATTTTTTCATTTTGGATTGATCCGGTGCCTTCATATTACCCTGCATTTGCTTCATTTGTTTTGCCATTTCGTTGTCCTCGGTAAATCCCCAATGTTCAACCGCTTTATTATCG
>Ga0157371_10001844_pt1 | contig 21340 bp, 18 predicted proteins | sample C45metaG_FD_113462 | JGI IMG/M metagenome (GOLD analysis project Ga0157371, IMG submission 113462) | Corn rhizosphere microbial communities from Kellogg Biological Station, Michigan, USA - C4-5 metaG | ecosystem: Host-associated > Plants > Roots > Rhizosphere > Soil | place: USA: Michigan...
CATATTAAATTCATTGTCCCAAGCAGAAACTACAAAAGGTCGCATGGGAGAAGTAGCATATGCATATCCATTTGAATGAAGTTCAAAAAAGTATTCTATTAGGGAAATAGATAGCCTGTTTGCATTTGGTCTTTGTAGTGTAGGATTCTGTCTCGGTTCTATGGCAAATGGTTGCGGTTTCGAGTGAAATGGTCTCGCTCACAACCAAATTGGTCTCGTTTAGCCATTTTCTAACTTAAAATCCCACATCGAGTGGAGTTATTATGCATCTAAAAGAGGTTGACCCACAAAGTTGTTTTAACAACCTTTGGGTCAACCTCTTTTCCAAACTGTTTACTTCATTTAAACTCTAACTTCAATTTTCCTTCTTCTAGTACTAGACTAGCATCAAATTTCTGTCCATTTTCAGCCTCCTTTAATAATAAATTGAGTACCTGGCACAAAAGTAATTGATATTCCCACCTTACATTTAATAATCTCCTAACACTATTTAACTCAATACACCCGATTAATTTAATTACACTATTTACAAATACTTTATACTACAAGCGCATTTTACACATTAGTCGAAATAACAAAATAATTTATAATATGCAGAAAATTTTAAAAAGTGTTGAAATAGGTTCTAATGTGGGTTATATTATTAGAAAATACAGATAACGGAGGATGGAGTAATGGATGCAGAACGTTTAGTTGATGTAATAAGGGGTGGAATTGTTGAAAGTGAACATTGGGGACACATTGCTGTAGTGAATAGTGAAGGTGAGCTAATTTACTCGAGTGGTGACCCTAACAGGGTAACATTTGCCCGCTCATCCATGAAACCATTACAGGCGATTCCCATTGTGGAAACAGGTGCAGCTGATTTTTATAAATTAAGTCCGGCGGATCTATCGTTAGCTTGTGCTTCACATAATGGAGAGGATCAGCATACCAATCGAGTGAGAACAATCTTGAAAACGCTTGATTTAACGACTGACAGTCTAAAGTGCGGGACTCATCCGCCAAGATGGCAAGAAAAATATGAGGAGTTAATGAAGTCTGGAAAAGAAGTTTCAGCCGAATATAATAATTGCTCTGGGAAACATAGTGGAATGTTGACGACAGCAAAATTTATGGAAGAGAGTTTAGAAGATTACTATAAGACAGATCATCCTGTTCAAAAAAGAATAATAGAAGTAATCAGTGATCTGTGTGAAATTCCAGTGGATGAGGTAGAAATTGGTATTGACGGGTGTGGAGTTCCTGTACACGGCATTCCATTGAAAAAACTAGCGTTAGGATTCGCTAAGTTAGCAAATCCATCAGCATTACCTGATAAACGAAAAACAGCGATTAAACGAATTACTTCTGCAATGATGGCAGAACCAGAGATGGTTGGAGGGACAGACCGCTTTTGTACTGATTTTATGAGGATAGAAGAAGGAAGAATGTTTGGAAAAGCTGGTGCTGAAGGAGTTTATTGCATAGGGGATATTGAAACAGGAATAGGCATTGCTTTAAAAATTGAAGACGGTAATGGCAGGGCTACTTCATCAGTTGCAGTTGAAGTTCTAAAACAACTTAATCTCTTAGATGAGAAACAAAGTGAACTATTACAAGATTATCACTACCCAAAATTGAAGAATGCAAGACAAGAAGTCATTGGCCAGTTACGACCATGTTTTACATTGGAAAATGTAAAACATATTTTATCATCAAAATATTCTTGAGGGGGAATAATGAATGAAAAAAGTACATCGTTTACTATCTTTACTTGTTTTGACAATGGTATTAGCTTTAGTTGGATGCTCTAGTGATTCAAGTGGACAAGATGATAAAGGGAAAGGTTCGGAAAAAGCAACAAAAGAAGGTAAAGATATTGTTATAGCAGTAGCGGACAATTTTACTGGAATGGATCCACATGATACTAATGACACTTTGTCAGGGTCGGCTCAAAAGACCATGCTTGAAGGGCTCGTTGGTTTTGATAAAGACATGAAAGTTATCCCGGTATTAGCAGAAGAGTATTCGGCAAATGACGCTGCTACGGAGTTTATATTTAAACTACGTCAAAACGTTAAATTTCATGATGGTACTCCATTTAATGCAGAAGCAGTAAAAATAAATTTTGATAGACTTGCAGATCCGGATAGTGGTTTAAAAAGACATAGTCTTTATAGTTTAATCGAAAAAACAGAAGTTATCAGCGAATTTGAAGTCAAGTTTACTTTATCAGAGCCATTTGGGGCAATGATTAATACGTTTGCTCATCCTGCTGGACTAATTCATAGCCCAAAAGCATTAGAGGAGTTTGGGGATGAGGTTGCTAGAAATCCAGTTGGTACTGGACCATTTAAATTCGTCGAATGGAAACCTAGTGAAGGTTTAGAAGTTGTAAAGAACGAAGAGTATTGGCAAGAAGGGTTACCAAAAGTAGACTCTATCACTTTTAAACCTGTATCAGAAAATGGCTCAAGAATTGCTATGCTCCAAACAGGAGAGGCGGACTTTATCTTCCCAGTTCCAACTGAACAAGCGGATAGTATAAATGGCAAGAATGGTATTGAAGTAGAAAGTAAACCTTCTATTATTGTTCGATATATGGCTATGAATACATTAAAAGCACCATATGACAATATAAAAGTGAGAGAAGCATTAAACTATGCTATCAACAAAGAAGCTTTTATTAAAGTGGTAATGAATAATCACGGAAATATATTAGATTCAATTATTGCTCCTAATGTTCAGTATTATGAAAAACAAGACCTCTATTCATATGATGTGGAGAAAGCGAAAAGCTTGCTTAAAGAAGCTGGATACGAAAACGGTTTTAAAGCGAAGTTATGGGGCGGTAACAGTTCAAGTGCAATAAAGGCCATGGAATTCATTCAACAACAATTGGCGGCAGTTAATGTGGAAGTAGAAGTTGTTCCTATGGAATCAGGTACTTTATCAGACAAAATTTGGTCTGTACAAAATGCAGATGATGCTGAACTAGAGCTGTACTATGGCGGTTGGTCTCCATCAACAGGTGATGCTGATTGGGGAATTCGTCCACTGTTAGGCGGTGAAGAAGCATTCCCTCCGGCTTCTTATAATATCTCTTACTTTAACAATGAAGAAGTAAACGATCAGATTCAAGTAGCGTTACAAACTGCAGATTCCGAGAAACGTGCAGAAGCATATAAGGTAGCGCAAGAAAAGATTTGGAAAGATGCTCCTTGGGTTTTTCTATCTGCAGATAATACGATGGCTGGAAAGAAAAATTATTTAAAGGGAGTTTATCTGTTACCAGATGGTTCTCTAAGTGTTACAGATATTGAGATTGAGTAAAAAATACCGAATAGAGCGCTATATTTAAAATATAGCGCTCTATTTTTCACAAAGGGGTGGATAGATTGTTTGGTTTCCTTATAAAAAGAATACTCGAAATAATTCCGATATTGTTTTTAGTATCTATCTTTATTTTTCTATTTGTACATATGATACCGGGAGATCCGGCACGACTTGTTGCAGGTCCAGATGCAACCATTGAAGATGTTGAAATGGTAAGAAAAGAATTAGGTTTAGATAAGCCAATGATAGAGCAATACGTTTCTTATATAACAAACTTGTTCCAAGGAGATTTAGGAACATCGTTAAAGACTAATAGACCAGTGAGTGAAGAAATTGGTGAAAGATTTATGCCTACCTTCTGGTTAACTCTATGGAGTATGGTCTGGGCAGTTGCGATTGGGTTATTGATTGGAGTTATATCCGCAACTAAAAGAAATAAATGGCAAGATTATTTGGGGATGTTTGGTGCAGTATCTGGGTTATCCTTACCTTCCTTTTGGCTTGGTTTAATGCTTATTCAGCTATTTGCAGTTACATTAGGCTGGTTCCCTACGGGAGGGATTGAATCGTGGAAAAGTTATATTTTACCTGCATTCACCTTGGGAACAGGGGTTGCTGCAGTAGTAGCTCGTTTTACAAGATCCTCCCTTATGGATGTTTTGAAAGAGGATTATATTAGAACGGGAAGATCTAAAGGGCTTAGTGAACATAAAGTTACATGGGGCCATGGCCTACGGAATGCAATGATACCTGTTGTTACCATGACTGGTTTACAATTTGGCTTTCTCCTAGGTGGATCAGTAGTTATTGAGACAGTCTTTAGTTGGCCTGGTCTTGGGAAATTATTAATTGATTCAGTTGCATATCGTGACTACCCAGTAATCCAAGCGGAAATGCTCATCTTTGCTTTAGAATTCATATTAATAAATTTAATTGTTGATTTGTTGTACGGTATCTTAAATCCACAAATTCGTTATGAGTAAGGGGGGTCAAAATGGTTGAAGTAAAACTGTCAAAAAAAGAAGAATATTTACAAAGGACTTTGGAAAAAAGTGCGGTAAGAACACCCATTTCAGAGTTTTGGAGAAAATTCAAAAAGCAAAAGCTTGCGTTCATCTCATTCTTTTTTGTTATCTTTCTTATATTATTAGCTCTTATCGGACCGTTCATTGTCCCTTACGATATTGCAGAGCCTGATTATGAAAATGTTCTATCGGGGCCTTCTGCAACACATTGGGCCGGAACAGATGCTTATGGACGGGATATATTTAGTCGAATTATAGCAGGTACACAAATATCCTTATATGTCGGGTTAACTTCCGTGTTATTAGGAGCAATTGGAGGTACTTTTTTAGGAATAATAGCAGGATATTATGGCAAATGGATTGACCGTATAATCATGAGAATTTGTGATGTATTATTTGCTTTTCCTGGGATTTTATTGGCAATTGGAATTATTGCAATATTAGGTCCAGGATTAGGCAACGTTATTATTGCAGTAGCAATTTTCAGTATCCCAGTCTTTGCACGAATTGTAAGAAGCTCCACACTTGCTGTGAAGTCGACATTATACGTAGAGGCAACGAAGTCTATTGGAGCAAAACCAAAACGTATTATTTGGAAACATATTTTTCCTGGTACTCTTTCAAGCGTGATAGTTTATTTTACAATGAGAATTGGTTCAGCCATATTAACTGCAGCAAGTTTAAGCTTTCTTGGATTAGGAGCACAACCGCCTTCACCAGAATGGGGAGCAATGTTAAGTGGAGGTAGGGATTATTTAAATATCGCACCTCATGTAACTATATTTCCAGGATTAGCTATTTTTATTACAGTGCTTGCCTTTAATTTACTAGGGGATGGATTGCGAGATGCTCTCGATCCAAAATTAAAAGATTAACTGTTTGGAGAGGAGTTGGCTTAATGGAACAAGCAATACTTAAAGTAAATAATTTGCAAACTCACTTTACAAGTGATTCTGGCGTAGTTAAAGCGGTAGATGGAGTTTCATTTGAGGTTGCCAAAGGAGAAACTCTTGGAATCGTTGGCGAATCTGGAAGTGGTAAAAGTGTAACGTCTTTATCTATTATGGGATTATTTAAAGACACATCTGGGAAAATTGCAGGTGGAGAAATTCTGTATGAAGGCAAAGATCTTGCAAAAGCTAGTGAAAATGAAATGCGCAAAATTCGTGGAAACGACATTGCAATGATATTTCAAGAACCGATGACTTCATTGAATCCTGTATATAAAATTGGACGTCAATTGGAAGAAGCGATTATTTTACATTTAAAGTTTTCAAAAAAACAAGCAAGAGAACGTGCTATTGAAATGTTGACATCTGTAGGGATTTCAAGGCCTGAAAAGATAGTACATGAATATCCTCATCAACTTTCAGGTGGAATGAGGCAACGGGTAATGATCGCTATGGCTATGGCCTGTAATCCCAAAGTTTTGATAGCAGATGAGCCTACTACTGCACTAGATGTGACAATACAAGCGCAAATTTTAGATTTAATGAGAAACTTATCAAAGAGATCTGACACTGCAATTCTGCTAATTACACATGATTTAGGAGTAGTAGCAGAAATGTGTGATCGGGTTGTTGTTATGTACGCAGGCCGTGCAGTAGAAGAAAGTGACGTTCATTCCATATTTACAAATCCTAAACATCCATATACACAAGGCCTATTGGAATCTATTCCGAAGATTGGAGTAAGAATGGACCGTTTACAGTCTATTCCAGGAAACGTTCCTATTCCGTCTCAGATGCCTGAGGGCTGTAAGTTTGCTCCTAGGTGTAAATTTGCAATGGATATATGTTGGGAAAAAGAGCCTGAGTTAAAAGAAGTTTCATTTAAACATTCTTCTAAATGTTGGCTAAATGAGGGGGTTTCTCAAAATGACACAGAACTTGTTAGAAGTGCAGAACGTTAAGAAGTATTTTCCTCTAAAGAAGAGTCTATTTAAAAAAGAACAAGAATTTGTCAAAGCAGTTGATGGAGTATCATTCTTTGTAAAAGAGGGAGAAACCCTTAGTATTGTTGGAGAAAGCGGATGTGGAAAATCAACAACTGGCAGAGTATTAATGAAGTTACTAGAACCAACTGAAGGTAGAATCTTATTTGAAGGAAAAGATATTACTGATTTAAATGATGATCAGATTCGTCCTTATCGAAAAGAGTTTCAGATGATATTCCAAGATCCATATGCCTCTCTTAATCCTCGTCTAACAATAAAAGAAATAATTGAAGAGCCGCTAATCGTACATAACTATAGTAAAGAAAAGCGAGCTGAAAGGATAGAAGAATTACTTGAAGTAGTAGGATTAAATAAATACCATTCAGATCGTTATCCACATGAGTTTAGTGGGGGGCAACGCCAGCGGATAGGTATTGCTAGAGCTCTTGCTGTGCATCCGAAGCTGATTATTGCTGATGAACCTGTTTCGGCTCTTGATGTTTCTATTCAATCCCAAATACTTAACTTGTTAAAAGATTTGCAGGATCAATTCAAATTAACCTACGTGTTCATTGCTCATGATTTAAGTGTGGTTGAACATATCTCTGATAGAGTAGGAGTCATGTATTTAGGCAGGTTTGTAGAGCTGGCAAGCAGAGACAAATTGTTTACAGATCCTTTGCATCCATATACAAAAGCATTATTAAGTGCCGTACCAATTCCTGATCCCTCTTTAAAAAGAGAAAGAATTATTTTAAAAGGTGATATACCAAGTCCGGCTAATCCACCTTCCGGGTGTACATTTCACACTCGATGTCCATTTGCACAACAAGAATGTAAAGAGCGTGTTCCTGAGTTCAGAGAAGTCGAAGAAGGACATTTTGTAGCTTGTCATTTTGCAGAAGAGTTGCATGGTATTTAAAATGGATAAATTGAAAAGAAAAGTCCACGTTATCTCTAGGCAAGAGAGTTATTTAAATATAATCGCCTATCAATTGTTGGAGATTCTTGGCGACAAGATAGAGTTATCGGCACTGACTATACAACAATTAACAATGAATATTATTTCCGAACAAGATATTGTAGTTTTATCCAAGGACGACTTAAAAGGTATTACTAGACCATTTATTCCAACCTCTTGTCCGATTATTGTAGCGAAAAGAGAAGTAAATATAGTAGGTACAAAAGAGTTGCTTAAACTTCCAAAGGGACGCCAAATTCTCGTGATTAACGATACTGCTGAGCATGCGGAAGAAACAGCAATCTCACTAGAAAATATTTATTTCGAACATGAGTATATTGCATACGATTTGGTGCAATCTTTTCCCTCTGACATGGATGTTATTGTCACTCCAGGAGAAATGGAGCTAGTTCCTAAACAATTTGAAAGTGTAATTGATATCGGTCCAAGAACATTGGACTTCCAAACAGTTTTAAAAATAGCCAGTCTCTTAAATATGGATAGTGATACGTATGCATTAATGAATAGATTTATAAAGTCCCAATTATCCTTAGCAGAAAAGTTATATGCCAAGCAAAATTTTCACTATGAAAAATCATTAATGCAACAGAAAAATAATCATTTAAACGACAATAATCGATTGGATAATGAATTAAGTTTAACTGATCAGGAGATTATATCCATCATTGATAAAATTGAAGAACATGGTTTTTTAGAAGAAAGTATGGAAATTTTAACTATTTATAATGAAGGAAAGAAAAATTTTGAATCTTTTGGTCGGACAAAAGTGAAAATGAAATTGCGTAGTAAAGGAATCCATTTATCTGATCAGCAGATAATACTCCGTATAGAGGTATTACAAGAATTAGGATTAATAAATGCTCGACAAGGAAGAGGAGGAGCTAAGCTGTCAGATAAAGGAGAAGTTTTTTTGAAGCATCACAACAATATTTGAATACTCTGTGATAATTACACAGGAATCGTAACGAAAGGTTTAGCAGTAATAATAATTTATCATAGGAGAATGCAAAATGAGTATTGGATATTTTAATGGTGAATTTATTCCTGTCGATAAAGCAGTTATTCCAATTGATGAGAGAGGTCATCAATTCGGAGACGGGGTTTATGAAGTAATTAGGGTGTATAACCGGAAGCCATTCATGTTGAAAGAGCATATACAAAGATTATTAAGCAGTGCCAGTTCTATTAAACTAAATGTTAATAAATCTTTGGAAGATATTGAAGATATCATTACGAAAGCAATTGAAAATACTGATATGTTTGACTTTGATATATATTTTCAAATGACTAGAGGAATTGCTACTAGAAAGCATTTATTTCCAGATACACCAGTCTCCATTTCCATGACAGTTAGACCTATGAAAGTTATGGAGGATACAGTCAGAAAAATGGGTGTAAATGCAATACTTCACGAAGATGAACGATGGCTAAACTGCCATATAAAATCATTAAATCTTCTTCCCAATATTCTAGCAAAGCAAACTGCACATGAATCTGGCTGCTATGAGGCAATTCTAATTAGGAATGGATTCGTAACGGAAGGAACCAGTTCCAATGTGTATATAATTATCGATAAAAAAATTTATACTACTCCACTTTCAAAGCAAATATTGCCTGGTATCACGCGTGCTGCGGTAAAAAAAATTGCAAGTTTACTTCAAATTGATTTTATAGAAAAACATATTACATCTACCGAATTATTACAAGCGGATGAAGTTTTCATAACCAGTACTACTAATGAAATCTTGCCGATTGTGAATGTAGATGGAACAAAAATAAATGATGGATATTCAGGAGAACTAAGTTTAGCTTTGTATGAAAAATTTAAGCAATTTATTTAACTTCTTATTACTAAGTTAACTTTTATACTTGAAATGAAAAGTGTATGGGTGAATAAATTGTACTAAGAAAAAATTGAAGATAAGGAGAAAAGATGAATATTTATATTTCAGCTGACATTGAAGGAGTTTCAGGGGTAGTACATAGTGAGCATACATCACGCGATGGAAAAGAACATGATTATGCTAGGTTGTTAATGACTGAGGAAGTAAATGCTTGCATTGTCGGAGCATTGGAAGTGGGGGCTAAGAGAGTAGTAGTAAATGACTCCCACGGAACGATGCGTAATATTTATCATGAAAAATTACATCCTAAATCTGAACTTATTCTAGGTTCCCCTAAAAAGTTAGCTATGATGGAAGGGATAAGTTCTGAATTTGATGCTGCACTTTTTATCGGTTATCATACGAAAATGGGCCAAAATGGGATTCTAAATCATACTTTTAATGGTAAAATTGTAAAGTCGATAGAAATAAATGGGATAGAATTTGGCGAGTTTGGGTTAAATGCCCTTGTTGCGGGATATTTCAATGTTCCCGTTATTTTTGTTTCAGGATGTAATCTAGCTATTAAAGAAGCGGAAGAATGTATACCTAATATTAATCATTCAATTGTTAAGCAAACGATTAATCGTACCACAGCTTTAAATTTACATCCGGTTGAAGCAAGAGAGTTAATTAAAGAAGGTACAAAAAAAGCAATCTTACATTATGAGCAAATTAAACCTTTCTCAATAGAGCCCCCTTATACAGTAAAAGTAGAATTTTTACATACTGGGCTTGCTGATGCTGTTGAGATATTGCCTTTTGTTAAAAGAATTGAACCTCTTACTATTTCCTTTAACAGTAATGATATCATAGAGTGTTATCGTTTAATCCGAAGTTCAATAATGCTAGGAGGTTCGGCTGGCTGAAAAGCTTATGGCATGGACACAGTTGTTCATGCTTACCCGTTTGAATGAAACAAGCTGTCCTTTTTAGCTAAAGGACAGCTTTGTTTTTTGGGGGAGAGATTTCATTGAATCGCAAATAAAACTAGGTAAATCGCAAGATAGTGAACCAGAATCGCAAGGTCAACAGCTCAAATCGCAAGATAGTTACATCGAATCACAAGATCAATATTTTAAATCGCAAGTAATGGTATAGAATTGATATTATTGGAAATGTTTCACTCTTTAAACTCTAACTTCAATTTTCCTTCTTCTAGTGCTAGACTAGCATCAAATTTCTGTCCATTTTCAGCCTCAAAGCCTTTAATAGTATTCGTTTTACCCTTTGTACAGAGAAGTTTAATCTGACTCGGGGTAATTTTTTTCTTTAAAAAGAAGCCATTAAACGTTTGAGTGCATCCATTTTTATAATTCGTGCATCCATAGAAATTTTTTCTTGCAACTATAGAGCCTTGTCCACATTTTGGACAAGGTGCAATTGGCTCTTGTTTGTATTTCGCATACTTTGAACTAGCTGCTTTTGGAGGTAGCTGTATATTAATATTTTTAGTTTTTAATTGATTGGGAACCTCTTCTATTAAACTATGAAGGAACTTTGCAATGCTTCCGAGAAAACGCTCTTGGGATCCTTCGCCATTGCCAATTTTACGCAAATAAGTTTCCCATTTTGCAGTCATAGATGGGCTAGCTAGAAGATTTCCTTCAATTGCTTGGCAAAGAACACGACCTTTATCGGTAATAGACACAATATTTTTGTTCACTTGTATATACTCATGACGTTTTATTGTTTCAATAATTCCACTTCGGGTTGCTTCTGTCCCAAGTCCTTCTATTTCTTTAAGAATCTCTGTCTCGCCTTTATCCTCCACAAGTTTTCCACATGTTTTCATCATGGCAATGAGTTGACCTTCTGTATAAGGTTTAGGAGGAACTGTTTTTCCTTCCTTAATCCTAATATCACTCTCGACTTTTTCCTGTTCCAATAAAGGTGGAAGAGAAGGTTCATCTTTTTCCTTTTCTATAGAAGAACGGACAAATAATGCTTTCCAACCTTTATCGCGTTCGGTCTTGCCAGTTGTGAAGAAAGGTAGTCCATTTACGTCGGTCGTTACTTTCGTTTCAGTATATAAATAATCGGAATGAAACATAGCAAGTGTCGTTCGGACAACTTCTTCATAGAGATTTCTTTCGATACTCGACAGCTTAGTGAGTACAGCTTGTGATGGAATTTTTTTCGTCGGTATAATTGCGTAATGCTCTTGAACCTTTGAACTGTCAACGTATCGCTTTTTGGGAGCAAGTGAAGCAACAGGGAAAGGGTGATTAATAAGCTGCTGATAATCTCCTACTTGTCCAGCGATATAAGAAAACTCACTTGGTGTTATATATCGAGAATCGGTACGTGGGTAAGAAACAAGCTTCTTTTCATAAAGACCTTGCATCGTCTTCAATACATCCGCCGGACTCGTTTTCCATAGTCTATTTGCAGTTGCCTGCAAAGTCGATAAAGAGTGAAGTTGTGGAGGAGGAATCCGTTTATCCAACTTCTCTAGAGAGGTAATCACCCCAGGTGAATTTGGTTGAATCACATGTTTAGCGAGAAGCGCTTGAATGATTTCCCTTTTTGACTCCTTCGCTTTCGCTTTTCCATTATAAGTCCCTTTTTCTGCTGTAAATGTTGCTTCAATTTCAAAGAAAGGCTCCGAAACAAAGGTTTCGATCTCCATTTGACGTTCATAAATAAGATAAATAGTCGGTGACTGCACACGACCAATAGGAAAAACTTCTTTAATTCCCTGTCCTTGCAATAAAAGAGAATACAAGCGTGAACCATTCATACCAACAAGCCAATCGCTAATTTGTCGTGCTTTTGCTTCCTCATACAATAGGAGATCTTTTCTATTATCTTGTAAATTAGCAAATCCTTTTCTCACTTCTTCAACTTCCAAAGAATTTATCCACAGTCGTTTAATCGTTTGTCCTCTTGCACCTGTTTGGTTGTATATACTATAGAAGATATTCGATCCTTCACGGTCCACGTCACATGCATTAATGATTGTATCTGTACTCTTCATCAGATTCTTCACAATGCTAAACTGTTTGAACTTTCCCTTTGCAATCTGAAATTCATATCGATCTGGCAAGATTGGCAAGCTAGTAAGAGACCATTTATTCCACTTCGGATCGTAAGTTTTTGGTTCTTTTAACTCTACTAGATGTCCAATCCCCCAAGTAATATAGGCGCCTTCCGGGAAAGTAGGAGAAGGTAGTATTTCTAAGTAACCTTCATGGCGTTTAACAGAAAAAGCATCGGCATAAGCTTTTGCCTGGCTAGGTTTTTCGGCTAGGATTACTGGTTTCATGATGCCACCTCTTTCGTTCGTGCGAAAAAAATATCATTCTTATACTTCTATTATCGCATAAATGTAGAGTGGTTCCAAACATACGTCTATGCAACGCTGGTAGGTACTTTACACTTCTGGAGTGATGTTTATAAATCAAATTTCAAGTTGTCTAGCAACGGAGATTCAAAACAGCTTCTATTTCTGATTTCTGAGAGTTCTTATTAACTTTATTATGTTTGAGTCCTGTAGTGAAGGCTTATACACAAGCAAAAAGCTCATATTCGACATAATATAAAGTTATTAAAAGAATTGGAGGAATCAAAGAATGAAGCCAATGTCAGTGAAAAATATACGACAAATTGTGAAAGGACAATTAATTCAAGGATCGGATGACTTCATGGTTAACGATATTATTCATCTCTATCAAAAGATGGGGCCTAATAAACTACTTTTCTTAAAACAGAAATGGCAAATTGATTGGGAGAAAATCGCCCAGTCAGTACCTTGCGTAGTCGTAACAGATGAAGCTTATGATAGATTAAAGAATATTGAAAAGTGTACTGTTATCAAGGTTCAAGACATCGAGAAGGCATTTTGGATGTTCGTTAAGTTTTATAGAAACCAATTTTCTATTCCCGTTGTTTCTGTAACAGGGACAAGCGGAAAAACGACAACGAAGGATATGATTAAACATATCCTTGCTTTTGACCGTAATGTCACTGGTACCAAAACATCAGCAAACTCAAGGACCCAGCATCTAACCTATTTGCTATCTATTAATAAAAACACAGATGCTGCTGTGTTTGAATCGGCAGTAGGGAGCCCAGGAGATGTGCTGCTCGCTTCAAGGTACTTTAAGCCAACGATTGGTATTATCACAAATATAGGCGTTACTCATCTTGATGGATGCAAAACACCGGAAGCTTATCTTCAAGCAAAAGCGGAAATGGTTCAAGCAGTAGGGCAAAAAGGCACTCTTATCATTAACGCTGATGATGAGAATACACAAAAAATTGGATTAGAGAATTTACAAGGAAAGGTGCTAACTTTTGGTATAACTCATCGTGCAGATTTTAGAGCAACTAATGTTCAATACGGCAATAACGGAATGGAGTTTGTACTTACATTTAGAGAAAAAACTTATCCCGCTTTTGTGCCCGGTTATGGGCAGCATCAAGTTCTAAATGCACTGGCTGCCTTTGCAGCAGTATATGAAATGGGAATTAGTATAGAAGAAGTAGTAAAACGGATAAAGTCTTTTCGCAACTTACCTGCTCATCTTGAATGTAGCATAGGAATGGGAAAGTGTATCATTGTGGATGATACTTGGAATTCAAATCCTATTTCTCTAAAGGCTGCATTTCAGGTGTTGAATGGGATATCACGGGGGAGAAAAAGGATTGCCCTTATTGGCGATATTAATGCTTTAGGTGAACTAAGCCTTGATCTTCATCGTCAAGTAGGTGAGATGATTGCGGAAAATGGAGTAGACTTATTAATTACAGTTGGTTCTTTGGCAGCCGAGATGGGAAAACAAGCTCAAAAGGAAGGACTATCTGGTGAAGTCTACTCTTTTCCTGACATCCATGGAGTTTATTTATTTTTAGAGAAGATATTGGATGAGAATAGTATATTGCTTATCAAATGTTCTGCAATGAATCATTCTATTATTAATTTGAAAACCAGGTTAAAGCGTCGCAAGATTATCTAAGTTACTTTCTTGGTCCATGTAAGATCAGTCCTCCAACGCTATAATTCAATGGGGGACTGACTCACTTGGCTGTTACATATAACGGCCTTTCTCGGCCACAATTCTTGACCATTGATAGACATAATCATGCATGAATTGCGTTCAAGGCACCTTCTGGAAAAGTAGGAGAAAGCGTAATTTCTAAATAACCTTCATGCCGCTTAACCGAAAAAGCGTCAGCATATGCTTTTGCCTGGCTAGGTTCACACTTTCACCTCTATTATTCACATAATAAAACATTCGTTCTTATAATTGTGCATGAAGTGTGTGGAAAATACAATTAAAAATCCCATTCCCTCAAGAAAGGGGAATGGGAAATGGTACTAGTTACGTTTTTTTGTTATGGGCAATAATAATTAATTTGCCTTTATCAAGTTCTTCTTCTGCAGCTGCAGCTTCTTGTTTGGTAAGTCCCGCAGCTTCCATTTTGTTGCGAAGTTCGTCTCCACGAGAAGTGAACATATTTTTCATAGATTGAAGAAATCCTTGTTCCATTATTCCGACATCTGAAGTATCCAAAGCATCGTTGATGTCGTCAGCTCGTTCTTTAAAATGAGCGAAGATATGGATGTGATCTTTTGAATATCCTTGCGTCTCTAGTTTCTCGATTTCTTGTTTCGCCTGTACGGCATTTTCTACAGTTAATTTGACTGTCATTAAAATCCCTCCAGTTTTGTGATACATTTATCTTTACCCCAAAACGTGATGTTTTAAACAAAATAAAAATCCAAAAGTGTGAAAGAATGAGATGTGTTTGTTATGATGAAAGAAAAAGAGAACGGAAGGTGCTCATATGGAAAATAAAATCGAACAAGTAGCGAGTTTTAAAGCGGCAATGGGCAATTATCCTACAGGTGTTACGGTTGTAACAGCATTTAACCAAGAGGGGAAGCCGATGGGGCTGACAGTAAATTCTTTTGCATCGGTTTCTCTAGAACCACTACTTATATTATGGTCTATTGATAAGCGTGTGTATTCGTACGAAGAATTTTTTAAAGTAGACAAATTTACTGTAAACATTTTAGCAGCGGATCAAGGTGATCTATGTACATTATTCTCAAGCAAAATAGAAGATCGTTTCAGTAAGTGTGTCTGGATAAAGTCGGAATTAGATTTACCAGTACTTGCAGGTACGTTAGCTACTTTACAATGCAAAGTATTTAGCCGAATTGATGCTGGTGACCACACGACGATTATTGGGGAAGTGGTAAATATCCAAAATGAAGATAAAGAACCGCTTCTATACCATCGCCGGACAATTGGTGCGATACCAGAAGAATTTTATCATTAAGAATAAAGACTTCCTCCTAAGTATTTTCTAGCTTAGAAGGCAGTCTTTTATTATTCAAAATTTATTTGATGAAATATACTTCGTGAAAATTCAGAAAATATGGCATAATCAAATAGTATGTGATTCTAATAATTTTAGAAAAGAGGTTCTTAGATGGGTAGAGTTGTACATTTTGAAATTCATGTAGATGAGATGGAACGAGCTAAGAAATTTTATGGGGAAGTTTTTGGTTGGCGGTTTGAAGATTGGAGCGACTTTGTAGGAACACCCTATTTCGGAGCTATTACAGGGAACAAAGAGGAAACGGGAATTGATGGTGCTTTAATGCAGCGGAGAACACCATCACCTGAAAGTGGACAAAGTATGAATGCATTTGTCTGCACGATGCAAGTGGAAGATTATGATGCGACAGAAGCAGCAATTATAGCTCATGGCGGCACAGTTTCCGTTCCTAAACATGCATTACCAGGAATGGCTTGGCAAGGATATTTTACGGATTCAGAAGGAAATATTATTGGTATTCACCAACCAGATGAGAATGCCAAATAAGTTTTGGGTGCCAGGAACCGACACTAGGAATAGTTCGGATACCTGGCACTATTCACTTATTCAAAATCTAATTTATAATCATTTGCTTTAATCAGTTTTAACTTTCGAGAGAAGATATAGATGAGACCGATATTTAAAATGGTCTTGATGGGGATTTAAATTATTTACTATCTGTGTCAAATGGTTGGACATATTTTACAGTGCATTAATTATCACGTTGCTTTTATTGTTTCTGTCAGGAATACCATTGCTGAGGAAGAAATATAAAAACCATCCAGTGGAATAAGAAAGAGAAGTAAATTCGTCCCAATAACGTTTAAACAATAGAGGAGGTATCACTAGAGTGGAAAGTCTCTATTTAAAAAAGTTGTCCTTGTATTGCAGGACAACCTTTTTGCATGTGAATTGTATTGATATTTAATTATTGCTTATAAGGAATACATATTAATTAGTTAGGAAAATCATTGTGATCCGTTTCGACTACAGATTTTCTTTTATGCCGTATTAACTTAATGAAATAATAAAGGAGGACTGTAGCTAAGATGATAAACATAATAACATACTCGTCTAATTCTGTGGATAATATTCCTGCTGGTATAAGAGCAAGCACAAAGAAATATAGAAAATTTCCTATGGTCGTTGCAACGGTAAAAGGTATGATACGAATCGTACTTAGTCCAGCTAAAATGTTAATTAAACTTGTAGGTACAAGTGGGAAGAGCCGTGCTTGAAATACGTAGGTAAATCCATTTGCGTCCATTTTTTCAATTAATTTTGAGTTAAATTTTTTAATAATCATTCCTTGAAAAACATAGCGAACTCCATAAAAAACGATAATAGAAGCAATAATACTTGTGAACCAGCTCCACAAAAATCCACTTATAAAACCAAATAACGTAATGTTAATGGTAATAACTAAGATTAGCGGAAATACTGTAAACGAATGTTGAATAAGCATAACTAAAGACATAAAGAATAATGCATAGCCCATATTTCTGTCTAAAAAAGCACGAATTGCTTCTACATCCCCATCAAGGAGCAGTTTTATTAAGTCTAGATTTAAAATAAAAAATAATAAAAGGAAAAGCACACCACTTAATATCACCCAATGTTTATTTGATAACTTATTTTGTATCTTTTTCATTAGTCACCTGTTCTTTCTTACTATTTTACAACTGAAAGTGATTTATTATTTAATCGTACCATTGTTTAAACTTTGAAAAAACTTTTGAGCGTTGCTATCTTAAATTGATAAGAATAAAATGGGTAATAAGGGGTGGGTTAATTGGAATTTAAAGGTGCAAGTGTTTATGATCAGGCTGATTTTTTTTCTAATTATATGATAAGAAGAGGCAGACAGGATAGTCCAAACAATGCGATAGAAGGACCAATTATGTACGAACTGATTGGTGATTACAAGAATAAGCACATATTAGATTTAGGTTGTGGGGATGCTGTTTTTGGAAAAGAATTACTTGAAACCGGAGCAGATTACTACGCGGGTGTAGAGGGTTCAGAACAAATGGCCGCTGCTGCAAATATGAATTTATCTAATTTAACTGGGTATGTCTATTTGAACACGATGGAGTCTTTTCATTTTCCGTTAAACGAATTTGATATCATAACATCTCGATTTGCCATTCACTATGTAGAAGATATCTGTAAGCTGTTCAACAATGTACAGCATGCATTAAAGCAAGGTGGCAAGTTTGTGTTTAGTGTCCAACATCCACTCACGACTTCTTCTTTTGCAAGCAAGCAATCAGGAGATAGACGTGAGAATTGGATTGTGGACGATTATTTTTTGGACGGTGAAAGAAAAGAACCATGGATTGACCAAGTAGTAGTTAAGTATCATCGGACAATCGAGCAGTATTTCACCGCACTAAGAAAAGAAGGCTTCTCTATATTAGATTTGCGGGAAGGTACACCACAACGTGAACACTTTAGTAATGAAGAAGAATTTAAAAGAAGACAAAGAATTCCCGTTGTATTAGCTTTTGCTTGTGTGAAAGAGACAAAGTGACAAGTTCTTCTATTTTATTATTTGTATCTGTTAAATTAGGCTGTTGTTTTTTTTAGAAGCATATTTTGTGACGAAAATCCGCTGTGGAAAAATGGGCTACCAAGAACCCGCAGTGAGCTTATCGGAACAAATCCTAAATTTGCCACATCCATGTGGCAACGGATTCGTGACCAACATCCTGTTGCCCCGAGGAGGCTTGGCAGTTCGTCCACGGAAAGCGAGCGGATTTTCGGCAGGTAATAACATTATCGTTTAATAGAGCCTATTATTTTAGTAGATAAGTTAGAATATCTTCCTATAAGGAATGCTAAGTAGCATGCAACTGCAAACATTAATAAAGATCCACCAATTACGACTTCTTTTACGGAAAGCATTTGCGCGGCAAACCCTAAAAACAAAACAGTAAGTATTTGAATAAAGCTAGATGCCATTTCATACAAGCTTGAAATTCGTCCCATCATATCAATCGGGACTTTCTTTTGTATTAATGTCATGAATCCTGTATTTGCAAGGGAAAGGAAAAATGAAAGTACGAAAAACCCGATACTGGCCAACAAGTATGAGGTTGAAAAACTGTAAATAACATAGCCGATTGAAACTAGGAGTGTTCCCATACTCATTAAAAGGTTAGCAGAAGCAAATTTAACAAGGACATTTGTACATACAGCACCCATTAAGAATCCAATACCCGCCACACTTACAAGTGACCCATAAGTTGCGTCAGATAAGTGTAGGACCTCCTTTGCAAATGCGACTTCCATTGAATCTAGCGCAGCTGTCAGTAACATAACCCCTTGAAATCCCATATACATCACCACAAAAGGCATTGCCTTTTTACTGAAATCCCATACCAATTTCCAATCTGTTCGAACATCTCGCCAGGTTATGCTAGTACTTTCAGTAGTATCTCTATTACTTAATTTAGGGAGCAGAAGTGTCAATGTAGCAGATAATATAAAAATCCCCACGTTCACAAATAAAGCATTTTCAAGACTACCTATCATAAATAAAATCCCAGCAATGAGTGGACCAGTCACAAAAGCTCCGGAGTGCACAAAACTAAGCAAAGCGTTAAACCGATTACGGTCTTGTTCGGGTAACAATAATGTCATATACGTAAAAGATGCTGGTTCAAACATCGCGCCTGCCATTTGTATAAGTAATACAAGTGTATAGATCAACCAGATGGAATCAAGAAAAGGAATTAGCACGACTAATACCGCTCTTAGCCCATCTAAAGTGATCATTAAATGTTTAGTTGAAACACGGTCAATAACACTACCCGCCCAAAATCCAACTAACATATTGGCAAACGGTTTAATCATATACAGACCTGCAACTGCAAGAGCAGATCCAGTCCTGTCAAAAATGATTAAGTTAAGAGCTAATAAATAGATCCATCCACCAATATTAGCAATCCCAACGGCACTTAAATATAAAGCAGGAAACTTCCATTTTAATAAATTCATTTAATCTACCTCCGACATGTTTAGTTGAACAAAAAAAATCCCACCCCCAAGACAATTGTCTTGGGGACGAGATTAACATGTCGTGGTGCCACCCCAGTTTGCTCTAATGTCACCATTAGTGCCTTTTCAAGTACGGCATGCATACATGCTTATACTTTAGCTCGATAACAGGAGCACCTGTCACACAATCTCTTGCAAATTTGCAAGTCCCATGTGAAGCTCAGAGGCTTGTTTCAGTAACCGTATTCTTACCCCTTTGCAGCTACCAGGGCTCTCTAAAAAAAATAGGATTACTTACTCTTCTCTTCATAGCTTTATATTTTAAACATCATATCATACATATGTTAGACATGCATAAAAGAAATATACTTATCTCAAACTATAAGGGAAAGGGAGTGATTTTCATGAAGCCTCTGGAAGAAGCCATTAAGAAATGTGCTTTATCATACGAATCCACGGATGATTTAACACCTCTTCTACAAGCAATTGGTGATGCGAAGATTGTTCTATTGGGAGAAGCGAGTCACGGCACTTCTGAGTTTTACACAGTTCGGGCAGAATTGTCCAAACGGTTAATTGAAGAGAAAGGGTTTACCTTAATTGCAGTGGAGGGAGACTGGCCCTCGACTCAACATGTAAATAGGTTTATTAAAGCTTACGACAATGAGCAAATGGACGTCCGTGATGTATTGAAAGCATTTGAACGATGGCCGACTTGGATGTGGGCAAACGAAGAGATTGCTGAATTTGTCACGTGGTTAAAGTTGCACAACAGCAAAATAGAGGTAAAGAAGAAAGTAGGTTTTTACGGAATAGATGTATATAGTTTGTGGGAATCTTTAGATGAAGTGATTACATATTTAAGTAAAACAAATCCAAATGGCACAGATTTGGCGTTCGCGGAAAAAGCATTCTCTTGTTTTGAACCATTTAACAGACACCCTGAAACCTATGCAATCTCTTCTATTAACATCTCGGAAGCGTGTGTGGATGAAGTTTCAAAGTTATTGGCTTCTATTCGTAGCCATGAAGATAACTATCAAGATGAAAAAGAAGCCGACTTAAACTTAAAAATAAATGCAATAGTTGCGAGGAATGCAGAAGAATACTATCGTGCAATGGTTCGGAGTGATGAGTTGTCATGGAACGTTCGTGATGAGCATATGGTTGAGGCAATCAATGAAATAATGGACTACCATGGAACAGAATCGAAAATGATTATCTGGGAACATAACACACATATTGGTGATGCCTCGGCTACGGATATGGAAGCATCGGGAATGGTGAATGTCGGGCAGATTATTCGATTACAAAATAGAAAGGAAAATGTTTATACCGTTGGATTTGGTACACATAGGGGAACGGTAATTGCAGCGAATGAATGGGGAGTCCCATATAAAAAGATAGACGTACCACCCGCGAGAACAGACTCCTGGGAAGATGCACTACATAACGCTGGTGCATTTGATAAACTGATTATTTTTAATGAAGAAAACCGTCCCTTATTTAGCAATTGGATTGGACATCGAGCAATAGGCGTAGTGTATCATCCTAATTTTGAAGCATATGGAAATTATGTCCCTTCCAAAATAGGAAGCCGTTATGATGCATTTATTTATCTGGACCAAACCAAAGCCCTTTCACCTCTATACATATAAGAATAGAGAAACAAAGGCACAAAAAAAGAGCTACTGCCACAGCAATAACTCTTTTTCTCTAGTCTATTTACTTCAATTAATTTACTGAAATCATTTCTTATTGCATAGCTGTTTTGAGAATAAAAGTCTTAACAATTCCTGTTTTTGGTGATAATTCTTCTCCTAAAACCACTAGACTGCCTTTATGGTTAAAAAGGAAATAA
>Ga0157371_10001847_pt1 | contig 21300 bp, 17 predicted proteins | sample C45metaG_FD_113462 | JGI IMG/M metagenome (GOLD analysis project Ga0157371, IMG submission 113462) | Corn rhizosphere microbial communities from Kellogg Biological Station, Michigan, USA - C4-5 metaG | ecosystem: Host-associated > Plants > Roots > Rhizosphere > Soil | place: USA: Michigan...
GAAGCCCAGGCCGTCGGGACTGTTGAACATGTTCTCGGCATTGATCTGCTGCGAGCCTGCTTCCGGCTTGCCCGGGTGTACCTTGGGATTGCCGGCGATGACGAACAGATCCCAGTCGAAGCTCAGGGCCGCGGCATCGTCGTCGCTCTCGCGCCAGCGCACGATCTGGCCGTAGAGGTTGTTGGCGCGGGGATTGGGGCCGCCCACTGGCATGCCGTCTTCACCGCGCTTGGTGTTGTTGGTCAGGGTGCAATAGACCTGGCCGTCCTTGGGGCTGACAGCGATCCACTCCGGACGGTCCATGCGCGTGGCGCCGACCTGGGTGCCGGCCTGGCGGGCGTGGATGAGCACCTCGGCCTGGCTGGCGAAGCCGTTGGCGGCGGTGAGGCCGTTCTCGCCATGCACCAGCGGCAGCCACTGGCCGCGGCCCTTGGGGCGGTTCGGATCACGGTCGCCTTCGTCGAAGCGGGCGACATAGAGGGTGCCATGATCGAGCAGCTCGCGATTGGCCTTGGGATCGTCCTGCAGGCGATCGCGGCTGACGAACTTGTAGATGAATTCGCCGCGCTCGTCGTCACCCATGTAGACCACTACGCGGCCATCGCGGGTGCGGGTAAGGGCGGCGTTCTCGTGCTTGAAACGACCCAGGGCGGTGCGCTTGACCGGCTTGGCCTGGGGATCGAAGGGATCGATCTCGGTGATCCAGCCGTGGCGATTGAGCTCGTTGGGATTCTGCGCCAGGTCGAAACGGTCGTCGTGCAGGTGCCAGTCGTTCTCCACGCTGGCGTGCTTGACGCTGTAGCGCTTCTGGGCGGCGTCGAACTTGAGGTTGGCGTCGCGGCTGCCGAAGACGTCGGTGAAGTTCTCTTCGCAGGTCAGGTAGGTGTGCCAGGGCGTGGCGCCGCTGGAGCAGTTCTGGAAGGTGCCCAGCACCTCGCGTCCGGACGGGTCGGCGGCGGTCTTGAGCAACTCGTGGCCCGCGGCCGGGCCGCTGACGGCGATGGGCGTGTTGCCATGCACCCGACGGTTGTAGGGCGAGCCCTGGACGAAGTGCCACTGGCCGTCCACGCGCTTCACCTCGATCACTGAGACGCCCTCGGCGGCCTGGGCCTTGCGGGTGTCTTCCAGCGACTTGGGTGGGGTGCCGTGGCTGAGCAGATAGCGGTAGTTGGTGTATTCGTTGTTGATCGCCATCAGTGCCCGATCCGGATCGTCCGGGAAGGGATAGAAGGCCATGCCGTCGTTGTTGTCGCCGAATTGCACGGCCTGGTCGGCGGCGCTGGGGCTGCCATCGGGGCGGAAGGCCGGGCCATCGGCGTGCAGCGGCTGGCCCCAGCTGATGAGCACGCTGGCGCGATAGCCGGGCGGCACCACCAGGGTATCGGCGGTGGAGGCGGGGATATTGGCGAAGCCGATCAGCGGATTGCCCGAAGCCTCGCTGACCGCGTCGGCCAGGGCGCTGCGCCCAAGTAGGCCGCCGCCGAGAAAGAGGGCGGCTCCCGCCAGGGCACCGGCGCCGATGAAGCGCCGGCGGCTGAGATGGACAAGGCGTTCGAGGTCGGTCTGGTCGTTATGCATGCTGATGGCTCCCTCACAGTGTGCAGGCGAGGCTAGTCAGCCCGGATGACGTTTTGGTGACAGCCACTAGTCATCCGGGGGCGGTGTGCGCGCCAGGCAATAGACGTCGACCCGTCGCGCACCCGCGCGCTTGAGCAGGCGCGCCAGGCTGTCGGCGGTGGCGCCGGTGGTCAGGACGTCGTCCACCAGGGCGAGATGGCGATCTTCCAGCCCGGTGTCTTTTACCAGGGCGAAGGCCTGCTTGAGATTGCGCCGCCGCTCGTTGGCACTCAGGCCCTGTTGGCTGTGCTGCTCCTGGACCCGTTGCAGCATACTGGCATCCACCGGCAGCTGCAGGGCCTTGCCCAGCCAGCCGGCCAGCAGGGCGGCCTGGTTGAAACCGCGCTGGCGCAGGCGCAGGGCGGAGAGCGGCACCGGCAGCAACAGTTCCGGGCGTGGCTGGCCTTCATCGAACAGATGTTGCAGATGCCGCGCCAGCAGCGCACCGGCCAGGCGACCGAGACTGCCCTGGTCGCGATGCTTGAACCTGTTGATCAGGGTGTCGACCGGAAAGGCATAGCGCCAGGGCGCCAGGACCTGGTCGAAGGCCGGCGGCTTGGCCAGGCAGCCGCCGCAGAGCAAGCCGTCCACCGGCAGGGGCAGGGCGCAACAGCGGCAATGGGCGCCGAGCCAGGGCAATTCGCTGTCGCAGCCTTCGCACAGCGGCAGTCCCGCCGGCAGCCAGGTGGCGCACAGGGCGCAATGGGTCCCGGGCCGCAAGCGTTGCCAGTGGCGTTTCAGCGCGCGAGAGAAGGGTAGGGGCATGACGGCGTCCTTGCCGAGCGAGAGCCCTACTGTGCCAGGCGGTACGCCTGGCGACCAGTCAGCCGCGGATCAGCCAGCTCATGACCATCAGGCCGAGGATCAGCCAGATGACACCGCCCACCACCGAACGGGCCATGAAGGCGCGTACCGCGGCGTAGAACAGCAGCAGGCCGATGGCCAGGACCACGAAGCTGATGTAGGAGTCGTCCATGCCGATGGAGCGAGCCATGCCATGGAGGAAATCGTGCACGGCGTCGGCAAGGCCGCCGAGGACCGAGCCGAACAGATCGATGATGAAACGGATGACCTGGCCGAGCGCGGCGCCGAGCCAGTCGAAAAAGCCTTCAGTACGCATGGATGTTCCCGGATCCTTCAATGTCCCTTGGAACCCGCGAAGCCCGTCTGGTTCGCGGGTGATCCGCGCTACACTGCGCGTTTTCCGTCGCACCCTTCAAGTCCCTGCGAAATGACAGCCATCCCTGCCTTGCCTCTGGTCCTGCTCCCGGGCCTGCTCTGTGACGAGCGTCTCTGGACCACTCAAGCTGCCGACCTGGCCGCTACCTGTGCCGTGCACATCCCCGACCTCACCCGCGACGCCAGCATAGCCGCCATGGCCCGGCGGGTACTGGCCGAGGCGCCGCCGCGCTTCGCCCTGGGCGCCCTGTCCATGGGGGGCTACGTCGCCTTCGAGATCCTGCGCCAGGCGCCGGAGCGGGTGGCACGGCTGGCGCTGTTCGACACCATGGCCAGCCCCGACGCCCCCGAGCGCGCCGCCCAGCGTCGCGCCATGCTCGAACTGGCCGCGCGCGGGCGCTTTCTCGGCATCAGTCCGCAACTGCTGCCGCGGCTGATCCACGCCTCGCGCCTGGGTACGCCTGTCGCCGACACCGTGCTGGCCATGGGCAAGGCAGTGGGCAAGGAAGCCTTCCTGCGCCAGCAGCAGTCGATCATCGATCGCCCCGACTCGCGACCGACCCTGGCGCAAATCCAGGTGCCCACCCTCGTCGTGGTCGGTGCCCAGGACCAGCTCACCCCGCCGGCCGAAGCCGAGCTCATGCACGCCGGCATCCGGGGTTCGCGCCTCGTCGTGCTGGACGAGTGCGGCCACCTGCCGCCGCTGGAGCTGCCGGAGCGGACCACGGCGCTGCTGCGGGAGTGGTTGGCCTAGCCTTGCACGTCTGGCGGCGCGAGCAGTGCGGCCAGTTGCGCGCCGGGAATCGCCTCCTGGGCGTAACCAAAGGTGCCCTGGGTGCGTACCTCCTGAGCGGCTCGCAGCAGAGCACCAAAGGCTGCCCGGGCGAAGGAGCCCCCTACGCTGATCCGCCGCACGCCGACGGCGGCCAGTTCAGCGACCGAAAAGCTTGGGCCGGCCAGGCCCATGACCACGTTCACCGGTTTGTCGACGGCCGCACAGACCACCCTTATCGACTCCAGATCCGGCAAGCCCGGCGCATAGAGGACATCCGCTCCCGCCGCTGAAAAGGCCTGCAGGCGTCTAATGGTGTCATCCAGGTCCGGGCGACCGCACAGGTAATTCTCGGCGCGCGCGGTCAAGAGGAAAGGACGTTCCCGCGCGGCTTCCGCAGCGGCCTGGATACGTTCCACCGCCAGGGAAAAGTCATGGAGCGGCCTGTCGGGGTCGCCACTCGCATCCTCGATGGAGCCGCCGACCAGTCCCACGTCACAGGCCAGGCGGATGGTTTCGGCGCAGGTCTCCGGTGCCGTCCCGAAGCCCGCCTCCAGGTCGGCCGATACCGGCAAATGGGTGGCGGCGACGATTTCCGCGGCATTGGCCAGCAGTTCTTCACGGCTGAGCGTAGCGCTGGAATCGCGTTTGCCCTTGGCAAAGGCGTAGCCGGCGCTGCTGGTGGCCAGCGCCGCGAAGCCCAGACTGGTCAGCAATCGCGCAGAGCCGGCATCCCAAGGGTTGGGAATGACGAAAGCTTCTTGCATGGCATGCAGATGCTGGAAACGAGCGAATTTTTGGCGTTGATCCGTCATGGGCGTTCCCTCTGGATGGCGAAGCAACTATAGCCAGGCAGAGCTACGTTTCGTCCAGCGCCAGGAACCCGGACTCGCCCAGCCTCTCCACTGGACGAACCCTGTCGAGGAGTCGCCATGCGTCGTCACCAACCCCTGTCCATCCTGTCCCTGGTGCTGGGCCTTGCGCCCACCGTCCTAGCGTTGGCCGCTCCAGCCGCCACCGACGAGCCCGAACGACTGTACTTCGCCGATGACGGCATCATTCCCAACAGCCGCCTCCCGGTGTTGCTCTATCGCCAGGTCCCCCTGCAGGGTACCGACCGTGCGGCGGCGTTGGAGCGGCTGTTCGCCGAGCACGACTGGCCACCTCAGTGGCGCTATGGCGTCTACGACTACCATCACTACCACCCCAATGCCCATGAGGTCCTCGGCGTGGCGCAGGGCCAGGCAACCCTACGCCTGGGTGGCGAGCAGGGGCAGGACGTGAGCGTGGCAGCGGGCGACGTGGTGGTGTTGCCGGCGGGGACCGGCCATCGCAGCCTGGAGTCCAGCGCGGATTTTCTGGTGATAGGGGCTTATCCGCCCGGCCAGGAAGACTTCATCACCCAGCGAGCCGATCCGGCGGTCCATGCCCGGTCACTGGAACTGATCGCCCAGGTGCCCTTGCCGGCGACCGATCCCGTGACCGGCCGCGAGGGACTCTGGCGTTAGCAGAGTCGTGCCAGGGTCGCCTCGTCCGGCTGGCCGGCGAAAAAGGTCTTGAGCGCCTGGCGAAAGGGTTCGGGGTCTTCGGCCACGGCGGCGAAGAGGGTGAGGCTGGAGTGAAACTTGAGATCGTCCGGCTGGCCGAACAGCGCCCTGGCCGACAGCTCTGGATGCTCCAGCGTTGCGGCAGTGATCTCCCGCAAGCGCGACCCCAGTAGCGGATGCGCCAGGTAGGCGCTGGCTTCGTCGCGGGAGGCGATGGCGTAGTGCTGCGCCGTCTCGCTGCGCCCGAGTCCCTGGATCTGTGGAAAGACGAACCACATCCAGTGGCTGCGCTTGCGCCCGGCGTGGATCTCCGCCAGGGCGGCGGCGAAGGTGTCCGCCTGGGCATCGATGAAGCGTTGCAGATCGTGAGCGGCGGGCATGACGGAACCTCCGGGCCTTTTGCCTATCGGCAGGCCGGCCCGGAGGAAGTGCCGGTCAAGAGACGAGCGGTCTAGCCGCGGATCGTCTGGTAGCGGGGCTCGCCGCCTTCGCTGACCTCATCCAGATCGATGCGCGACGTCTCGGGCAGGCTCAGGCCACCGACCAGGCCGAGCAGGGCGATCAGGATCAGGTAGAGCGCTGGCGAGAGATTGCTGCCGGTGGCGCCGATCAGCCAGGTCGCCATCAGCGGGGCGGTGCCGCCGAAGATGGTGTAGGCCAGGTTGTAGGTGATGGCCCCGGCGGTATAGCGGGTGCGGGTCGGAAAGACCTCACTGAGCAGCGGCGCGGTCACCACGTTGCACAGCACCGCCCCGGCGCCCAGCAACAGGCTGCCCAGCAGGGCGCTGCCGAACTGGCCGCTGCTGGCCAGCAGCAGGGCGGGATAGACGCCCACCGCCAGTACCAGGCTGGCCAGCACCGTGGTCATGCGCCGCCCGATGCGGTCGGTGACGCGCCCCAGCACCGGGCAGGCGGCCGCGGCGGCGAACAGGGTGATCAGGCTGATGGCCAGGGCCGCGGCCCGGTCGAAGCCGCCGGCCAGCTGCAGGTAGGTGGAGAAGTAGGTGGTGAACATATAGAAGGACAGCGCCGTCAGCGAGATGAAGGCACCCAGGCGCAGGATCGAGCGACCTTGCAGCCGTAGCGTCTCGCCCAGCGGCGAATGGCTGACCTCGTGACCGGCTTCCAGCGCCTGGAAGGCCGGCGTCTCGTCCAGTTTCAGGCGCAGGTAGAGGCCGATCAGGCCCAGGGGGGCGGCGGCCAGGAAGGGCACGCGCCAGCCCCAGTCGGCCATGACCGTCGCGCCCAGCAGGCGCTCCAGGCCCCAGGCGGTGAGGGCCGCGCTGGCAAAGGCGAGAAAGGTCGAGACCGGTACGAAGCTGCCGTAGCGACCGCGCCGATCGCGGGGCGAATGCTCCATCACGTAGGCGCAGGCCCCGGCGTATTCGCCGCCGGCGGAAAAACCCTGGGCGCAGCGGATCAGCGTCAGCAGGATCGGCGCCCAGATGCCAATGGTGGCGTAGCTGGGCAGGATGCCGATCAGGGCGGTGGCGCCGGCCATGATCAGGATGGTCAGGGCCAGGACCCGCTTGCGGCCGATGCGGTCACCCAGCAGGCCGAAGACGATGCCACCCAGCGGGCGAAAGGCGAAGGCCACGGCAAAGACGGCAAAGGTCTTGAGCAGGCCGGCGGTGGCATCGCCGCTGGGAAAGAAGTGCGCGGCGATCAGGGTGGCGAGAAAGCCGTAGAGGGCGAAATCGAACCATTCGACGAAGTTGCCGATGGAGGCGGCGGAGATGACCTTGCGCAGGGTGGCGGGTGACACAGGGGTCGCTGTCTGGCTCATGGCGGGCCTCAGGAAAGGAAGGAGACGGAGGCAGAAATGAAGCGCCTTGTTTTATTGTCATGAAATCGGGGCGTACCGCAGGATCGACCCTAGCCCTTTTCCCCTGACCGAGCAGTCCCGCCAACGACTTGTCCACCGTTGGAACCGACTTCAGGAGCCCACCGATGACCATGACCACCACCTATGCCGCCCAGGAACCCGCCCGCGCCGACGTCGACGCCTTGCCCGGGGTGACCCTGCTGGAATTCGGCGCGCCCTGGTGCGGCCACTGCCGCGCCGCCCAGCCGCTGCTCGCCACCGCGCTGGCGGACTATCCCGGCGTGCGCCATCTCAAGATCGAGGATGGCGCCGGCCGCCGCCTGGGGCGCTCCTTCCGCGTCAAGCTCTGGCCAACCTTGATCCTCTGCAAGGAGGGCCAGGAACTGGCTCGGCTGGTCCGTCCCGCAACGGCGGCAGACCTGAGCGAGGCCCTGGCCCTGGGGGACTGACCGGTCGTTCCGCTCGTCCCCGCCGCGCTTGACAAGGTCAGGGTTGGAACATTAGTTTCAAACAACTGTTTAAACGCTCGCGGGCAGCGGCCCGCCTTCCTCGACAACAAGCATTCGCAAAGAGGTAACAGTCATGCCCGATTACAAAGCCCCCCTGCGGGACATCCGCTTCGTTCGCGACGAACTGCTGGGCTATGACGCGCACTACCAGAGCCTGCCCGGTTGCGGCGACGCCACCCCCGACATGGTCTCCGCCATCCTCGAAGAAGGCGCCAAGTTCTGCGAACAGGTGCTGGCGCCACTCAATCGCATCGGTGACCAGCAGGGCTGCACCTGGAGCGAAGCGGGGGTGAAGACCCCCGATGGCTTCAAGGAAGCCTATGCCCAGTTCGTCGAAGGCGGCTGGCCGAGCCTGGCGCACAACCCGGCCCACGGCGGCCAGGGGCTGCCCGAGTCCCTCGGCATCTCCCTGTCGGAAATGGTCGGCCAGGCCAACTGGTCCTGGGGCATGTATCCCGGCCTGTCCCATGGCGCCATGAACACCCTGGAGCAGCACGGCACCGACGAGCAGAAGCACACCTACCTGGAAAAGCTGGTGACCGGCGAATGGACCGGCACCATGTGCCTGACCGAACCCCACTGCGGTTCCGACCTGGGCATGCTGCGCACCAAGGCCGAGCCGCGTGCGGACGGCAGCTACGCCATCACCGGCACCAAGATCTTCATCTCCGCGGGTGAACACGACATGGCCGAGAACATCGTCCACATCGTGCTGGCCCGCCTGCCCGACGCCCCCGCCGGCACCAAGGGCATCTCGCTGTTCATCGTGCCCAAGCGCCTGCCCGACGCCAGCGGCGCCGCCGGCGAGCGCAACGCCGTGCATTGCGGTTCCCTGGAACACAAGATGGGCATCCACGGCAACGCCACCTGCGTGATGAACTTCGACGGCGCCACCGGTTTCCTGATCGGCCCGCCAAACCGTGGCCTGAACTGCATGTTCACCTTCATGAACTTCGCCCGCATCGGCACCGCCCTGCAGGGCCTGGCCCATGCCGAGGTGGCCTTCCAGGGCGGCCTGAAGTACGCCCGCGAGCGCCTGCAGATGAGATCCCTGACCGGTCCCAAGGCACCCGAGAAGCCCGCCGACCCCATCATCGTGCACCCCGATGTGCGCCGCATGCTGCTGACCATGAAGGCCTTCGCCGAAGGCAGCCGGGCAATGATCTACTACACCGCCAAGTTGGTGGACATCCTCAAGTACAGCCAGGACGAGGAGCAGAAGCAGCAGGTCGAGACCCAGCTGGCCTTCCTCACCCCCATCGCCAAGGCCTTCATGACCGAGGTTGGCTTCGAGGCGGCCAGCCACGGCGTGCAGATCTACGGCGGCCACGGCTATATCGCCGAGTGGGGCATGGAGCAGAACCTGCGTGATGCGCGCATCGCCATGCTCTACGAGGGCACCACCGGCATCCAGGCCATCGACCTGCTGGGGCGCAAGGTGCTGATGACTCAGGGTGAATCCCTCAAGGCCTTCACCAAGGTGGTGCACAAGTTCTGCCAGGCCAATGGCGAGAATGCCGATCTCAAGGCCTTCGTCGAGCCGCTGGCCAAGCTGAACAAGGAGTGGGGCGAGCTCACCCTCAAGGTCGGCATGGCCGCCATGAAGGATCGCGAAGAGGTGGGTGCTGCCGCCGTCGACTACCTGATGTACTCCGGCTATGTCTGCCTGGCCTACTTCTGGGCCGACATGGCCCGGGTCGCCGCCGAGAAGCTGGCCGCCGGTACCGACGAGGCTGCCTTCTACCAGGCCAAGCTGGCCACCGCACGCTTCTACTACGAGCGCCTGCTGCCCCGTACCCGCGCCCATGCCGAAGCGCTGCTGGCCGGTGCCGGCAGCCTGATGGCCCTGGCCGAGGAAGACTTCGCCCTCGGTTACTAAGAGGTCAAGGCTCGGCTGAAAACCCCGCTCCGGCGGGGTTTTCGCTTTCTCGCGGGTGCGAAAATTCAGCGCTGGCGGACCTCTGATCGGCTGACCGGAAGGTCAGATCATGAACCTATGTCTCTCTTCCGGTTCGGTCTTACACTCGGAGGCATACCGACAAGAACACCTTCCGAGGAGACTCGACATGGCCGACTACACCCCGCCGCTTCGCGATATTCGTTTCGTGCTGGATGCCGTGCTCAAGGTCAAGGACCGCTGGAGCCAGTGGCCCGCGCTGGCTGAGGTCGTGGACGGCGAGACCGCCGATGCCATCCTCGAAGAAGCCGGCAAGCTGTGCGCCCAGGAGCTGGCGTCGCTCAACCGCAATTCCGATGAAGAAGGTTGCCACTGGAAAGACGGTGAGGTGACCACGCCCCAGGGCTTCCGCCAGGCCTACCAGGCCTTCGCCGAAGGTGGCTGGGTCGGCGTCGGCGGCGATCCCGAATACGGCGGCATGGGCATGCCCAAGGTGCTCACCGCCCAGGTCGAGGAAATGATGCACGCCAGCTGCCTGGCCTTCGGTCTCTATCCGATGCTCAGCGCGGGTGCCTGCCTGGCCCTGCACGCCCATGGCAGCGAAGCGCTCAAGCAGGCCTACCTGCCCCATCTCTACAGCGGCCAGTGGTCCGGCTCCATGTGCCTGACCGAGCCCCATGCGGGTACCGACCTGGGCCTGATCCGTACCCGCGCCGAGCCCCAGGCCGACGGCAGCTACCGGGTCACCGGCACCAAGATCTTCATCACCGCCGGCGAACATGATCTCACCGAGAACATCATCCACCTGGTGCTGGCCAAGCTACCCGATGCCCCGGCCGGCTCCAGGGGGATCTCGCTGTTCCTGGTGCCCAAGATCCTGGTGGACGAGGCGGGCACCCTGGGCGAGCGTAACGCCGTGGCCTGTGGCTCCCTGGAGCACAAGATGGGCATCAAGGGCGCCGCCACCTGTGTGATGAACTTCGACGGCGCAGTGGGCTATCTGGTGGGCGAGGTCAACAAGGGCCTGGCCGCCATGTTCACCATGATGAACTACGAGCGCCTGGGGGTCGGCATCCAGGGGCTGGGCTCGAGCGAGCGCTCCTACCAGAATGCCCTGGCCTATGCTCGCGAGCGCCTGCAGAGCCGCTCGCCGGCCGGCGTCCAGCAGGCGGCCAAGAACGCCGACCCCATCATCGTCCACCCCGATGTACGGCGCATGCTGCTGACCATGAAGGCGCTCAACGAAGGCGGCCGGCTGTTCTCCAGCTATGTCGCCCTGCAACTCGACACCGCCAAGTACAGCCCCGAGCCGGCCGAGCGCGAACGCGCCGAAGCCCTGGTGGCGCTGCTGACCCCGGTGGCCAAGGGCTTCCTCACCGACCTCGGCCTGGAACTCTGCGTGGCGGGCCAGCAGGTGTTCGGCGGCCATGGCTACATCCGCGAATGGGGCCAGGAGCAACTGGTGCGTGACGTGCGCATCACCCAGATCTACGAGGGCACCAACGGCATCCAGGCGCTCGATCTGGTCGGTCGCAAGCTGGCCGGCAGCCGCGGTGCCCTCTATCGGCCGTTCAGCGAAGAGGTCCATGACTATCTGGCCAGCCTGCCGGCGGATAACGAATTCGCCGCCCCCCTGCGCCAGGCCCTGGATCAGCTGGACGGGGCGACCGAATGGCTGCTGCAGGCCGGTGCCAGCGATCCCCATGAGCTCGGGGCGGCCTCGGTGGACTACTTGCACCTGTTCGGCTATGTCGCCTATGGCTACCTCTGGGCGCGGGCCGCAGCCGCCGCGGCGGATCAGGACGTCACCTTCGCCGAAGCCAAGCTGGCCACCGCACGCTTTTATTTCGCTCGTCTGCTGCCGCGCACCCTGAGTCTGGCCGCCGCCGTGCGCAGCGGCGCCCAGCCGCTCTACGCCCTGGCCGAGGAGGCTTTCTAAGCGGTTGACCGGCAAGGTAAAAAGCCATGACGTGTAAGCTTTGGCTTACATGACGTCGCCGTGATAAGCCATCGCTCGGGCCCCGGTAGCTGCGTAATCTACACCCATCGGATCGCGGTACAGGATGTGCTCAGCGCTCCAGATGATTGCAAGGAAATGTGGCCAGGATGGCCCCCCGGCAAGGATGTCGGGCAGAGACTTACAGGGATAGATGGCCACGGATTGGCGGCCCGACAAGGATGTCGGGTTAAGTCTGCGAAACCCCGCTTCGGCGGGGTTTTTTATTGCCTGCCGGAACCTGGTTCGGGCCTATCAGTCTTAGCAGCATCTTCCTGCCTGCCCTGTACTGGAGCCTGAAATGGACCTCATCCGCCTCATCTTCGCCATCATCCTGCCGCCCGTGGGCGTCTTCCTCCAGGTCGGCTTCGGCGGTGCCTTCTGGCTGAACATCCTGCTGACGCTGCTGGGTTACATTCCGGGTATCATCCATGCCGTCTGGGTGATTGCCCGTCGCTGACAAGAGACGCGGACGCGCACTGCGCGACCCCATCGAGCAGTTGGCCTGCAAGCCCGCGGTAACCAGGGCGACCGTGTCAGTGCAGCCGGCGTCTACGTCCGGTAAGCGCCTGTGCCGCAGGCTTTTCGAAAGGACCCGGTCGCGCCGCGGCGGGGTTCTGCTCGATTTCCGGTCGTACCTCTGCGGGTGACGGCTTCCGCCGACCCAGGCCTGGCGCCCGCCGACCGTTTCGTCCTGTACAAGGCTTTCAGACCCCATGAATCGCGAGTCGCCCCTCGATCAGAAGCACTTCAGCCAGATCCTCAAGCGCAATCTTTCCCTGCCTCTGAGCATCGGTGTCTTCAGCGCGATCTTCTTCATCGCCATCATCTATTACCTGCTACGGGTCACCCAGTGGGTCGAGCACACCGACCGTGTCATCAGCGAGGCCAACGCCAACTTCCGGCTGGTGGTCGATCTGGAAACCGGGATGCGCGGCTACCTGCTGAGCGGCAATACCAGCTTCCTGCAGCCCTATGAGCGTGCCCTGCCCGCTGTCGAGCCACAGCTCGATGAACTGAAGACGCTGGTCAGCGACAGCGCCGTGCAGATCCGCCGGCTGGAGCGGATCGAAGCGGTGCACCGCGAGTGGCGCCAGTATGCGAGCCAGGTGATCGACGCGCGGCGGCTGGGGGGCGACTTCCAGGCGGCGCTGAGCGACGGTCAGGGCAAGAACCGCATCGACAGTATTCGCCGCGACTACACCGATTTCATCGCCTACGAAGAGCAGATGCGCGCCGAGCGCACCGAGACGGCCAGCCGCATGACGGTGGTGTTCGTCGCCGCCTTCCTCATCGTCAGCCTGCTGCTCTCGGGCATCATGGCCTTCTTTGGTCGCCGCGAACTCATGCGGCTCTCCGCGACCTATACCCGGCTGCTCGATCAGCAAGCCGAGCACACCGATAATCTGGAGCGGCAGAGCTGGTTCCGCTCGGGTCAGAATCAGCTGTCGGAAGCGGTGATCGGCCAGACGACACTGGCCCCCCTGGGCCAGAGCATCCTGCAGTTCCTGGCGCGCTATCTGGGTGCCGTTGCCGGTGCCCTCTATATCCGTCTCGACGACGGCACCCTGGAGCGCGTCGCCGACTACGCCCTGGACGACGAAGGTCGCCGGCGTCGCCAGCGCCTGGCTCCGGGCGAGGGCCTGGCGGGCCAGGCCGTGCTGGAAGGGCGCCTGGTGGCGCTGGACCCGTTGCCCGTCGACTACCTCAAGGTCAATTCGGCCCTGGGCGAGCGCCAGGCCAGCGCGGCGCTCATCGTGCCCATCGAGAACGATGGTCGGGTGAATGGCGTCGTCGAACTGGGCTTCCTGCGCGCCCTGCGTCCGCAGGACGAAGAACTGCTGACCCTGATCGCCGATTCCATCGGCTCTTCGGTGGAAGCCGCCCGCTATCGCCAGCGACTGCAACAGGTGCTGGCGGAAACCCAGCAGCTCAACGAGGAGTTGCAGGTGCAGCAGGAAGAACTGCGCACCGCCAACGAAGAGCTGGAAGAGCAGTCCCAGGCGCTCAAGGAATCCCAGGTCCATCTGGAGCAGCAACAGGCCGAGCTGGAACAGACCAACGAGCGGCTCTCCGAACAGGCCCAGGAACTGCTGCTGCAGCGCGATGTGCTGGACGACCGCAACAATCGCCTGAACGAAGCCCAGCAGCTGCTGGAAGACCGGGCGCGCGAACTGGAACGGGCCAGTCAGTACAAGTCGGAATTCCTGGCGAACATGTCCCACGAATTACGCACGCCGCTGAACAGCTCGCTGATCCTCTCGAAATTGCTGGCGGACAACCCCGCTGGCAACCTGAGCGCCGAGCAGGTGCGCTATGCCGAGTCCATCTACTCGGCCGGCAACGACCTGCTCACCCTGATCAACGACATCCTCGACATTTCCAAGGTCGAGGCCGGCATGCTGGAGATCCGCCCGGAACAGCTGTCCGTGCGGCGCCTGGTGGAAGCCCTGAAGACCGCCTTCGAGCCGGTGGCGCAGAACAAGGGCGTCGGCTTCGTGGTGGAGCTGGATGCGCAGATGCCACCGACCTTCTTCAGCGATCGTCAGCGGGTCGAGCAGATCCTCAAGAATCTGCTGTCCAACGCCTTCAAGTTCACCGAACACGGCCAGGTCACCTTGCGCCTGTCCCTGGACGAGGGCCAACCCAGCTTTGCCGTCAGCGATACCGGAATCGGCATCGCCACCGAGCAGCAGGAGCTGATCTTCGAAGCCTTCCGCCAGGCGGACGGCGCCATCACCCGGCGCTACGGCGGGACCGGCCTGGGGCTGTCGATTTCCCGTGACCTGGCGCTGCTGCTGGGCGGTACCCTGAGTGTCACCAGCCAGCCGGGCGAGGGCAGTACCTTTACCCTGCGGCTGCCGCTCGAGTACCAGGAAGCCGCTGCGTCCAGTCTGCCGGTGACGCCGGTCAGTGCCTCGGCGGTGGCTGCCGCTCCGGTTGCCGCGCCTACCTCCCTGGCGACCCTGGCCGCGACCCCGCGTCCGCCCGCCGCGCCGCCGGTCACCGAGGCGGCGGCACCCGTAGGTGCGGCCTTTGCCGATGACCGCGACAGCTGGCCCTACCCGGATCGCCGGGTGCTGGTGATCGAGGACGAGGTGCCCTTCGCCCAGATCCTCTTCGATCTCGCCCATGAGCTGAAGTACAGCTGCCTGGTGGCCCACCGTGCCGAGGAAGGTTTCGCTGTGGCCCTGGAATACCGCCCTGACGCCATCCTGCTGGACATGGGGCTGCCGGATCATTCTGGCCTCACCGTGCTGGAGCGCCTCAAGGAAAATCCACTGACCCGCCACATTCCGGTGCACGTCGTCTCCGCCTCGGATCGTATCGAGACCGCCATGCACATGGGCGCGGTCGGCTACGCCATCAAGCCCACCACCCGTGACGAACTGCGCGAGGCCTTCACGCGCCTGGAAGCCAAGTTCGCCGCCGGCATCAAGCGGGTGCTGCTGGTGGAGGACGATGCCCTGCAGCGCGACAGCATCGCCAAGCTGATCGGCGACGTGGATGTGGAGATCACCGCGGTGGAGATGGGCAGCCAGGCCCTGGAACTGCTGCGCAACGAGGTCTACGACTGCATGGTCATCGACCTCAAGCTGCCCGACATGGAGGGTGGCGAATTGCTCGAACGCATGGCCAGCGAAGACATCTGCTCCTTCCCGCCGGTCATCGTCTACACCGGACGCAGCCTGTCGCGTGACGAAGAAGCCACGCTGCTCAAGTATTCGCGCTCCATCATCATCAAGGGCGCCCGCTCACCGGAGCGGCTGCTCGACGAGGTGACCCTGTTCCTGCACAAGATCGAGGCCGACATGCCCCTTGATCGCCAGCGCATGCTGGAGAGCGCCCGCAGCCGCGAGAAGGCCTTCGACGGCCGCACCCTGCTGCTGGTGGACGACGACGTGCGCAACATCTTCGCCCTCACCAGCGCCCTGGAGCAGAAGGGCGCCAAGGTGGAGATCGCCCGCAACGGCCTGGAGGCGTTGGAGAAGCTCGACAACAGCGACACCATCGACCTGGTGCTGATGGACATCATGATGCCGATGATGGACGGCTACGAAGCCATGCGCGAGATCCGCAAGCGGCCACACATGAAGAAGCTGCCGATCATCGCCATCACCGCCAAGGCCATGAAGGACGACCAGGAGCGCTGCCTCGCCGCAGGCGCCAGCGACTACCTGGCCAAGCCCATCGACCTGGACCGGCTGTTCTCGCTGATCCGCGTCTGGATGCCCTCGCTGGAGCGGCTGTAGGTCATGAGCGAGCGGCTGCAGGACATCGAGCTGAGGTTGCTGCTGGAAGGCATCTTCCTGAGGTACAGCCACGATTTCCGCAACTATTCCAAGGCCTCGCTCAAGCGCCGGGTGCTGCAGGCGCTGGCGCGTTTCGACTGCCCGAGCATCTCGGCGCTGCAGGAGCGGGTGCTGCGCGATCCGGCGCTGTTCGCCGAGTTGCTGCAATTCATCACCATCCCGGTGAGCGAGATGTTTCGCGATCCGGGCTACTTCCTCGCCTTGCGCCAGCAGGTGGTGCCGGTGCTGCGCACCTATCCTTCGCTCAAGGTGTGGATCGCCGGCTGCAGCACCGGCGAGGAGGTCTTCTCCATGGCCATCCTGTTCCAGGAAGAGGGCCTGCTCGACCGCACCCTGTTCTATGCCACCGACATCAATCCGCGTTCCATCGACAAGGCCCGCCAGGGCATCTTTGCGCTGGAGCGGATGCGCGCCTATACCGCCAGCTACCAGAAAGCCGGCGGCACCCGCGCCTTTTCCGACTACTACACCGCGGCCTACGACGGCGCCCTGTTCGACAAGTCGCTGATCGCCAACGTGACCTTCGCCGACCACAGCCTGGCCACCGACAGCGTCTTTTCCGAGACCCAGCTGGTGTCCTGCCGCAACGTGCTCATCTACTTCAACAAGAATCTGCAGAATCGGGCGCTCGGGCTGTTCCACGAGTCCCTGAGTCACCGCGGCTTTCTCGGCCTGGGCAGCAAGGAGTCGCTGGACTTTTCCGCCTATGCCAACCACTTCGAGCCGGTGGTGAAGCAGGAACGGCTGTTCCGCAGGCTCTAGCATGTTTCCACCCATGAAACCGCTGCGCCTCATCGTCATCGGAGCCTCGGCCGGTGGGCTGCAGGTGCTGCTGCGCCTGTTCTCGACCCTGCCGGCCAGCTACCGCTTGCCGCTCGCCGTGGTGCTGCACCTGCCGGACGACCGCAATTCGCGCCTGGCCGAGCTGTTCCAGGCGCGACTGGCCCTGCAGGTACGCGAAGCCGAGGACAAGGACGCTATACTGCCGGGCACCCTGTATTTCGCGCCCCCGGGTTATCACCTGCTGGTGGAGGATGACTTCTCCCTGTCGCTGTCACGCGACGAGCCGGTGCAGTTCTCCCGGCCGTCCATCGATGTGCTGTTCGAAAGCGCGGCCGACGCCCTGGGCGAGCAGGTCTGCGGCATCCTGTTGACCGGCGCCAACCATGACGGCGCCAGCGGCCTGCATACCCTGAGTCAGAACGGCGGCGTCACGGTCGTCCAGTCGCCACAATCGGCCGAGGTGCCGACCATGCCGGAAGCAGCGTTGAAGAGATTCCACCCGGATTTCGTGCTGGATGTGCCGGGCATCCATCTATTGCTCACCGAGCTGGAGCGCGACCATGGCTGAAGTACCCGTCGAGCAGGCGAAGATCCTGCTCGTAGACGATCTGCCGGAGAATCTCCTGGCACTGGAAGCCTTGCTGCGCAGTGAAGCGCTGGAAATCTTCCAGGCCAGCTCCGCCGAGGCCGCGCTGGAGCTCCTGCTGATGCACGAGTTCGCCCTGGCGATCCTCGATGTGCAGATGCCGGGCATGAACGGCTTCGAACTGGCGGAGATGATGCGCGGCCTGGAAAAGACCCGGCACATCCCCATCGTCTTCGTCAGCGCCGCTGGCCGCGATCTCAACTATGCCTTCAAGGGCTACGAGAGCGGTGCGGTGGATTTCCTGCACAAGCCCCTCGATGTCCATGCGGTGAAGAGCAAGACCCGGGTGTTCGTCGACCTCTACTGGCATCGCAAGCGGCTGGCCGAGCAACTGGTGGCCCTGGAGCAGAGTCGCCAGGAACAGGAGATCCTGCTGGCCGAGCTGCGCCAGACCCAGGTGGACCTGCAGCAGGCGGTACGCACCCGCGATGACTTCATGTCCATGGTCTCCCATGAACTCAAGACCCCGCTCAATACCCTGATGCTCGAAGCCCAGCTGCGCCGCATGTACCTGGACAAGGGCAAGCTGGAAGCCTTCACCCCCGACAAGCTGGCCGGCATGGCCGAGCGCGACGAGCGCCAGATCCAGCGCCTGGTGCACCTGATCGACGACATGCTCGACATCTCGCGCATCCGCACCGGCAAGTTGTCCGTCCGCCCCTCGCAGTGCGATCTCGCCGCCCTGGTCAACACCGTGGTCGACAGCTTCGCCTCGCAATTCGCCGCTGCCGGCTGCCCCGTGGAGTTGAGCGCCGAAGGGCCGGCCCCTGGCTACTGGGACGAGTTCCGCATCGAACAGGTGATCACCAACCTGCTGACCAACGCCATGAGATACGGCGCCGGCCGGCCGGTGGAAATCGCCCTGCGCAGCGACGGGACCGAGGTGGAACTCAGCGTCAAGGACCATGGCATCGGCATCCCGCTGGAACACCAGGCGCTGATCTTCCGCCAGTTCGAGCGCGCCAGCGGTACCGAGAACATCGCCGGCCTGGGCTTGGGCCTCTACATCGCCGACCAGATCGTCAAGGCGCACAGCGGCAGTCTGCATGTGGAAAGCATCGCCGGGCAGGGCGCGACGTTCCGGCTACGGCTGCCCTGTCTGTCCGCTTAGGGAGCATTGACAGGACTCCAGGCGCTCGCGAGAATCTAGAAAAGAGGTGGGATGTCGTACCTCTTGCCAGATAACTCCATAAGAAGGCACCCAGTCATGCCCGAAGCCCACTCATCCCATTTCCACCGTCTATTGCTGACCGGCGCTGCCGGCGGCCTGGGCAAGGAGCTACGCCAGCGGCTCAAGCCCTACACCGAGATCCTGCGCCTGTCCGATATCGCGCCGATGGACGCCGCCCAGGGGGCGGCGGAAGAGGTGATGACCTGCGACCTGGCGGACAAGGCCGGCGTCCATGCCTTGGTGGAGGGCGTCGATGCCATCCTGCACTTCGGTGGCATCTCCACCGAGCACGCCTTCGAACCCATCCTCGAAGCCAACATCTGCGGCACCTTCAACCTCTATGAGGCCGCACGGCGCCACGGGGTGAAGCGCATCGTCTTCGCCAGCTCCAACCACGTCATCGGCTTCTACCGCCAGGACCAGCGCATCGACGCCAGCGTGCCCCAGCGCCCGGACAGCTACTACGGCCTGTCCAAGGCCTTTGGCGAAGACCTCGCCAGCTTCTACTTCGATCGCCATGGCATCGAGACGGTGAGCATCCGCATCGGCTCTTCCTTCCCCGAGGCACAGAATCGCCGCATGCTCGCCACCTGGCTGAGTTACGAAGACCTGACCGACCTCATCCTGCGCAGCCTGACCACCCCGGACGTCGGCCACACCATCGTCTATGGCGCCTCCGACAACCGCGACAGCTGGTGGGACAACCGCCTGGCCGCGCACCTGGGCTTCCAGCCCAAGGACAGCTCCGAACAATTCCGCGCCAAGGTCGAGGCTCAGCCCCTGCCGGCGGCGGACGATCCGTCGCGGGTCTACCAGGGCGGTGCCTTCGTCGCCACCGGCCCCTTCGACGACTGAGGGGGCCTGCGATGACTGCCGAACTGTTGGTCGATGCCCGCAATGCCACCGGCGAGTGCCCGGTCTGGCACGTTGCTGAACAGGCGCTCTACTGGGTCGACATCCCCGCCCAGCGCCTGCATCGCTGGAGCCCAGCCGGTGCCCTGGAGAGCTGGAGCGCACCGGAAATGCTCGCCTGCATCGCCGCCCGCGCAGGCGGCGGCTGGCTCGCCGGCCTGGAAAGCGGCCTCTTCGCCCTGCAGACCGAGACCTCTGGCCGATTGACTGGCGAACGCCTGGGCGCCCTCGACCATGCCCAGCCGGCCATGAGGTGCAACGACGGTCGCTGTGATCGCCAGGGCCGTTTCCTGGTAGGCACCATGGTGCAGGACATGGCCCAGGGCGCGTCCGCCGGACGCCTCTACAGCCACACGGCAGGCGAGGGGGCCCGCTTGCTGCTGGACGACCTCATCGTCCCCAACGGCCTCGCCTTGAGCCCTGATGGTCGTACCCTCTACCTGTCCGACTCCCATCCCAGCCGCCAGCTGATCTGGGCCTTCGACTACGATCCCGATACGGGCACACCCAGCAACCGGCGACTGTTCGTCGATATGAACGCCTATCCCGGTCGGCCCGACGGCGCCGCGATAGATGTCGACGGCTGCTACTGGATTTGCGGCAACGACGCCGGCCTGATCCACCGCTTCACCCCCGCTGGCCGCCTGGATCGCTCCCTGGCCGTACCGGTCAAGAAGCCGGCCATGTGCGCCTTCGGTGGGCGCAACCTGGACGTTCTGTTCGTCACCTCGATCCGTCCGGGCGGCGACCTCGCCGACCAGCCACTGGCCGGTGGACTGTTCGCCCTGGATCCCGGGGTGCAGGGATTGCCGGAACCCACCTTCGCCGGCTGAAGAGCCGTCGAGCCAGGACGCAGAGCGGGGAGTCCTGACCTGCGTCGAGCGGCACTTGGCAATCTCAGGACACCGGTTGTCATGTTTTTGTCACAAGCGGCGACGGGGCGTGCGCCTGAGCGACCTATAATCAGGTTCTATCCGCCGTAAGTCGCCGCCATGACCCCCTCATCCACACTCCGCCCCACCGCCCGTTACTACGGCCTGGAATGGCTGAGATTCCTCATGGCGCTGTACATGGTCGTCTACCACCTGGGCGGGCTCTACAGCGACCTACCGGACGCCTTCCGCCGCCTGGCCGGCATGGGCTTCTTCGCCACCAGCACCTTCTTCCTGCTCTCCGGCTTCCTGCTGGCCCACGTCAGCCTGGATCGCCAGGGCGCGCTCAAGGGTAGCTCCCGCGGCTTCGTGCTGCGCCGGCTGTGCAACCTCTATCCCATCCACCTGCTCACCCTGCTGGTGGCGCTGGGCCTGTCCTACTGGCTGTCCCAGGACTCCTGGCTGGAGCACGGGGTGCCGGTCTACTACAACCAGCATCCCTACCTGCAGCTGGAGGAGGGCAGCGAGCTGGACGAGATGCTGCCGTTGTCCTGGCTGGCCGCTACCACCCATGTACTCCTGCAACTGCTCCTGCTGCAATCCTGGGAGCCGCGCTTTCTCTGGCTCAACGGCGCCGCCTGGTCGATCTCGGCGCTGCTGTTCTTCTACCTGCTGTTTCCGTTGCTCGGTCCGCGGCTGATGCGCCTGCGTCGCTGGGCCCTGGCCGCCGCCGTGCTCTGGGGGCTCTATCTGCTCGGGCCGCTGGTGGCCACCTGGGCCCAGGCCTTCGATACCGTCCCAGTGGGCGTCATTCATCGCAATCCGCTGATCCGCCTGCCGGAGTTTCTGCTCGGCATCCTGCTCTATCGCGCCGTGCAAGAGCCCTGGGTGGCCGAGACGACCCAGCGCCTGCGCCTGCCCCTGCTGCTGTTCGGCTTGACCGGCCTGTGGCTGGGCGCCCTGTTGCTGGAAGGCGATGGCCGTCGCTGGTTCTACCTGGTCCATAACGGCCTGCTGACGCCCTTCCAGGCTGCGGTGCTGCTGGCCTGCGCCACCTTCGGCGAACCCGGCCGCGCCGGCGTGCGCCGCCTGGCCCAGCGCCTCGGCGAGGCCTCGCTGTGCATCTTCGCCGGCCACGCCCCGCTGATCGGCGTGCTCGAACCCTGGACCCGCACCCTGCTGGGCTGGATGCACCTGGCCGGCGACAGCCTTGAAGACCTGGCCGAGGACGTCGGCGAGGTACTGGCCCTGCCCATCCCCA
>Ga0157371_10001849_pt1 | contig 21261 bp, 25 predicted proteins | sample C45metaG_FD_113462 | JGI IMG/M metagenome (GOLD analysis project Ga0157371, IMG submission 113462) | Corn rhizosphere microbial communities from Kellogg Biological Station, Michigan, USA - C4-5 metaG | ecosystem: Host-associated > Plants > Roots > Rhizosphere > Soil | place: USA: Michigan...
CGTTTCGCCAAGGCTTTAGCTAAATAATCTGAAAATCTGAAAATCTGAAACAAAACTGTCCTAAGTTATTGTTTTTAAAGACTTTTCTGTGATTCACGTTTGTTTCAGATTATTCTAAGCCCTTGTTTTATAACGACTTTCCCCAAAATCGGCGTCCCTTGGGATCACTCGACCTACACCGGGCCACCGGGCCACTAGGTCCGTACGGTAGACTGGCCCTGCGTATGGTGTCCGGGCACTCAGCATCCGGGTCGCTCCTCGGCGGTCGCTTGGTCCCGGGCACCATGCGCTCTGGTCTTGGCATGATTCTTGCTTAGGACCGGGCGCTCAGTGACTTGGCATGATCCTTGCATTGGACCATGCAATGACACAATCTGTCACAATCAGGCAGAGTGTGACGTTCTTGGTCACTTGGCACGATCCTTGCAGAATGTGACGCGAAGGGTCACATGCCCCGGTTCTCAGGGCGCGGCGGGCGGTCCTTAATCCAGTACACGGAGGAACTTTTCGGATAGTCAGTCAGCGCAGACCCACCGGGCCCTTGGAAGCGAGGATAACAAGGGAACCCACCACTCCACAGGAGCGAGAAGATGTCCAGCTTGTTTGACAACATCATCGCGAGGGTTCTCACCGCCGAGGGCGGCTACCTGAGCCCCCAAGAAGCTGCGAAGCAGGGAGACCCAGGAGGGGAGACGAATTGGGGAATCAGCAAGCGGGCATATCCCGACCTGGATATCAAGAATCTCACGCGCGCGCAAGCGGTCGAGATATACCGCAACGATTACTGGAATCACATCGACGGCGACAACCTCCCTTCTGCCGTCGCGTTCGCCATGCTCGATGCCGCCATCAACTCGGGATGGACGAAATCGATCATGTGGCTCCAGAAGGCGGCGGGCGTCGCAGACGATGGAAAATACGGTCCCATCTCCAAGGCAGCCGTGAAAAAGGCGGACGCAGCCGACCTCATGCTGGTCATAAGCGCCGAGCGCCTGGAATACATGACCCGCCTGTCCAACTGGCAGACCAACTCGAGAGGCTGGGCCCGCAGGATCGCCCAGAATCTTCGCTACGGCGCGGAGGATAACTGATGGCCGCCCCGGAAGTCGCCATTGCCTCCGTCGTCACTGCGTCGGCGGCCACTGTCGTCCCCAGCCTCTTCGGATTCGACTCCTACATCATCGCGTTCATCGGGGTGCCCTTCACGGTCGTGGGGATGGCAGCGGCAGGCAGCCTGATGAGCTTCGCGTTCGGAAGCCCGGAGCCCAAGCGCCTGAAGCTTTTGTTCACGGCGGGCGCAGCCACCCTGATCGGAGCGGCGGCGGTGACCGGCATCCCAGCCCTCCTTCACATCAACCAGATCGCGGAGCCAGCGCAGCCCGTGGCCGGATTCTTCTATGCACTATTCACCCGATGGGCCATGCCCGTATTCATCGACGTGTTGCCGATGTTGATCCGCCGGTGGTTGAACATTCCCGAGAAGAAGCCCGGAGACACGCCATGAATCACACGAACGCCCCCACCGACGACCGTCCGATCAAGCAGATGGTCTCGGAGAAAATCCAGCGCGCGAAGCTGCACTTCTGGCCCTTCGTGCTGATGGTCTTCATGATCATGGTGTTCTACGTCGCCAGCGCCACGATCCCGCCCGGCTGGACCACCTTCTGGCTGAGCGCGGCGAGCCTTGCCGTCACGGCCATCACGGCGCTGGCGCGGCTGAACGACCTCGGGTCGGAGTTCAGCAGCAAGCGGTGGCAGGTCCGCCGGTTCGGACTGATGGCGGTCGGCGCCGCTGCGATCGGACTGATGATGGAGCCGATAATCGTCTGGCTGAGCGGCCATCCGATGGTGGACTTCCCCACTTGGCGCGAGGTCATGCTCCGGTTCGGGTTCGCGCTCGTCTGGATCACCACGCCGCATATGCCTCCGTGGTGGAGGTACATCAGCGGTCAGTACAAGACGGCACGGCAGGCCTCCATCGCGGCCGCAGCGGCGGCGGGAGTGGTCGGGCTCGATCCGAAGGACGACGCGCCGGTGATGGTGCGGCCGATGCCGTATCGTGACCCCAAGGAACTACCGCCTGACGTGCCGGTCGAGCGGAGACACGGCGGCGACCGCCGCGAAATTGACCTCTGAGGAGTAGAGCATGAGCCTGCAACCGCGCAAGAACTTCGGCTGGATCCCGCAACTGCCCGATCACCGGGACAAACTGCTGAAGACCATGATCCCGGCGGTGCCTGTCTATGAAGGACCGCCGCTGCTGGATCTGTCCATGGAGCATAAGTTCCACGTCATGGACCAAGGCAATCTGGGAACCTGCGTACTCCACGCCACGGCCAGCGCGTTGGAGTTCACCCACGCCTCGGTGACCAAGAAAACTCTCCGGCGCGAGCTTGACTTTCCGGTCAGTCGCCTGTTCCTCTACTACGAGGCCCGGAAGGCCATCGACACGCTCGGAGAAGACAGCGGCTGCAACATCCGCGACGCCATGCGCGTCCTCTACAACGTGGGCGGCCCGCGCGAGAGCGGGTGGAAGTACGACGAGAGCATGTTCACCGTCAAGCCACCGGCCGGGGCGTACCGGAGCGCGCCGTATCACAAGATCACGAGCTACCAGTCCGTCGGCGTCAACCTCGCCGAGATGCGAACGGCTCTGATCAACAAGATGCCAATCGTCATCGGCGTCAGCGTCTTCGATTCCTGGCCGATGGGGCTGGGCCAGCCGGTCGTTCCGATGCCGGGCAACTACGAGTCGATGATCGGCGGCCATGCCGTCCTGGTCGTGGGATACGATGACGTCCAGCGGCGCTTCAAGTTCCTGAACTCCTGGGGCGAGGAGTGGGGAATGGGCGGCTTCGGCTTCATTCCGTACGACTACGCGGCGGATCCCCGGTTCGGCGATGACTATTGGGTCCTCACCGACACCGAGTACAAGGAGAACATGACGCCAAGCACCTGAATACTGGCTGTGCTAGTATCGCGCCGCTGGAGCGCTTCCAGCTGAAGAGGAGATACCAGATGAAGATGATGTTGCTTGCTCTGGCCTTGGTCTTCGTGTCCGCCGGTCTCGGTGGCTGCCAGTCCATGGGCCTGAATACCGACCTGCAGAAGATCGAGGCGTCCTGCGCCACCGCCACCGCGGCCGTTAACACGCTGACCGTCGCCGACAAGGCCGGGAAGCTGACCGACGCGCAGCGCAAGGACGTGCTGAAAGCGATCAACGTGACCACGCCGATCTGCACCCAGGAAACGCCGCCCACGCTCGACGCCGTCAAGGAGCAAGCCTTCCAGGCTGCGATCACGGCACTGAGCAGCCTCGCTGCGAAGTACTGATCCCGGCGTCAAACCCCTCCGCTACCGAGAACGAACATGGCAAAGATCACCGCTGAACAGATCGAGGACATCGCCAATCAGCTGGCGGACGTCGCCGCGATCTTCGATCCGGCCGACGCAGCCGCCATCAAGGCGTTGCTCCTGGTCGGCACGCAGCTGAACAAGGCGATCAACGACATCAAGAACCAGACGGACGCGAACGCGCAGGCCGTGTGGGACAATGTCCGGACGAACTACTCCGACGCCGTCTCGGCGTTCGAAGAGTCCGCCGCCTCCCACGCGGCCGAGTAAGGAAAAGGGGTCATGGGCACGATCAGCAAACTGCCAGCCGGGAAAAATTCCAACGAAAAGACGTTGGACGAACGCTTCGTGGAAGAATACCTGATCGACCGTGACCCCGTTTCTGCTGCAATCCGGGTCGGTGTGCGTCGCCAGCAGCTTGAAAACCGCGTCCGGACTTGGATGTCGAACCCGGACGTCCTGCGAAAGATCCGCGAGGCGACCGATGGCGCGGATATCGACTCGATGATCACCCCGCAGCGCGTCATGGCGGGCTTCATCGAGGTCGCGTTTGACAAAACGGCTCCGGCGGCCAGCCGCAACGCGGCGCTGCGAGAGCTGGCGCAGTTCAAGAAGATGTATCCGGAGAAGGAAGACCCGGATAAGAATCGCACCTACGCGCGGAATGTCATGTTCGTGCCCGCCGCCCCATCGCTTGAAGATTGGGAGAAGGCGGCGACCGCGCAGCAGGCCACCCTCCGCGAGGACGTGCGCAAGTGAACGCCGCCGTCGACGACTTCAACATCGTATGGTCCCCACTCAAGGGGTCCCAGGTGCTGGCGATCACGGCCCCGTGCAATCATATCGTCTTCGAAGGTACGCGCGGCCCCGGCAAGACCGACACGCAGCTGATGCGCTTCCGAAAGAACGTCGGGCTGGGCTACGGAAAATTCTGGCGCGGGATCATTTTCGACCGGCAATACCGGAACTTGGACGATTTGATCAACAAGTCGTCCCGCTGGTTTGGTGAGTTTGACGATGGCGCGACGTTTTCCGGTGCAGGCGGTGGCGGACGCTGGCGCTGGCCCACCGGCGAGGAGCTTTTGTTCCGGCATATCAAGAAGCCCGGTGACTACTGGCTGTATCACGGGCACGAATATCCCTTCATGGGGTGGAACGAGCTGACGAAGTACCCGACGTCGGAGCTCTACGACACCATGATGTCCTGTAATCGCTCATCCTTCCGCCCCGAGGACTACCCTCTCGATGACGGATCGCTGCTGCCGCCCATCCCTCTCGAAGTTTTCAGCACGACGAATCCCTTTGGCCCCGGCCATAATTGGGTCAAGCGCCGCTTCATCGACGTAGCGAAGCCGGGTGAAGTGGTCCGGACGAAAATCAACGTGTTCAACCCGCGCACGCAGGAGCGCGAAGACATTGTCAAGACGCAAGTCCGCATCTTCGGCTCGTACAAAGAGAACGTTTACCTCGATCCCATGTACATCGCGGAGCTCGAGAGCATCCGAGATCAGAACAAGCGCCGCGCGTGGCTCTACGGCGATTGGGATGTTATCTCCGGCGGTGCGTTCGATGATCTTTGGGATTCGGACATCCACGTCGTGCCTCGTTTCCGTGTCCCGAAGTCCTGGCACTTGGACCGCTCATTCGATTGGGGCTCGACGCATCCGTTCTGGGTTGGCTGGTGGGCGATGTCCAACGGCGAGTCGGTGACTCTCCAGGACGGTCGCAAGTTCCAGCCACCGGCCAACTCACTGATCTTGTTCGATGAGTGGTACGGTACGAACGAGATCGGGAGCAACAAGGGCCTGATGATGGGCGCCAAGGACATTGCCAAGGGCATCGTCAACCGCGAGCGCATCCTGAAAGAGAATCGGTACGTCTCGGGAACGATCTACGGCGGTCCGGCCGACAATCAAATCAGCAACGTGGTCGAGCGCAGTACGGACACCATCGAAAAGTTGATGGAAGACAACGGCGTGATCTGGTCGGAGGCCGACAAGTCCCACGGCAGCCGCAAGATCGGTCTGCAACTCTTCCGCGATCGCCTGGAGGCCTCGCTTCGTGGTGAGGGCCCCGGCATCTACTTCATGTCGCATTGCACGGCTGCGACGAGCTTGATCCCGGTACTGCCGCGCGACGAGGACGACCAAGACGACGTGGACACCGACGCTGAGGACCATCCGTGGGATGGAACCCGTTATCGCGTCCTGTCCGGTGCGAAGCGGACCGCCCAGCACGTTCCCACCATCCGTACACGCTAGGAGTAAGCCATGCCCACCGAGAAGTCCACCGTCGCAGGTCCGCAGGTCGACTATGTCCTGCCCGAAGTCATCAGCGCGATCCCACTGTGGGCCACGGTGCGAGACTGCGTGGATGGTCAAGCGGCTATCAAGGCCAAGGGGACGACCTACCTCCCCATGCCGAACGTCGAGGACCAGTCCCCTGAGAACGTGGCCCGATACTCCGCCTACCAGACGCGCGGAATATTCGCGAACTTCACGGCGCGCACGTTGCAGGGCATGACCGGCACGGTGTTCAGCAAGGACGCCGAGGCGACGCTCCCGAAGGAGCTCGAGATCATGCACGAGGATATCGACGGCGGCAGCGTCACGATGGACCAGCAGGCCAAGAAGGTCCTGAGCGACGTGATCTCCGTTGGCCGGTGTGGACTTTTGTCGGACTACCCGCCGGTCGACGGCAGGGTCAGCCGTCAGCAGGTCATCAGAGGCGAGATTCGGCCCACCATCCAGTTCTACTTCGCCGAGAACATCATCAACTGGCGCACCACGATCATCAAGGGGCTGCGGAAGCTCACGCTGGTGGTACTGGCGGAGTCGAACACGGTTCGGGACGATGGCTTCAAGATAGAGACCGAGCGTCAGTACCGGGTGCTGCGCTTGACGAACGGCGTCTATACGACCCAGACTTACCAGAAGTCCACGACTGGCGTGTGGACCTCCACCGACCTTCGTACTCCGACGCAGGCCAGCGGGAAGCCGTTCGACTACATCCCGTTTGAGTTCATCGGCTCGGACAACAACGATCCGGGCATCGACTCGATCCCGCTGCTGGATCTGGCCAACCTGAACATCGGCCACTACCGGAATTCCTGCGACTTCGAAGAAATGGTGTTCCTGCTGGGCCAGCCCACGCCGATCTTCACTGGCTTGACCAAGGATTGGGTCGACACCGTCCTGGATGGCCGCATCGTCCTGGGCTCTAACGTCGCCGTCAGCTTGCCCGAGGGCGCGGCGGCGCAACTCCTGCAGATCACCGAGTCGGCGCTCGCGCTGGAGGCTATGGAACACAAGGAGCGTCAGGCCGTGGCGCTGGGTGCGAGACTGGTCCAGCAGCAGACCGTCCAACGAACCGCGACCGAGGCGGGTATGGAGGAGGCCAGCGAGACCTCCCTGCTGCTGTCGTCGGCCAAGAACGTCAACTCGGCCTACAAGAATGCGCTGAAGTCCGCTGCGCTGTTCGCCGGGGCCGCAGTGACCGATGACATCGGCTACGAACTCAACACTGACTTCGACATCCTGCGCCTCGACTCGCCCGGTCGCGCGCAGCTCCTGGCAGAGTGGCAGCGTGGCGCGCTCACGTTCAGTGAGTACCGCAGCATCCTGCGTCGCGCGGGCGTGGCAACGCTGGACGACGCGCAGGCTCAGGCAGAGCTCGACGCGGAGGCGCAGCGCAACATGGAGAACATGGGCCTCAACCCGAACGTCCAGAACGATGGCGTCACGCCGGTTGACAAGAATGCTCCGCCCAACGCCGCCAATTCTCCTCTTGGTAGGGCAGTCCGTGGCACCGCCGCGCGCAAGGCCGCCAAGAAGGCGCTGAAGCAATGAGTAAGACACTCCAAGACATTGCGACCCGCTTTCAGGTTCTCCTGGAGCGGCTCAAGAGCGGCGAAGTCAAGGATTTCCAGAACGTTCTCGACGCCATCGAGAACGAGGTCACCAAGGAACTTGCCAGCGGCGAACTGACGCGCCTGAACAAAGCTCAGATCGACAAGCTGATCCTGCGCGTTCGGTCCAACAACGTGGAGGCGATGAACACGGCGGTCGACGACTTCATTGCTCGCCTCAAGGATATCTCGAAGTACTCCTATGATTTCGAGAACGAGGCGCTCAAGGATATCATCGCCGCCATCGTAGTCAAGAAGGCCACGCCAGCCAATCTATGGACCAGCGTTGTGGAGCGGCCCATGTCCGCCACCGGCGAGATACTGGTCCCGTGGATTCGCCGCTTGACGACCAGTGAGCTCCTGGCCGTCGAGGGTCTTCTGCGCCGGGGCTATGCCGAGAACTGGTCGAACCGCCAGATCACGCAGGCGCTACGCGGCACGCGGGCCAATCGCTTCACGGATGGGCTGCTGATTCGCATGGGCCGCCAGAACGCGACCATCGTCCGCACCGCCATCCAGCACGTCAACTCAGTCGCGCGCCAGCGGGTCTGGGAAAACAACGACGACATCATCGAGGGATACAAGTGGGTATCAACTCTGGACAATCGGACTTCCGAACAATGCCGCGCGCTCGACGGCAAGGTCTTCAAAATTGGTCAGGGGCCGCTTCCGCCCATCCACCCAAACTGCCGGTCAACTACCGTTGCACAGATCAGCAGCGACTTCGACTTCCTCGACAAGGGAGCGACGAGGGCCGCAATGGGCGGACCCGTCTCCTCATCCGAGACTTACTACGAATGGTTGAAAAGCCAAAGCGCTGAGTTCCAAGATAGCGTGATCGGCCCTACACGCGGCGCGCTGCTGCGCAACGGTGGCCTAAGTGCGGCAGAATTCGCTAGGCTGTCACTGAATTCTCTGTTCGAGCCTCTCACGCTCGACGAGATGCGGAAACTCGCTCCTCTTGCATTCCGCAGGGCGGGCGTCTAACGGGGCGGTGCCCCAACATCAACGAGCCGGTGGCTCAGGAGAAATACCATGCTTAAGAAGATCCTCGACAAGACCGCCTTTTCGGCACTCCACGAAGAACTGCAGAAGCTCTACAAGGTCGGCGATGACGGCAAGTATCACCTGCTGGTCGAAGACGACGACGGTGCGGAGCTGAAGCGTGCCAAGGACCACGAAGTCGGTCTCCGCAAGATCGCCGAGCAGGAGCGTGACGCTGCCCGTGCCGAGCTTGCAACGGCCCAGGAGCAGGTGACCACGCTGACGGCAGCGCAGGGAACGAGCGTCCAGCAACTGCGCGAGCAGCTGACGGCGGAGCACACCCGCCTGATGAGCGAGGCCAACAAGAAGCACGAGAAAGAAGTGCAGGGCCTCAACGCCGCGATCAAGAAGACCTTCGTGGACGGCGTCGCTTCGGGGATCGCCAAGGACATCGCTGTCGATGACGGAGCGGCCGAACTCCTGACCGAAGTCCTGCGCAAGAGGCTGACCGTCGAGATCGTCAACGGCGAGCCGCTCACCCGTGTTCTTTCGCCCACCGGCGAGGCATCGACCATGACGCCCGACGAGCTGAAGAACGAATACTTTACAAATGAAAAATATGCAGGCATAATGCGCGCGTCTGATGCCTCCGGCGGCGGTGCCACGGGAGGAAAGAAGGGAAGCGGTGCTTCCAAGCCGTTCGCTGAATGGGGCGACGCAGAGCGAGGCGCTCTCGCGAAGTCCAACCCGGCTGAGTTCCAGCGTCTGGTAGACCTGGAAAAAGCTGGAGCGTAATCCCACCCACACCGCCAACTCTCGGAGCTTGTCATGCCCTTCACGACTCTCGCCGACGTCTGGATCCCGGAAGTCTTCGCATCGTATCAGACCAATGATCCGGTGGAATCGACCGACTTCATCCAGTCCGGCATCGCCGTTGCATCCCCCGCCTTCCAGGACCTCGCCAATGGCGCAGGCCGCATCACCACGATGCCGTTCTGGAATCCCCTCGACGCGTCCATCGAGCCGAACTACTCCAACGACGTCTACACGGACATCGCCGAGCCGCAGAAGGTCAACACGGGCGAGATGGTTGCCCGTATCAGCGACCTGAACGAAGGTTGGAACTCCCCCGACCTCGTCACGCAGCTTTCCGGCCGTGATCCGCTGAAGATGGTCGCCCAGACCGTCGACACCTACTGGCAGGAGCAGTTCCAGCGCCGCGCCATCGCCACCGCCATCGGCGTCTACAATGACAACGTCGCGGCGAACGCCGGTGACATGGTCGTGGACATCTCGGCCGCTGGCGCACCCGGCACCGTGACCGACGCCAACCGCATCAGCTCGGACGTGTTCATCCGCGCTGCGTTCACGATGGGTGACCGCTACAAGAACATCGGCGCGGTCGCCATGCACTCCGTGGTCCTGCAGAAGCTGGTGTCGGAAGACCAGATCGTCTACACCCGTCCGTCGGGTGGACTCCTGGACGTCCCGACCTACCTCGGCAAGCGCGTGATCGTGGACGACGGAATGCCCATCGTCGGCGGCAACGGAACGACCGTGGCCTTCAAGTATCTCGTGATCGCCTTCGCGGCGGGCGCGTTCGGATACGGCCGGGGTCAGGCGAAGGTCCCGCAGGAATTCCAGCGCGCGGCTGACCGTGCCAACGGCGGCGGCACCGAGACGCTGTGGATCCGCAAGCGGTGGATCATCCATCCGTTCGGCTACTCGTTCAACTCGACGGTGATCACCGGCCCCGGCCTGTCCCCGACGTGGGCGGACCTCAAGGACGCGACCAACTGGACGCGTATCGCGAGCCGCAAGAACGTCCCGATGGCCTTCATGGTCGTCAACGCCTAACCGAAGCGCCCCGCCGCCGTAAGAGGGCGGGGTCCTCCTCGGGTAAGGTCATCCATCACGCTACAAAGCCAAGAGGAACACGATCATGGCAACTCCCCGCGAAACGCGCCCGCCGAAGGATGGAGAGGGCGGCAACATGGGCCGCAAGAACGGTGGCGATGAAAACCCCGGTGCCATCACCGGCGGTGCACCGATCTCCGGCAAGAAGCCCGATGGCTCCGTCGAGAAGCCGAGCCGTGAAACGGCCCGCGCCAATGCGATGAAGGCGCCGACGGACAACGGCGACCGCGAAGCAATCCCGTCCGCGAAGCTGGACAAGGTCTACACCGCCGATTCCAAGGCACGGTGGGGCGATGACCAGCCGACCTTCGCCGACCTCCAGAAGGAGCGCGGCAAGATCCAGGCCAGCATCGACAAGAAGGCCGCCAAGGAAGACTGATTTACGTTCCACCCCGTAAGCCGTGTTGAACGTGCCCCGGCTTGCTCATGCAGGCCGGGGTTTTCACTAAGTAAGGAACCGTCATGGCCCTTGTCAAAGAAACCGGCGCAGGCGTGCCGAACGCCAACACCTATGCGGACGACGCCGATTTCACGGCGTGGGCCGAGGCTCGCGGGATTACCATCCCGGCCACGGTCGATGATCGCGAGAAGCTTCTGGTCCGGGCGATGGATTATCTCGAGACCCTAGGGTCGAGATATCTCGGGTACAGACCCCAAGGCCAGGTCTTGCAATGGCCCCGGACGAACGTCACCCTGTACGGGTATGACTTTCCGACCGACAGCATTCCCCCGGAGCTCGTGAAGGCGCAGGTGGTCATCGCCGCTGCCGCCCAGACAATCGAGCTCTTCCCCAACGCTTCCGGCATGGCCCGCGTGGCGACTCACACCACCGTCGGTCCCATCACCATCGAGTACTCCTCGGCTGATGCCGAGCGCAGTCTCCGGCCGATCATCACGCAAGCCAATGCTCTGCTGCAAGTCCTCTTCGGGACCAGCGCGGGGCAACTGCGAGTGATCCGCGGATGAGCGCCATCGACTACGCCGCCATCGCAGCTGAGGCCACGCAGGTCATCAAGGATGCTGGCAGCGTGCTGACTCTGGTGTCGACCGATGGCACTGACGTCTACGACCCTGTCACTGGCACGTCGACTCCGGCTGATCCTGGTGCCGAGACGCCATTCAACGGCGTCATGCTCAATATCGACCAGAAGTACGCCCAGACGATTGGCACGCAGAACATCGAGCTCCAGGATCAGCTGATCTACATGGAGCCGAGCGTGGCCGTGCCGACCATCGGTGACAAGGTCCTGATCGCTGGCGAGACATGGGCGGTTGTCAACGTCGTCGTTATCTCACCCGCTGGCATCCCCGTGCTATTCATCCTGCAGGTGCGGCCGTGAGCGACGATCTCACCCTCGACTTCGGAAGGGACGTCGCCGCGTTCGCTGCAAAGACGAATCGGTCGATTGCGGAGGCGCATCGTCTCGTGTCGATTAAGCTGTTCAGCTCCATCATCCAGGATACGCCGGTCGACACCGGCGAGGCCGTGGGCGGCTGGATTCCGTCGATGGGGGAGCCAGTTAACGGGAAATCTGGCCGCCTAGGGCCGATTCCAGAGGGCGAACTGGCAGCAGCGGTGCGGGCCTTGCCGAGCAAGGTCGCATATCTGTCAAACAGCGTCGGCCATATCGATCTGCTGGAGTATGGCACGGCCAGCTACGGATTCTCGCCCAAGGCCCCTGAGGGCATGGTGCGGAGGAACATCGTGCGCTTCCGCCAGCTATTTCACGAGGCTTGGTTGGAAGCCCAGCAGGAGGCCAAGAAGTCATGAGCATGCTCGACGTCAACGCTGCGTTGGTGCAGGCGTACCGGGACATGGGCTTCAGTCTGCCCACCGGGTACGAAACCCGAGACTTCGCGCCACCGGCGAACTCCGCATGGGCCGCCGTGTTCAACATGCCCGCCTCCCGCAGCCCCGACACAATGGGTGACGGCGGCGACGATCTGTACAGCGGCCTGATGCAGATCGACTTCCACTCGGTGCAAAACTCTGGCACCGCCATTCTTTTGAACTACGCGGACAGCGTGGTCAATTTCCTGCCCGCTGGTAAGCGGGTGTCGTACAACGGACAGGATGTCCGGATTCGTCGTGTCGTCCCATCGCCGATCAGGAAGACCGAAGGTGGTTCAGGGTACGTTATCTCACTTTCCGTGTATTGGGAAGCGTGGATCGCACGCCCGGTCATTGGCCCATAACTGCTAGGAGATCGTCATGCCGCAGGCATCTGGTTCGCGTCACAGCATGGGATACGTCCTGGAGACCGTGTACGGCACGACTCCGGCGACGCCCGCCTTCAAGGCAATCCGCCACAACTCCACTTCGCTCAACATGGGCAAGAATGCGTTCCAGTCGGGCGAGCTTCGCTCCGACCGGCAGATCGCAGACTTCCGGATGGGCACAACCTCCGTCGCCGGCAACTTCGTCGGTGAGCTGTCGAAGGACTCCTACGACGACTGGCTGGAAGCCGCGCTCGGTGGAACCTGGACGACCAACGTCCTCAAGACTGGCTTGCTCCGCAAGAGTTTCACCATCGAGCGCAAGTTCGGTGACATCGGACAATACTTCCGCTACACCGGCATGGAAGTCGATACCTTCCAGATCGGCGCGACCACCGGCGGCATCATCGGTGTCACGTTCGGCCTGATGGGCAAGGGCATGTCCCAGTCTGCGGCGGCCATCGTTGGCGCGACCTATCCGGCGGCGCCGACCACCAGCCCCATGGATGCTCTGACCGGTGTCCTGCAGGAAGGTGGCGTGACCAACGCGGTCGTCACCGAGGTCACCCTCAACCTGAACAACAACCTCAACCAGCGGTACGTCATCGGTTCGCCCGATTCGCTGGAGCCGAGCATCGGCCGGAGCAACGTGACCGGCACGATGACGGCCTTCTTCGAAGACGCCACGCTCTACGGCAAGTTCCTCACGAACACCAACTCGTCGCTTTCCTTCACCGCCAGCGACGGGACCAACAGCTTCGTCTTCCTGGTGCCGAAGCTGAAGTACACCGGCGGTGATGTCCCGGTTTCCGGTGAAGGTCCGGTGTCGATCTCGATGCCGTTCCAGGGTCTGTACGACTCGGTCACCGGCACGAACCTCCAGATCACAAGGGCTCCATAACGTCATGAATACCAAGAACACCAAGAGCGCACAGAAGAAGCAGGCTCCTCGCGAGTCGCAGCCTGCTACCGTGGGTGATTCCATGGATCGCTACAAGACCCGTGACAAGGCCAACGTGCCGAAGCGGGTGTTCCTGTATGACCCCGCCACGAAGGCGAAAACGGAAGACTGGCTGGACGTTCGCTCCAGCTTGTCCGACGATTTCCGCGAGGCTCGTGACGAGGCCATGCAGCGAGCGTCGGAGATCGCGCAGATCGCCAACGACGGTGAACGCAAGGAAGCTCTGGACGATTCGCTCCGGGCGATGTACGCTTCCCTGATCGCCGCCTGGAGCTTCGACAAGCCCTGCACGGAACAGAACAAGAAGCAGTTCTTGCTCGACGCCCCGCAGATCCGAAACATGGTGATGGCCGTCGCCGACGACTCCGAGGCTTTTTTCGCGGGCGCCTAGACAGATTGGTGGCTTGGGCAGCGGCGGTGACAAAGCTGTCCAAGCCAGTCGAGGGCGGAACCCAATCCAAAATGGAACATCTGCGGGCTGTATGGAAGCAGACAGGAGTAAAGCCAACCGAGCTTGAACTTCCAGAAGTACCAAGAGAAATGCTATACCTCTGGAAGTGGCTGTGTGATTTGATCTACCCTATGTCGTTCAGTGAATTGAAAGCATGGGGCGAGCTCACCGGCAGGAAGTTAAGTCGGTGGGAGGTCGAGGTTCTAATTCGTCTGGACACGGTGAGATCAAATGGCTGACGAGACTGCTAAACTTGTAGTAGCCGTAGACGCGACTTCAGCGGCAAGCGCGGCTAAGACCCTCGACCAGATGACCGAGTCTGCTCGGCAGGCCCAGCGCGAAACGCGGGGATTGACTGCTGAGCAGATCACGGCGGCCCGCGCGGTCGCCGGGACCTCCCACGAATACGAGGTCATCAACCAGCGACTCGATCAGCTGCGCGATCGCGAGATTTACGCGGCGCAGCAGGCCGCCAAGCTCGCCGCCGCCCAGCGCGACGTGGCAGCGGCCAGCGCCACGGCCACGCGGGCCGCTGGCGGCCATGCGACGGCCCTAGGCGGCCTTTCGCTTACCAGCGGGCAGGCGGCGCGCGAGTATGCCGTCCTAATTAACGAATTCCAGCGTGGCGACTTCACCCGGCTGCAAGGTTCGTTTATCACCCTGGGAAATCGCATCGGCCTGATGCCGAAGCTGTTCACGGCGGCTGGCGCTGCGTGGGGATCGCTGATTGCCGTCGCGGCTCTGTTCGGCGTGGCGATGGTGAAGGGCGCCAACGAGCAGAAAGAATTCAATCGTGCCATGGAGGCTACCGGCGGATACGCTGGCAAGACCGAGGCCGAGATCACCAGTCTGGCTGGCGCGCTGCAAGATTCCGCCCACACCTACGGTGAAACGAAGGACGCTCTGCTCGCTATCGCAGAGTCGGGCCAGTTCGCTCAAGACCGCATCGCTCTCGTGGCGCGCGGCGTCCTCGATATGTCGCGGGTCACCGGTGCGTCCATCGAGGATACGGTCAAGCAATTCGAGAAGCTCCAGGACGACCCGGTCAAGGGTGCCATGGAGCTCGACAAGTCCATGCACTTCCTCGAGACCTCGACGCTCATGGCGGCGCAGGCTGCCGAGAACATGGGTGACAAGGAGAAAGCTGCTGAGATCATCCTGACGGCTGCCGCTGCCGCCGCCCATCAACGCGCCGCGCAGGTGGAGGAAGACGTCGGCTACATGACGGCCCGTTGGCGCGAGCTGAAGGGTGCGGTATCGGATGCCTGGAACTGGATGCAGAACCTTGGCAAGAAGAACACCGACCTCGAGAACGTCGCTGATACGACCCTCGCCATCCGGCAGGCGCAGGCTCGCCTCCGCGAAGCGCAGCAGGGAACCTTCAACGCGCGCACCGGGACCTTCTCGCCAGCCGACACCGAGGAAGTTCACAAGTACACGGTTGCCCTGAACCTTGCGACTGCGGCGGGAGAACACGCGCAGCAGGTTCTGGCTGACAACACGCAGCTTGCCAAGTCCAACGCAGAGCTTGCGAAGCGGACGTCGCTCGCCAATGACGCAGTCGTGGCTATCAACGCCATGACGATGGCGACCGACCGGCAGGCGCGGCGCGAGTCGGAAGAGGCCAAGGTACGAGAGCAATTCCGCAACGCCAGGAACAGTCCGGATAAGGACGTCGCCAACAACGCCGCCTTTAGCCTTGAAGCAGAGGCCAAGGCTATCGCGGACGTTGATCGCAAGTACCGTGACTATCGCCCGACCCGCGTTGCGATGACGCAGGCCGAAAAGGACGCCCGGAAGGCGACCACGGAACATGCCGACGAAGTCAAGCGTCTGACCAAGAACATCGAGGACCACAAGGCTGTCACCGACGCGCAGACCGGCTCGACCACGAAGCTGACGGCTGGGCAGCAATGGGCCGCCAAGATGATCGCGGAGCTGGGAAGCTCCTATTCTCGACTGACCGCTGCTGAGGTCGCAAACTTCACTGCGCAGATCAAAGCGCAGGCCGTCGCCGACGACTTGAACGACGCGCGCCAGCGCGAGATCAAGCTGACCAACGATGCGGCGCAGGCTCTCGACCGTTACCAGAAGGCCGGAGCTGCGCGCGACACGCAGAACGCCCGTGAGCTTGCGGGCATCGGCCACGGTTCGGAATACACGCAGGAGCTGACCCGCCAATACCAGATCATCGACGCTGCGGAAAACGCTCGAATTCAGCTGACCGAAAAGGCCCGCGAGTCCGAGACCCTCGAGACGGATGCGTACAAGCAAGGTCTGCAAGATATCGGCGATGAGATGAACGCGCAGCTTGCGCGCGAGCAGAAGTTCTACGCCGACCGCAAGACCGCGATGGGTGATTGGCGCAACGGCGCGCAGCGCGCGTGGGAAGAGTTTTCGACGAAGGCCAATGACGTGGCCGGGCAGACTTACGATTCGTTCAACACCGCCTTCAGCGGTATGGAATCCGCAATCGACACGTTCGCCCGCACCGGCAAGTTCAAGTTCAGTGACTTCGCCCGTACCGTCCTGGCCGAGCTTGCCAAGATCGAGCTCCGCATTCTGCTGTCGAAGATTCTGACCAGCATGTTCGGCGCGGGTACAAGCATGAGCGGTTCAGCCGATCTTGGCGGCCAGACCTACGGGACGAGCAACACTTATTCCGGAGGAGTCGGCGCGTACAACGGAGCAGTCTTCCGCAACGGCAATATCACCCCATTCGGCGCGGGCGGCTCGCTCATCCGCACGCCCACCTACTTCCCGATGGCTAACGGCGGAACTGCGCTGGCCGGGGAGCAAGGCGAGGAAGGTATCTTCCCGCTAACGAGAAACAGCCGGGGCCAGCTTGCCCTCCATGGAACGGGCGGGGGTGGAATCGGGCAGGTAAACTCCAACGTGACAGTCGTGGTGCAAAGTGATGGAACGTCGAAGGTCGAGAAGAATGATGCGACCAGCCAGCAAGCTCGGATGCTGGGTGAATTCTTGACCCAACGTGTCAAAGATATCCTGACCGCCGAGCAGCGTCAGGGTGGTATCCTGTGGAGAATGCAAAATGGTTGATACCTTCGCGCCAACTCTTCCACCGCAGGAAGAGCCGACCGGCGACGTCAGCTACCGGCTAACTGAAAGCCAGTACGGTGATGGCTATCGCCAGATCGTCGGGGATGGCTTGAACCCCCGAGTTCAGAAGTGGCCGCTGATCTGGAAGGGCACGAACGCAGAAATCCAGCCCATCAAGGATTTCTTCGATGCTCACATCGGCGTGTCGTTCTATTACACTCCTCCCAATGGAACGCAGGGGCGCTACATCTGCAAGGGCTACCAAGACATTCCGGCTGCTGCCGGCAACGGAACCGTTTCCGCAACACTTGAACAGACGTTTGCGCCATGACCACGACCAAGGGTGACGTTCAACTACTGGAGCCCGGCAACCTGATCGAGCTATTCGATCTGGACATCACGCCAATCGACCCGGCGGCGACGACCGAGCATTTCCACGGCTATCCCCAGGAAGCCAGCATCTGGTGGAAGGGAGTCGAGTACGTTCCGTGGCCGATCAAGGCCGAGGGCTTCCTCCGCACGGGCGACAAGCCGCCCACTCCCACTGTGACCATCAGCAACATCGACGGCAGCGTGACTATCCTGTGTATGCAGTTCGATGATCTTGTCGGTGCAGTCTTGGTACGACGTCGGACGTTCGCCAAGTATCTCGACGCTGCCAACTTCGGAGGCGGCGCTGGCACGCCTGCTGTCCCGCCCACCTACGGGCCGGAGCTGATCACGAACAACACGTTCGCAGTCCTGACTCCGTGGGTGCAGCAGTCGGGCACGGTGACGTCTACGGGCACGGTGATGCGCGCCATGCGCGCGGGCGGCTCGCTGGGCCGTGGCCGCTACACGCTGAGCGGCCTGACCATCGGTGCCAACTACCTGCTGACGTTCGACCGCATCCTTGGAGCTGGCGGAGCGACCAATGGAACCGTGTCCATAGCGATCAGCGCTACCAGCGCGACCGGGGCCATTGCCACCGATACCGGGGCCACGACGTTGGGCCAGACGCTAGCGTTCACCGCAACGCAGACCACGCACTACGTTATGATGGACTCGGGTGCGGGATCCAACGGCGCGTATATGGACTACGACAACGTCTACTGCAAGCAAGTCATCGATCCTGGTAGCCCCGCCATCCCGGGCGGTGGATCGAACCCCACGGCTGACCCGACCCAGGAATTTCCGAACGAAATCTGGTACGTCGAGCGCAAGGCCAGCGAAGATTCGCAGATGGTCAAGTTTGAGCTTTCGTCGGCCATGGACTTCAACGGTGTCAAGCTGCCCCGGCGTCAGATCATTGCCAATCAGTGCTACTGGCAATACAGAAGCGCCGAGTGCGGCTATACTGGCGGCGCAGTAGCGGACATCAATGACAACCCGACGTCGGACATCAACCTCGACGCCTGCGCCAAGAAGGTACGTTCTTGCAAGTTCCGATTCGGTGATACTGGTGTGCTGAACTATGGCGGCTTCGCGGCCGCAGGGCTGATGCGTACATGAACAAGAAACTACTAGAAGAGATTCATGCTCACATGATCTCGGAGTTTCCCCGCGAGGCTTGCGGCCTGCTGGTCGCCAACGGCCGGAAGCAGCGGTACGTCCCATGCCGGAATATGGCGACAAGTCCGAGCGAGCATTTTATCCTGAACCCCGAGGACTACGCCGACGCCGAGGACAGCGGCAAGATCATCGGTATAGTCCACTCGCATCCGAACGAGGCCAGCCGCCCCAGCGATGCTGACAAGGCAAGCTGTGAGGCTACCGATCTCCCGTGGCATATATTCAGCGTCTACAAGATGCTAGACGAACCGGGCCAGCCGGTCAAGATCACGGGCGACACGGCCATCACCCCGACCGGCTGGGAAGCTCCGTTGCTCGGTCGTCAGTTCAGCTTCGGTACGCTGGATTGCTTCACGCTGCTGCGCGACTTCTACCATCGCGAGATGGGGATCGATCTGCCCGACTTCGACCGCACCGGAAAGGACAAGTTCTGGGAGCGCGGCGAAGACCTGTACATGGACAATTTCAAGAAGTTCGGATTCGTCGTGGCCGATGGCCCGATGGAAAAGGGCGACTTGATTCTCATGAACGTGCGGTCGCCAATCGTCAACCACGTCGGCGTGTTCCTGGGTGACGTGCATGGTGTCGGCAGCTACCTCTTCCTCCACCACCCCTACGGGGCTCTGTCCACCCGCGACGTCTACGGCGGATATTGGGCGGAGATCACCCGGTGTGTTCTTCGGTACGCAAAATGAACCAGCTTCGTACCATCCGACTCTATGGGCGGCTGGGCGCGCTGTTCGGCCGTGAGCATCGGCTGGCCGTGGTATCGCCCGCCGAGGCCGTGCGTGCGCTGATGGCCCTGAAGCCAGGATTTGAGAAATACTTGATGAACGCCAAGGACAAGGGCTTCGGATTCGCCGTGTTCCTTGGTAAGCGCAACCTTGCCGAGAGCGAGCTTCACAGCCCGGCTGGCAACGATGACATCCGTATCGCCCCTATCGTGTTCGGAGCGAAGTCGGGGTGGATGCAGATTATCGTTGGGCTGGTGATCATTATCGTCAGCATGGTCATTGACTACTTCACCTACGGTGCGTTTGGTGAGGCCACCGGCTACCAGACGTACTATATGGGAATTACCATGATCATCGGCGGTGTAATCCAGCTGCTGATGCCGGTGCCGAAAGGTCCCCATTCCCAAGACCCCATCGAGAACCGCCCGAGCTATACGTTCAACGGATCGGTGAACACTCTGGCGCAGGGATACCCTGTTCCTCTGCTGTACGGCAAGGCGTTCACGGGCAGCGCGGTGGTCAGCGCTGGTATCTACGCCCAGGATAACATGAGCGTTCCCACCACGACTTCGGTCACTGGCGGCGGTGGCGGGTCGCTTGGCGGCGGTGGCGGTGCGAACCGAGGAGACATGACAAGTGCAACTCTCTAGCGATCTTCGCACAATCCGACTCTACGGTAAGCTGGGCGCTACGTTCGGACGGGTCCACCACCTAGCGGTGACGACTCCTGCCGAGGCTGTCCGCGCGCTGTGCGCCATCAAGCCGGGCTTCGAGAAGTTTCTCATGAACGCCAAGGACAATGGCCTTGGCTTCAGCGTGTTCGTCGGCAAGACTAATCTGTCGGCCGCAGAGCTTCGGAACACTGGCGCGGCTGGAGACATCCGCATTGCTCCAATGGTGCTGGGAAGCAAGAACGGTCTCGGTCAAATTATCCTGGGAGTCGTGTTGATAGTTGTGGGCGTCTATATCCAGTACGAGAGCGGCGGTCCCAACTCGGCCTCCAACTATCTGTACGGAATGGGCATCAACATGATCATCGGTGGCGTCATGCAACTACTGGCACCCCATCCCAAAGACCGAAGCTCCAAGGACAAGGGCGACCAAGTCCCGAGCTACGCATTCAATGGCAGCGTCAATACGATGGCGCAGGGCAACCCGGTTCCATTGCTCTACGGTAAGATGAAGGCTGGTAGCGCAGTAATCAGCGCTGGAATCTACGCCGAAGATAACATGACGATTCCTGACAATCCCACTGGCGGCACCACGAATGTCTGGGGTAGGGTACTCCTGGCCGTGATGGGCGGTGGTGGCGGAGCCAACTTCGGAGATATGACTCATGACTAATTCTGCCCGCCTGCGCCGTAAGTCGCCCGCCAAGGTTGCCAAGGTCGTCAAGCGCAAAGCTATCCAGGGACGCAAGGGCGGAGACAAGCCCAAGCCGCCAGTCGAGACTCCGGATAGCCTGCGCTCGATTGCCTACGCCAAGATTCTCGACCTAGTCTCTGAAGGTCAGATCGAGGGCTTCGTCTCGGGTACCGGCACCGACGTTCTCAAGGACATTTACCTTGACGAGACCCCCATCGCCAACTCCGATGGCTCGCTCAACTTCAAGAACGTGCAGGTCGACACGCGCTCGGGCACGCAGAATCAGGATTACATCAAGTCGTTCCCAGCGGTCGAGAACGAGATTTCTATCAACACCGAGCTCAAGGACGTGTCGCCGTGGTCGCGCGCCTCCACCAATCTGACGCTCTCGGCTATCCGCGTGCGGCTGTCGGTCAACGCTCTGTCGAAATCGGACCTCACCACCGGCGACATCAAGGGCTATCGGATCGAGTACGCCATTGACGTTGCGGTCGACGGCGGCGCGTTCACCGAGGTCATCCACGCGGCGTTCGATGGTAAGTCCAGCAGCACCTATGAGCGCAGCCACCGGATCGATCTGCCGACTGCCACCACCAGCGGATGGGTGATCCGTGTGCGGCGCATCACGGCGAACGCGGGCAGCGCCTACATCCAGGACACCACGAACGTCGTCTCGATCACCGAGATCATCGACGCGAAGTTCCGCTATCCCAACTCGGCGCTGGTCGGCATCCAGATCGACGCCAGCCAGTTCCAGAAC
>Ga0157371_10001850_pt1 | contig 21249 bp, 18 predicted proteins | sample C45metaG_FD_113462 | JGI IMG/M metagenome (GOLD analysis project Ga0157371, IMG submission 113462) | Corn rhizosphere microbial communities from Kellogg Biological Station, Michigan, USA - C4-5 metaG | ecosystem: Host-associated > Plants > Roots > Rhizosphere > Soil | place: USA: Michigan...
CAGTTGGTTAGAGCATAGCATTCATAATGCTGGGGTCCGGGGTTCAAGTCCCTGTGTAGCCACCAAGTACTAAAAACGGCTTACCGAAAGGTAGGCCGTTTTTTTATGCCTCGAGAAAAGTGCCCCACTGCATCAGGTGGTAATCCTCGGCAACGCCAATAGCGCCCTCTCCCAGATCTGCCAGGTGCGCAGCCAGACCATCGCCTGCCAGTCGGTGTCGGCGGGATAGAACTGTTCCAGCAGATTCAGTTTGATCTCACGCCCCACGGCATCGCTCGGGTTACCGTGAAGGTGCAGCCAATGGTCGTCGCGCAAATGACGGTGAACCTCTGCCCCCGGATACGTCCCGCACTCGATCACAAACGGCATCAACCGCACCTGAGGCAACGCATCGATCAATGCCTGCGAGGTATAGCCGGTGGCCGTAGCCGCCACACCGGTTTCGCTCAAGGTGTCAGCGCCAGTCAGCAAGGTGTAGAGCCATGGGCCGTAAATGGCCTGCGCATCGGGCAGCGCTGGATAAGCGGCCTCGGTGATTGTCAGCAACATTGGATGACCGTACTCGCCCGCACCGGTGTGCAGGTCGAAACACATCGCGACCTCGGCATGGGCAATGTGTTTTTGCATGATTTGATGCAACGTGCGGTTCGACCAGCTCGGCGCCAGCCCGCCATAAAACAGACCATCGGGATGACTGTGCTGGCCGCCCTCGACAATCGACATGACCGCCGGCCAGCCGTGTTGGCGAATCTGCGCATCGAGCAAGGCGTCGGCGCGGTCCCGCTCGGGGCCTCGCAGCTCAGTGACGGCATAGATTTCATGCAGCGCTGCGTAAGCCCGATTGTCCGGCAGTGGTCGGGTAAAGTTCAGGTGATTGCGGTTGAGGTCGATGTTGTCTTCGTTGACCCGACGCAGCCACGCGGTGCCCCAGGGGTTGATCAGATGGATCATCACCACCGCGACATCGGCGGGCAGTGAACGCTTGCCCAGCTCCTGCATCCACTTGATCTGACATCCCGAGCCATAGAAGCCTTCGACGCCATGGGTGCCGCTCAGGGCGATCAGCAGTCGCTTGGCGCCGGGATCGCCCAATACCGCGACGTCGGTGCTCAGAGGCTCGCCGGAAGGCCCTTTGAGCGGATGCGGATACTCGGTCAACGTCGCGCCGGCCGCGGTCGCTACCGCGAGGAATTGCTCACGCTGGGTGCGGTAACTCGGCTGGGTGGGAAACTCGGTCTGCATGTCTGCCTCTTGTTGATTTTCTGGCCAGTCTGTTGCCCTCGACCCTACAGAAAATCCGTCAATTCATGAAGGACAAAAGCGTCTTTGCCGTAGTCCGTGGTTTGCACCTCGCCCTGCCGGTCGATAAAGTCCACTGATCTTTTCCCACGGACGGAGTGCCCAACGTGTTCTCAGCCTTTCACTTGAGCCGCTTTCGGCTGTCAGCCCTTTCGCTGATCGCCACCGCACTGACCCTTGCCGCGTGCAACGGTGCCTCGACCTCCACCTCGACTTTGCCACTCGCGCCGGAAGTCGCCTCCGGTTACCGCACCGACCTGCAAACCCGCCACGCCTCGAAACACATGGCGGCTGCGGCCAATCCGCTGGCGGCCGAAGCCGGGCGAGAGATGCTGCGTCAGGGTGGTTCGGCGATCGATGCCGCGATTGCGATGCAAGCGGTGCTGACGCTGGTTGAGCCCCAATCCTCGGGCATCGGTGGCGGCGCGCTGATTGTGTTGTGGGATGGCAAGAATGTGCGCACGTACGACGGTCGCGAAACGGCACCGGCTGGCGCCACCGAGAAACTGTTCCTGCAAGCGGACGGCACGCCGATGCCGTTCACCCAGGCGCAGATCGGTGGCCGTTCGGTGGGGACACCCGGCGTGTTGCGCGCGCTTGAGCTGGCCCATCAGAAACACGGGCGCCTGCCCTGGGCAACGCTGTTCGAACCGGCCATCAAACTGGCGGAACAGGGCTTCGCCATCTCGCCGCGCCTGCATCAGCTGATCGCCTCAGACACGTCGATTCGACGTTCGCCAGACATGCTGGCGTACTTCATGAATGCCGACGGCAGCCCGAAAGCCGTCGGCACGCCACTGAAAAACCCGGCATTGGCCGCGGTGTTGAAACGCATCGCCCAAGAGGGGCCGAATGCGTTCTATAAAGGACCGGTCGCCCAGGAGATCGTCGCCAAGGTTCAAGGCCACGCCAACCCCGGCAGCCTGTCGCTGAACGATCTCCAAGGCTACAAGGCCAAGGAGCGCGCGCCGCTGTGTACCGACTACAAACGCTGGCAGGTTTGCGGCATGCCACCACCCTCATCGGGCGGGATTGCCGTGGCGCAGATCCTCGGCACGCTCCAGGCGCTGGAAACCCGCGACCACAGGTTCGCCCTCGCGCCGCTCAAACCGCTCAAGACCACCCGGCCTGCGGGCATCGAGCCTGCGCCCGAAGCCGTGCACCTGATCTCCGAAGCCGAACGTCTGGCCTACGCCGACCGCGCGCTCTATGTGGCTGACAGCGATTTTGTACCGGTTCCTGTCAAAGGCCTGGTCGATCCGACCTACCTGGCCAGCCGCGCGGCCCTGATCGGCGATCGCAGCATGGGCACGGCCAAACCCGGCACGCCACCGGGCATTCAAGTCGCCTACGCGCCGGACCGTTCGCCACTGCGCATTTCCACCTCGCAAGTGGTGGCCGTCGATGACGAAGGCGGTGCGGTGTCCATGACCACCACCGTGGAATCCGCATTCGGCTCGCACCTGATGGTTCAGGGCTTCATGCTCAACAACCAGATGACCGACTTTTCGTTCATCCCCGAAGAGAATGGCCAGAAAGTCGCCAACCGCGTCGAGCCCGGCAAACGCCCGCGCTCATCGATGGCCCCCACGCTGATCTTCGACCGCCAGAGCGGCGAATTCCTCGCCACGCTCGGCTCCCCTGGCGGCTCGCAGATCATCGAATACGTGGCCAAATCCACCATCGGCCTGCTCGACTGGAACCTCGACCCGCAAGCAGCGATCAACCTGCCCAACTTCGGCAGCCGCAACGGCCCGACGGAACTGGAAGAGGGGCAATTCAGCGCCGGCTTGATTCAGACCCTGAAGGATAAAGGGCACAGCGTGAGCGAGATCGACATGACCAGCGGCACCCAGGCGATTGTTCGGGTCAAGGATGCGCAGGGGAAGGCTTCGCTGGCGGGCGGGGCCGATCCTCGGCGTGAGGGGGAGGCGTTGGGGGATTGAGTCCTACGCAGAAAAGGCTTACCGGAGGGTAAGCCTTTTTATATTGAGTCGACTGTGCGCGCCGCTCAACGAGTGATCTTCAACGCCTGTCGCGCCTTGTGCTTCTCCAGCGCCAGATCGATCAGGCGACTCACCAGTTCGCTGTACGTCATGCCGGTGGCCTGCCAAAGCTTGGGGTACATACTGATGCGGGTGAAGCCAGGCAGTGAGTTGATCTCGTTGATCAACACTTCGCCACTGTCGGTCAGGAATACATCGACCCGCGCCAGCCCGGAACAGCCCAGCACGTGAAAGGCTTCGACGGCCAAGGCACGGATGCGCTCACTGGCCTCGTTGCTGATATCCGCCGGCACCACCACTTGTGCCGCTTGAGCGTCGATGTATTTGCTGTCGTAGGAATAGAAGCCACTGCGCACTACGATCTCGCCGCAACCACTGGCGATGGCGTCTTCGTTGCCGAGCACTGCGCATTCAATCTCGCGACCACTGACGGCGGACTCGATCAACACTTTTTCATCGAAACCCAACGCCAGCTCCACTGCCGCCGTGTACTCGGCTTCGTCGTTGACCTTGCTGACACCCACCGAAGATCCCTGGTTCGCCGGTTTGACGAACAGCGGCAGGCCAAGCTTGCCCTGGACTTCGGCGAAGCCGGTGCGCGCCGCGCTGGTGCGGGTCAGGGTCACGAACGGCGTGACCGCCAAGCCAGCGTCTCGCAACAGGCGCTTGCTGAAGTCCTTGTCCATGCAAACCGCGGAGCCCAGCACATCGGAGCCGACAAACGGCAGGTCGGCCATGCGCAGCAAGCCTTGCAGGCAACCGTCTTCCCCCAGCGTGCCGTGCACGATCGGGAAGATCACATCGACATGGCCCAGCAGTTCCTGACCGGACGTTTCCACCAACTGTTGACTGGCCTTTCCCGGCACCACAGCCAGTTCGCGGTTGGATTGATTGAGGGCGATCAGGGCCGGATTTTCCTGGTTGAGCAGGAAGTTCGAAGGGTCGTTGAGGTGCCAGTGGCCGTGTTTGTCGATACCGATCAGCACCGGTTCGAAGCGCGAACGGTCCAGCGCATCGACAATGTTTTTCGCCGATTGCAGCGACACTTCATGTTCAGCCGAACGACCACCAAAAATAACCCCTACCCGCAGCTTGCTCATTGCCTGGCCCCCGTTGTGAATGTGCTGTTTCATAACACGGCCGGGCGGCTGAGTTAAAGACTGAAAATTCGTGCCGTTTCGATGAGTCATCGCTAAATACGCACTCTGCCATTGGCCACCGATGCGCGGCGAACAACTTTAACCCGGGCGCCCTGACAGGTAGCGGTTCGCTGGGTTACCGTGTTCTCAACTGAGTTCAAGACATCATTCCCATGACCCGGCACACCCCGCCCATCGATTGGTTCCACCGCGCGCCCGACGTTGGCGGGGTTCAGCGTTTCGAGGCGTTTTTTGCGGGTCACGGTTATGACCTTCACCGCCACGACACCTATGCGATCGGCCGCACCCTGGCCGGCGTGCAAAGCTTCCAGTACCGCGGCGCCTGGCGCCACAGCCTGCCGGGCGGGACTTTGGTGCTGCACCCGGACGAAGCCCACGATGGCGAGGCGGGCACTGAGGTCGGGTTCAAATACCAGATGATGTATGTCGAACCGGCGCTGATTCAGCAGATCCTCGGCGGCAAGCCGCTGCCCTTTATCAAGACTGGATCGTCGAACGACCCGCGTCTGTTCGCCGCCACTGACGTATTGCTGCGAAGCCTCGATTGCCCTCTCGATCCCCTGGAGGAACAGGACGCGTTGTTCGATCTGGCGCAGGCCTTGAACAGCGTTTCGGGATCGACCTCTTCCCCTCGCCAGAGCTTTGACTACGTGGCGGCGGAGCGCGCGCGGGCGTTCATCCACAGCGCCCTGGATCGCACCGTAACCCTGGAGGAGCTGGCGCAACACAGTGGTCGTGACCGCTGGAGCCTGTCGCGCGATTTTCGCCTGTTGTTCGGCACCAGCCCTTATCGCTATCTGACCATGCGTCGCCTGGACCTGGTCCGCTCGCTGCTGATCCAGGGCCAGTCACTGGTCAGCGCCGCGCTGATCGCCGGCTTCACCGATCAGAGCCACATGACCCGGCAATTCAGCAAGACTTACGGCCTGTCGCCCGCCCGCTGGATGAAAATGCATCGCCGCTGAGCCACTCGCACGCGCCACGCACAATCGTACAAGAAGCTCTCCGACGGGCTGGTTAACGTGGGTTCACGATCAACCACGAGGCCTGCTTCATGAACGCTTACCACAGCCTGAACTTCGCTGAAAAAATCGCCCGGATCGACGCGCACTGGTCGCCGCGAGTCATTGCCGAAATGAACGACTACCAGTTCAAAGTGGTGAAACTGCTGGGGGATTTCATCTGGCACGATCACCTGGATACCGACGAAACCTTCATCGTTCTCGATGGGCAACTGCGCATCGACTTTCGCGATGGCCACGTTCTGGTGAATGCGGGCGAAATGTATGTGGTGCCAAAGGGAGTCGAGCACAAACCCTCTGCCACACAGGAGGTAAAGTTGCTGTTGATCGAGCCTAAAGGTGTGTTGAACACCGGCCGTGAAGGTGGCGAACGCACCGCTCAGAACGATGTATGGGTGTGAAACCCGCAGACCACAGCACGGTAGGAAATGCCTTCCAACACACTCGGACGCTTCATACATAAGTGTTTCAGCGGTTGTTTTAAAGTGTTTCACGGAGCGCAGACGTCACAGTTTGACCCATCGGTCTCACTGGCAAAGGCCTCTGCGTGCCCTCCACTTTTTCACAACCACCAAGGCGTTACATTTGATGAGCAACCGTTGGAAGAGCAATTCGCGCAAAGATTCTGGTGTGTTTTTGAGACGCTTTAAAACCGAGTTGATCGTGGGCTTCATTCTTGGCGCGGTGCCTCTTTTGATCAACTCGACCAGCCAGGCCGAATTGCAAGCCATTCTCCAGTCATTGCTGGCCAGCGCCCCTATTCTCAATCATGGTGGATGCCTGCTGACGATCTATGTCGCGGTGTGCATCCACAAGAAAATCCATCGGTTAAAAAGCGACCGCATGCGCGACCGGTTCGAGACGATCTACAAGGTAACGGCAGAAGTCGGCACCAGTTTCCTGACACTCCTGCGCACGGGACTTGGGGCGATCGTCGGGTTTCTGATGATCGCCCCGTTCATGGACGAGGCGCCGATTTCCCTGAACCATTGGCTGACCACGGCCCTGTATTGCGCCATGACCCTGGTGTTCTCGGCATCGGTGTCGTTGTTGCACGATTTTCTGATGACCCGCCCGACACGCAGCCATCCGAAAAATCACATTCGCTTGTAAGGCCCCAGCCCCTTAGGCCTGCAAAGTCTTGCCGTCCACCGGATCGCCAATCGTCAAGAAATGTCCGCCCGCGACGTGGTGCAAGGTGCGCAAGGCATCGTGCCCTTCGAAGTGCCAACGCCCCTCGCTGAACACGCGCTCATCGGCCTGGGCGGCAATCACTTCGGCCAGGAACAGATCGTACTGCTGATGGTTGTCGGGCTCTGGCAGCAGTCGGCATTCCAGCCATGCAACACAGCCTTCAAGCAGGGGGGCGTCGATCAGCTCACCGTTGAACGTCTGCAGGCCATAGGTCTGAAACTTGTCCTGGCCCAGGCTTTGGGTCAGTTCCAGGCCCGATGTCGAGCCTACGGTCTGCACGATATCGGCCTGAGCAGCGCAGGGTACGTTCAACACGAACGTTCCCGAGGCTTCCAGCAGTTGCCGGGTCCAGGTGGATTTATCCAGCACCACGGCAATTTTGGGCGGTTCGAAATCCAGCGGCATGGCCCAGGCCGCGGCCATGATATTGCGCTGGCCGTCATGCGCCGCGCTGACCAGCACGGTCGGCCCGTGATTGAGCAGGCGATAAGCCTTGGACAAGGGAACCGGACGGCGGTGAGAGACGCTCATGAAGGCTGCTCCTGGGGAAAACGCCGATTGTAGCGATTTCCACCAGGAGGGCAGGCATCAAGTCGCCAGTTGATTGGCAAACTGTCCGACTGCGTTTACCACTTTCTGTGCACCGTCCTGAATCTCGACGATCACTGTGCCCGCCTCCGCCGCCAGCGCCAGACCTTGTTCGGCCTGGAGTTGGCCGTCGGTCATCAGGGCCACGGCATTGCGCGCCATGTCCTGGTTCTGGCGCACCACGCCGACGATTTCATCGGTGGCCTGGCTGGTGCGCGAAGCCAGTTGCCGGACTTCGTCCGCAACCACGGCAAAACCCCGCCCCTGTTCACCCGCACGGGCCGCTTCGATGGCCGCGTTAAGCGCCAGCAGGTTGGTCTGTTCGGCAATGCCGCTGATGGTTTTGACAATGGTGCCGATGACCAGCGACTGCTCGTTCAGAGCTTCGATACCTTCACCGGCGGTTTGCATGTGCTTGGCCAGGTCGCGCATCACATTCACCGCCTGCGTCACCACCCCCGTGCCACGCTGGGCGCTTTGGTCGGTTTGCTGTGACGTGCTGTAGGCAATGTTGGCCGCTTCGGCGACCGCCTGCTCCTGATTGACCTGATCAGTTATCACAGTGGCGAACTTCACCACTTTGTAGAGCTTGTTGTTGGCGTCCAGCACCGGGTTGTAGGACGCCTCCAGCCAGACCACCCGCCCGTGGCTGTCCACACGCTTGAAGCGCTCGGCAACGAACTCGCCGGCGTTCAGGCGGCGCCAGAAGTTCTGATACTCAGCGCTGTTGTATTCCTCAGGCTCGCAGAACATGCGGTGATGTTTGCCTTTGATCTGCGCCAGGCTGTAACCCATGCCGCTGAGGAACCGATCGTTGGCCGTCAGCACGTTGCCATTGAGATCGAACTCGATCACCGCCGTGGAACGTACCAGCGCGCCGATCAGGTTCTCATGTTCGCGGGACGCCTCGATGGTGCGGGTCAGGTCGCTGGAGTAAATCGAGAAACACTTGATCTTGCCGTTCGAAGAACGCACGGGTTGCGCAATTGAACGCAGCCAGGCTTCCTGGCCATTACCCCGCAGCAAACGCACGGTGCCGGCAAAATGCTCACCACGGTTGAGTGCAGACTTGAAGCGGTGATGGAATTCATCGGATTTCACATGAGCCGGAACGATGTCCTCGATGTGCCGCCCGATCAGGTCGTTGCTCTTGTAGAGCATCTCGTCGATGAAGTTCTGGTTCACCGAATGAATGCGCCCTTCGGCATCAAGGGTCAAGACCAGCATCTCGCTTTCCAGACTGTCCCTCACTTGCTGAAGGCTGGAGAGTTCCTCGCGAAGAGCCGACAGCTCCTGCTTTAAGCGTTTGTTGAACATGGGAAAGTACCGATGGACAGAGATAGAAAGCGATATGCAGCCTAGCCATCGGCCTTACGGGTATTTTCTGAAGAGTGTTTCAGTCTTGTCCTACAAAAATAGTTCCGGCATCGACACGACACCCAACCCATTATTCATATCGTGCCAGCGGCCGGACAGCGCTCGACTCGTGGCATCCGCGTGCCGAAATACGCCGCGCTGCTCACGCCCACCGCGCCCATCACGGCACAGAAGATCACGCAGATCCAAGGGCTCCATGGCATCAGACCGATCAGCAACAGTGGGGTGATACTCGCCCACGCCGCGTAGGCAATGTTGTAGGTGAAGGAAATTCCCGACACGCGGATCCGCGCCGGAAACAGGCTGACCATCACCGACGGCACCGCCCCGACAACCCCGCAACCAAGCCCGGCAATCGCGTACGCCAGGCCGATCCAGCTGCCACCGATGATCAGGCACGTATAGAGCACACCAATGCCCAACGGCAGCAGCAGGCTATAGAGCATGACGGTGCGCCAGGCGCCGATGCGGTCGACCAGCAGCCCGGCGAGGACGCAGCCGATGTTAAGGAAAACGATGCCCAAGGCACTCAAGGCGAAGGTGTGGCTGGCGGTCATGCCGAAGGTTTTCTGCATCATGGTCGGGGTAATGACCACAAACACCACCACCGCCGACGTCAGTACGCAGGTGAGGATCATCGCCGGCAACATCGCCAGGCGATGTTCACGCAAGACCGTGCGCAGCGGCAGTTCGACCGCCGCATCGCGCTGGGCCTGCATGGCCATGAAAACCGGGGTTTCACTGAGCCAGCGACGTAGCCAGACACCAATCACACCAAACACGCCACCCAACAGGAACGGGTAACGCCAAGCGTAATCAAGGATTTCCGCCGGGGTGAAGGCCTGCGCAAGAAAGGTCGCCGTCAGGGCGCCGATCAAGTAGCCGAAGGTCAGCCCGGCCTGCAGAAAGCCCAAGGCATATCCGCGATGCCCGGCCGGTGCGTGCTCGGCAACGAACACCCAGGCGCTCGGCACTTCACCGCCCACCGCCGCGCCTTGCAGAACCCGTAAGACCAACAGCAGCAGCGGTGCGAAATAACCGATCTGAGCGTAAGTCGGCATGATCCCGATCAGCAGGCACGGCAGCGCCATCATCAGGATGCTCAGGCTGAACACCTTCTTGCGCCCCAATCGGTCGGCGAAATGCGCCATCAGGATTCCACCCAACGGACGCGCCAGATAGCCGGTGACGAAGATGCCGAAGCTTTGCAGCAAACGCAGCCATTCGGGCATTTGCGGCGGGAAGAACAGCTGGCTGAGGGTCAGCGCAAAAAACACGAAGATGATGAAGTCGTAGATTTCCAGCGCGCCGCCAAGGGCCGCAAGGCCAAGGGTCTTGTAGTCCGAGCGGGAAAACGGCGCCGGGCGCGCATCGGTGTTGGCAGTCATGAAAAGAACTCTGGCACAGGCAAAAACCAAGGCGCTCATGGTCTACGCAAATGCGCCCACGGACAACCCGTTAGACCAAAGTCTCAGACTGGCTAAACTTCGTCACAAAAAATGACTGATTGATTTACTGTTGGCACCTGTCCAGACGGGCCTTTGAAGTGTCTTCAAAGCCCCCGTGGACCACAACAAACATAAAAATTAGAGGTAGTCCCGTGGCCGCTGATATCGAAGATACCCGCTCCGCCCGCTTTGCCCTGCGCTGTTCAAGTTTTGCCGAACGCTGGTTCCCCGACTCCTGGGTATTTGCGGCCCTGGCGGTAATCATTGTCGCCGTGGCAACGATAATCATGGGAGCCAAACCCACGGATGCGGCGATGGCTTTCGGTGACGGTTTCTGGAGCCTGATCCCGTTCACCATGCAGATGGCGTTCGTGGTGATCGGGGGTTATGTGGTCGCCAGCTCGCCACCCGCAGTGAAACTCATTGACCGCTTGGCGCGCATCCCGAAAAACGGCCGCTCGGCTGTGGCCTGGGTCGCGCTGATTTCCATGGTCGCGTCCTTGCTGAACTGGGGGTTGTCATTGGTGTTCGGCGGTCTGCTGGTGCGTGCCCTCGCCCGCCGTGTCGACCTGAAAATGGATTACCGCGCCGCCGGAGCCGCCGCCTATCTGGGGCTTGGCGCTGTGTGGGCCTTGGGGTTGTCGTCCTCCGCGGCGCAATTGCAGGCCAACCCGGCCAGTCTGCCGCCGTCGATTCTGTCGATCACCGGCGTCATTCCCTTCACCCAAACGATCTTTCTCTGGCAGTCCGGCGCGATGTTGCTGGTGCTGATCGTGGTCTCGCTGATCATCGCCTACGCCACCGCGCCGGGACCCAACACCGCCCGTGACGCCCAAGCCTGCGGCATCGACCCGAGTTTCAACCTGCCACCGCTGCAACCACGCACCCGCCCCGGCGAATGGCTGGAACACAGCCCGCTGCTGATCATTGTGCTGGTGCTGCTGGCAGCAGGATGGTTGTTCCACGAGTTTTCGACCAAACCTGCGATCAGCGCGATCTCGGGCCTGAACACTTACAACTTCCTGTTCATCATGCTCGGCGCCTTGCTGCACTGGCGTCCGCGCAGCTTCCTCGATGCCGTGGCCCGTGCGGTGCCGACCACCACCGGAGTGCTGATCCAGTTTCCGCTGTATGGCTCGATCGCCGCGCTGATGACCACCGTCAAAGGCACCGATGCACAGACCCTGGCCCACCACATCTCGACGTTCTTCGTCAGCATCGCGTCCCACGATACGTATGCGCTGCTGATGGGCGTGTACTCGGCGATTCTCGGTTTCTTCATCCCGTCCGGCGGCGGCAAGTGGATCATCGAAGCGCCGTACGTCATGCAAGTGGCCACTGACCTGAACTACCACCTGGGCTGGGCCGTGCAGATCTACAACGCCGCCGAAGCCCTGCCGAACCTGATCAACCCGTTCTACATGCTGCCGCTGCTGGGCGTGCTCGGGTTGAAGGCGCGAGACTTGATCGGCTTTTCGTTTGTGCAGTTGCTGGTGCACACGCCGCTGGTGCTGTTCCTGCTGTGGGCGCTGGGGACGACACTGGCGTATACGGCATCGGTGATGCCGTAACCGTTTCAAGAACACCATAAAACACTGTGGGAGCGAGCCTGCTCGCGATAGCTATGTTCCAGTCGACATCAATATTGACTGTAACGACGCCATCGCGAGCAGGCTCGCTCCCACATTTGCAATTTGCTCATCTTCAGGGTCGTAACCCTTCTGTCACATCCCGCTGCTAGCGTCCCGCCGAAACATATTGCAACAATCTGGGCAAAAAGGAATTCGGCATGAACGACGACAAAGACCCAAGCAACACCCCCGCCCCTGACGACGATCACCCAGCAGACACCAGTCGCCGTCGCTTTCTCGGCGGTGTTGCCGTGCTTGGCGTCGGTGCCACTTTAAGTGCCTGCGGCAGTCAGGGCGACGACACGGGCAAACCGGGCGAGCATCCTTTGTCCCCCGCGCAAATGGACAAGGCCCTGCATGACCAGGTGAAAACCGTGGTGGTGATCTACGCCGAGAACCGCAGCTTCAATAACCTGTTCGGCGACTTCCCAGGTGTTGAAAAGCCGCTGTCGGCGCTCAAGCCTGCCGAATATCAACAACGCGATCGCGATGGCAGCCTGTTGCAGACGCTGCCACCGGTGTGGGGCGGCGTGCTGCAGATCGGCCCGCAAACCCTTGATGGTGTGACGTACCCCAGCGAAACCCAGTTTCAGGAGCATCTGCCAAACGCGCCGTTTGCCCTCAAGGGGCCGAACGCTGAAGATCTGCCGTTTGGGCTGGTGACACGCGACCTGTGGCACGTGTTCTATCAGAACCAGATGCAGATCAACGGTGGCAAGAATGACAGTTTCGTCGCGTGGGCCGACTCCGGCGGATTGACCATGGGCCATTACGCCCAGAGTCGATATTCCCTGCGCTTGTGGGACGTTGCCCGGGAGTTCGTTCTCTGCGATAACTTTTTCCAGGGCGCGTTCGGTGGTTCGTTTCTCAACCACCAATACCTGATCAGCGCCACCGCGCCGTTCTACCCCGACGCGGCCAAATCCGTGGCCAAGGCGCAGATCGCGACACTTCAAAGCGATGATCCGCTGGATCCGCGTCTCAAACCGCTGGAGAAATCCCCGGCCAGCGCCATGACCGGCCCACCGCAATTCGGCCCCAGCGCACTGACGCCGGACGGCTATGGCGTCAATACACTCGCCCCGCCTTACTGGCCAACCTGGATTCGTGACCCGCAGCGCCCGGCCTATGCCAAGCCTGATCTGCCAAACGTGCTGGTCCCGCAGACCCACGAGCACATCGGCGACAAGCTCTCGAAGAAGAACGTTGACTGGGCCTGGTACGCCGGGGCTTGGCAAGCGACGCTGGATCAGTACAAGGATTCTGGCGGCATTCCGAAAATCCCCAATTTCCAGTATCACCATCAGCCGTTCAACTACTTCAAACAACAGGGGCCCGAGAACCCTGCCGAGCGCAACAAACGGCTGCGGGACGCAGGCCTGGGCGAAGAGTCGAGCACCAACCTGTTTTTCGCCGATGCCGAGGCCGGCAAACTGCCAGCGGTGAGTTTCTACAAACCCCAGGGCAATCTGAACATGCACGCCGGTTACGCCGATGTGGCGTCTGGCGACCGGCACATCGTCCGCGCCCTGAAAGTACTGCGTGAAAGCCCGCAGTGGAAAAACATGGTGGTCGTGGTCACCGTCGATGAGAACGGCGGCTGGTGGGACCACGTAGCGCCGCCAAAAGGCGATCGCTGGGGACCGGGCTCACGGGTGCCGGCCCTGGTGGTTTCGCCATTTTCGCGCAAGGGCACGGTGGATCACACCGTCTACGACACGGCATCGATTCTGCGGCTGATCACACGGGTATTCGGGCTTGAGCAACTCGACGGACTCAAGCAGCGCGACCAGGCGATGATTGCCAGCGGACAGAAGCCAATGGGTGACTTGACCAACGCGCTTGTGTTCAACGTCTGAGGGCTGGAACACGCTCCGTCGAAAATAATAGCTCAATGCCACTACTTTCCTTTGCCGCCCCGCTGCTCCGGGAATATCCTTGCGTTTTTTTTGCAGGCCGTAAAGGGAGTTTATTGCAATGATCGTAGGGATTGACCTGGGGACCACCAACAGCCTTGTCGCCGTCTGGCGTGGGGAGTCCAGCGAATTGGTGCCCAATGCGCTGGGCCAGTTCCTTACACCCAGCGTGGTTGGCCTTGATGATCAGGGCCGCGTTTTGGTGGGTCAGGCTGCCCGTGAGCGTTTGCACACCCACCCACGCCAGACCGCTTCGCTGTTCAAGCGCCACATGGGCAGCGCGACCGAAGTGCGCCTCGGGGACCGAACCTTCCGTCCCGAGGAGCTTTCGGCGCTGGTCCTCAAAAGCCTGAAGGAAGACGTGGAACGGGCCTTTGGCGAAACCGTGCACGAAGCCGTCATCAGCGTGCCGGCCTACTTCAGCGATGCCCAGCGCAAGGCGACGCGCATCGCCGGTGAGCTGGCCGGCCTGAAGGTCGAAAAGCTGATCAACGAGCCGACCGCCGCAGCCTTGGCTTACGGGCTGCACCAACGGGACAAGGAAACCTCGTTCCTGGTTTTCGACCTCGGCGGCGGCACCTTCGACGTGTCGATCCTGGAGCTGTTCGATGGCGTCATGGAAGTGCGTGCCAGCGCCGGCGACAACTTCCTCGGTGGCGAGGATTTCGACAGCGTACTGCTCGAGCACTTTCTCGAACACCACCGCAACACCGACCATTTCCCCGACCGCGCCAGCATCATCCAGCCTCTGCGTCGTGAAGCCGAGCGCGTACGCAAAGCGTTGGGTCAAGACGCCAGCGCCGAATTCAGCCTGAGGGTCGATGGCCAGCAATGGACGCAAACCATCACCCAACAACAATTGGCCAGCCTCTATACACCGTTGCTCGAACGCCTGCGAACACCGATTGAACGGGCGCTCAGAGACGCGCGCATTCGCGTCAGTGACCTCGACGAAATCCTGCTGGTGGGCGGTACGACGCGCATGCCGCTGGTGCGCAAACTGGCCGCCGGGCTGTTCGGGCGTTTCCCCTCGATCAGCCTCGATCCGGACGAGGTCGTGGCCCATGGCGCGGCCATTCAAGCAGCGCTCAAGGCACGTTCCGCCGCACTGGAAGAAGTGGTGCTGACGGACGTCTGTTCCTACACGTTGGGCATCGAGACCTCGACCCAGGTCGGCCAGCAATTCGAAAGTGGCCATTACCTGCCCATTATCGAGCGCAACAGCATCGTGCCGGTGAGCCGGGTCAAGACCGTCTACACCCTGCACGATAACCAGGAACATGTGCTGCTGAAGATCTATCAGGGCGAAAGCCGCCTGGTCAAAGACAACGTGGCATTGGGCGAACTGGACATCAAAGTGCCGAAACGCAAGGCTGGCGAAGTCGCGCTGGACGTGCGCTTCACCTACGACAACAACGGTTTGCTCGAGGCCCAAGTGGTGGTGCCACTGACCGGTGACCTGCACTCGCTGGTGATCGAGAACAATCCCGGCGTGCTCACACCCGAGGAAATTCAGCAGCGGTTGGCGGGCTTGGCGCTGTTGAAGATCCACCCGCGTGATCAGCAGGTGAATACGGTTTTGACCGCACGTCTTGAGCGTCTCTATCAGGAAAGCCTGGGGCAGATGCGTGAACAGATCGGTCATTGGGCCAAACAGTTTCAGCACGTGCTTGATTCTCAGGACGAACGCCGGATTCGTGAGGCGCGCAGTGAATTGACGCAGCAATTGAGCTCACTGGACAACGGCCTCTGGCAGTAAGGAGCGCCAACATGGATTGCTGGTCAGTGCTGCAATTATCCGAAGACGCCGACGCGCGCACCATCAAGCGCAGTTACGCGAGACTGCTGAAAACCTTCCGGCCCGATGAAGACCCCGAGGGTTTCCAGCGTTTGCGCGAAGCCTATGAGCATGCGCTGGAAGCTGCCCAATGGCGGGCCGAAAATGCTTCGCCCGAGCGCGAAGTCGCCATGGCCGAAGACGCAGAACAGCCGAATCACGCCAACCTACAGGCGTGGTCCGCTGTGCTCGACCTTCAACCGCTGAACATCGAAAACCCTCCCTTTCTACACCCATTGAAACTTCAAAGTCCGCCTCCGCTCCGCTCGCTGAACCTTGCACCTTTCCATGCTCAGCCGTTGCACGAGCCGCTTGTCGCGCCGCAGGCGTTAGCGGCGCGGGCATTGATCGACGGGCTCACGGAACAGAACCTGACCGAACGCTGGGCGCAGGCACAACAACAGCAATGCGCCCAAGCGTTTGAGCAGTTGTTGCTGGCGCTGTGCTTCGATCATCCGGGTCTGCGCAATCCGGTCGCCAAGTGGGCAGTCCAGCACCTCGATTGGTTGGCGCCCTGGCAAAACGTTCAAATGACCGACTGGCAGCGGGACGCCCTCGCCAGCGGTTTGCTGCAGGATTATCGGCAGGCGCTGCAGGAATTGCTTGAAGGCGGCAAGGAGCGAGAGTTTCTCACCTTGCTCAAAAACTATACGGCGCAGCCTTGGCTACAAGTGTTTGATCGTCGCCAGGAATGGCAGCGAATCATCCTGCAACTGTTCAGCGATACCGAATGGAGCCTGCCGCTGTTTGACCGCGTCGGGCAGGTGTTTGGCTGGGACGACGAAAAAGGTATTCATCCAGAGCCTGCGTCGACATGGGCGGCCTTGATGGAACGCTGCCATCAGGAGAGTTTTTACGAAAACCTGCGGGCCAAGGCGCAAGACAACCGAACCTGGGCCGCCGACGTTCAGGCTGCGCAGTTGCTGATGAACCCGATGAAGGCTGGCCAACAGAAGAAAATGATCGACGGCTTCGGCCAGAACGAATGGCAGGCCTGTCATGACCTGGCGCAAACCCTCAAGTGGCGCTATCCGCAATTGCGTTTACGGTTGCCCCATGCCGATGTCTTTCACTGGCGACGTTTTTTGCCACGCCCCATCGCTGACAAAACCTGGGTGCAGGTCTGGGCAGGTATTGCCCTGGCAATGTTTTTGTTTTACTTGCCGACCGAGCACAAATCCCTGGGCTACAGCATCGGCATGCCGTTGATATTGGCCTTCGTTCCGGTCTGTTTTTTGCGCTTCGCCCTGAGTTGGTGGGTGCCGATCACGTCGCAATTTATCGTCCAGGATCTTTGGCTGACCGAGGGCCTCGTGCCCCGGCACTGGAACCCGGACACCCGCTGGCTGGTGGTACGACATGGTGGACCGCAAGCCGTGCTCGCGTTGCTGTTCGGGATCATGCTCGGTTGGCCGGGCGTGGTGACTTACCTCGGCTTTATGCTGATCGGTCTCGTGCACAAACGGCGCATCGGACAGCTCGACCCTGAACTCAGCGCCCGACGGCCATGGCTGACGGCGCTGCATTGGGCGCACTTGAGCCCGCTGCAGTTGGTGTTTTTGCTGTTCATGGTCGGGGGCATCGTCGTGTGCCTGATGTATTACCCGGACTATCACTTGACTCGTTTGAGGTTCAGCTGAGCGATTGTCGGCCGATCTGCTTAAGTAGCTATGGCCCGCGATTAACGCGGGTCCACGCTGAAAAGGATCTGAGCATGTTCAAACTGACAGGACTTACCCTCGCGGCGCTCACCCTGAGCGCCGCCGCTCACGCCGATGTCGATCTGAAACTGGGCAGCACCGAACGCGTCACTCGGCTGTTCGCCTACCCCAACAACTGCAACGTGATCTGCTTCCGTCATTGGACGCTTGAGCAGACCGTCGAGCATTACCTGACCCAAAGCGTGCAACGCGATGGTTACAGCGCCGCGAAAGTACGGGTCAAAACCGATAACGATCACCTCTACGCCGACATCAGCGGCGTGCCAAAGGGTTACGAAAAACCGCTGGCCAGGCTGCTCGATGCAGGCGACCTGGCTTACTCCGGCGCAAAAAAACTCAACGTCGATGGCAAATGGGCCTTCAACTGGTATCTGTTCCTGCCGCTGGGCATGGCCCTGGAAAATCGCAAAAGTGTCGAACTGTTGCACTTCCCGCCGGATTACTCCCTGACGCAAGCCCAGGATTACCTGCGCTCGGCCACCACGGATCGCTGGGCCACGCTGCTGACGGACAACGGTATTCCAGCCGCCCAGACGCCGGGCTATCAGACCATCATTGATATCGCGCCGATTGCTGCGCCGGCCAATGCGGGCAAGGATCTGGAAGGTGTCTACGGCTATTTCAAGGACTACCAGACCACCATGGTCAAGGAAGTCAGCCAGAACGCCAGTGGTGCAGCCTTGCCGATGGTTGCCTTCGGCGCGCCGGTGCGTAACTGGATCAAGCAGCAATATGGCCCGACCGTGAATGTGCTGGGCCTGGCCACGATCAGCCCGAGCGCCGGGGTGAACGTGCCGGTGCTGGGTTCCAATCACCCAAGTTATATCTGGTACGCCGCCGACCCGGCCAGCTACACCGGCGAAGATGCCCAGGCGAAGGCCGATGCCGCAGGCCTGACAGTCATGGGGCAGGATTTGAGCGCCGCCTGCTGGCAAGCCGGCATGGGCAGCAAACCGGGCAGCGATCCTGCCGTTCAGCTGAAAAGCTGCACGCAGACGTGGCAAGTGACCCAGAAAGAGAAAACGTGTGAGCTGTTCTACACCTCGATCCGCAACCTGACGCCTGAACAAGCCGTGGCCAAGTGCGCGACGACGCCGATCCAATCGCAGCTCAAACAGCTGCAAGCCCCGGCGCCCGAGACAGCGGTGCCGGTGCCGGCGCTGTAATCGCCTTTAGACGTTGTGCGTGAGCGATGGCTCACGCGCAACGGCATTCAGCTCATGCGCCCGATCACCTGCAGTTTTAGCGTCGGCGTAATCTCTGTCGAAACGCTCTACTGCGCTTCAACCGGACGCAGACGGTACTGCGGCGGCAATTGCTCAAAACCGCTGATGGTCGTGTTCAGGCTTTTCCAGCGACCGTCCTTGATGCCATAGATGCAACCGTGGATCGACAGGCTCTGCCCGCGATGCCAGGCGTTTTGCACAATGCTGGTGTGCCCGACGTTGGCGACTTGCTGGATCACGTTGAGCTCGCAAAGACGGTCTACCCGCTCCTCTTCGGTCGCCAGCACGGCCAGTTCTTCACGCTTTTCGTAATAAAGGTCACGGATCGAACGCAGCCAGCCGTCGATCAGGCCCAACTGTCGGTCCTGCATCGAGGCGCGCACGCCGCCGCAGCCGTAGTGGCCAGTGACGAGGATGTGTTTGACCTTGAGCACGTCGACCGCGTACTGAATCACCGACAGGCAATTGAGGTCGGTGTGCAGCACCACGTTGGCCACGTTGCGGTGGACGAACAGGTCGCCCGGCAACATGCCGACGATTTCGTTGGCCGGCACGCGGGCATCGGAACAGCCGATCCACAAGTATTCCGGCGTCTGTTGACGGGCCAGCTTGGAGAAGAAGTCCGGATCTTCCTGCTTGATCGCTTCGGCCCAGCGTTCGTTGTTATCAATCAGATCTTGTAATTCGTTCATGCTGTAAAGCCTCGAGAATGATGCGCTGGTTTGACAGACAACCGTCCGTCGAGGTCACGCGCTTGATGCAACTATGGCCGGTGGAATTCTCAGGAGCCCCGTGGGTCCACCTTAGTAAGGCCCACAGTATGAGGAATTGCCATGACTGATTCACGACGTCCGTACGATGCGGCGCAACCCGAGCCCATCGATGATAACGAAGACCGCATGGGCTCGCTGCATGAGCTTGATTTCGACGAGGAAGAGCCCAGCGCCAGAATTGGCGATGAACTGCCGGAAAACGAACGCGAGCGATTGATGCCCCGCGAACGCGTGCGTGAGGCAGGAATGACGGGGGCCTCGACCGATGACCATGAACCTACCGACGACGACATGAGCCCGGAAACGTTGATTCGTGAGGATGGCGCGCGGGACGCTAATGAGGCCGGTGAAGGCAATCAGGCAGATTGGGATTTAAGCATTGTCGATGAAGACGACATTGGTGGGGGCAATGGTCTGGATGAAGAGGAACTGGCGCGGCGCGACCCGATGGATGGTAATCGTTGATCTTTAGCGCCTGTTAAGCCGCCTTCGCGAGCAAGCCCGCTCCCACATTTGACCGAGTTCCAGATGAGGAACGCGATTAAATGTGGGAACGGGCTTGCTCGCGAAGCTTTTAAAAGTAGTCAGTCGACCAAGGTGCAAGCCATGACCACCGCATCTTCGCGACCACCAACCGCTGGGTAGTAATCCCGACGCCGCCCGATCTCGTTAAACCCATAGCGCTCATACAATTTGAACGCGCCACGGTTGCTGTCGCGCACTTCCAGGAAACACTCGCGCGCCTTGGCTTCATACGCCCGGGACATCAAGTGCTCAAGCAACGTCAAGCCCAGGCCACGCCCCTGGTTTTCCGGCTTGACGGTGATATTCAGCAGATGCGCCTCATCAAGGATGATCTGCACCACGCCATGACCGACCTGCTGCTGCCCTTCGAACATCAGCCATATCTGGTACTTGCCCAACCCGTCCAGAAAAATCCCGCGGGTCCAAGGGTGGCTGTACGCCGCGTATTCAATTTTCAGGACAGCGTCCAGGTCCGCCTCGGTCATCGGGCGAAACGATACAGCGTCACTCATTCGATTCTTTCCAACGCGCCATCAGCCGACGCATGGCTTGCCAGACATCAGCCTTACGCTGTGGCTCTTCCATTAATAATTCCAGGCCCGGCAGGGCCCAGACCGAGCCCAGGCCTTCGACCTGGAGTTCACGGTTGAAGGATTCTGCATTCGCCTCGCCGGCAAACCGCACCGCCGGCAGGCCGATCAGCCACACGCAGACGCACGGCGCGTCTTCCAGGCGGGCTGAGAGAAACCCCTGCACAAAATCACGGGCGGCTTCAGGACCTTGATCCATGGTGCCCCGCACCAGCAGCGGCCAGCGCACGGGCTCGCCGACAATCTGCGGGCTGTCCGGCAGACCGGCGGCACGCAACATGTCCTTGAGCAACAGATAGGCGGGATCGCGGGTCTGGAAGGTTTCGCCTGTGGGTAACTCCACCAGCAGCAGGCAACGACCGGCACGCAGCAATTGCAGGGCAAAACGCGGTGGCGGCACGACCGGTGCCTTGGCCACGACCGGCGCCTCCTCTTCCTCGACCTTGGCGTTCGTGCGCGTGCTGGCGAGGGATGGACGTGGCACCTCGATTTTCACCCGCTCGGCCGGTTTGACCACGGGTTCCATAGGCGCTTCGGCCACTGGAGCCTGAGCCACTGGCGCGACGACCAGCGGCTCGGGCATCTCGAGCAGCTCGGGACGCGAAGGCGCGGCAAAGGGCAATTCGGTGCGCGGCAGCCAGTTGACCACCTGCATGGCGGTCAAATAGGCGCGGCGACGGGACTCGATAAGCAAAGGTCGGCCACTTGTGGATAACTAAAGTGCAGTGATTCTACCGCCCTTCGCTAAAGATCGCCCGCTGTTGATCGATAGAAAACCGACACTCCGTCCCGAGAGTGAATCGACACGCCTGTGATGCAGTACAATCGCGGCTTTTAATCGCTAACCAGCCGGCCATTCCGATGATCGAACCCAAGCGCGTCTTGCGCGCCCTCGCTGAACACTGGGCACTTCTGGAGCCACTGTGCGAGCACTTC